>Ga0209491_10004082_pt1 | contig 23077 bp, 15 predicted proteins | sample BON02_FD_187213 | JGI IMG/M metagenome (GOLD analysis project Ga0209491, IMG submission 187213) | Freshwater microbial communities from Lake Bonney liftoff mats and glacier meltwater in Antarctica - BON-02 (SPAdes) (version 2) | ecosystem: Environmental > Aquatic > Freshwater > Ice > Glacier... | reverse complement strand
AAAAAAAAAAAAAAAAAAAAAAGCAGTCACTGATGGCGCGCTGCGCACGGTCAGGGCGCAGCCAAAGGCCACGTACAAAGTAAAAGCAGTCATGGCTGGAGAATCCGGGTTTCGATCCCGGTACCTCCCGCATGCAAAGCGGGCGATCTGCCGATTGATCTAATCCCCCCGACTTTTACTGCTGCTGTCGTAACTGTGCTTAATATACGCTGTTAGATTTTATCACTAACAGTCAGTACCATGGGGTGGTGGCGTATGACATTCACAAGCATTGGCATGAGCGACTGGGGGTTGGCCGCTGCTTGATCGGTGTCCACTCTGCTCGGTCGCGTTGGTAGCGCGTACCTGCATCTGGTACGGTATGCAGTGCGTCAGCAGGAAGCAGGCTGCAGGACTGAGGTTCACACGGGTACTGAATGGTGGGCACGGCCTGACGCGTGGGGAGCGACAGGCGTGTGGCTGGCGCTGGGAGAGACAGGCGCGTGGCTCGCGCTGCGAGGGAGAAAAAGCGATTTCGCAACTGGAGCTGGGGCCGAAGTGCAAAATAGCAAAGTAGCGGCCGCTTGGAGAATCCGGGCTTCGATCCCGGTACCTCGCGCATGCTAAGCGCGCGATCTGCCAATTGATCTAATCCCCCGCTGCTGATTGCGAGATTTTTCAAACTATGCTTTATATACCGCTGTGTTTGTGTCTGTTTGTTGTTCCGTATTGTAATTCGTTGACAGGTACCTGGTACTGTGGTAAACATCATCGTAGGTAACTCTACCTTTTCGGTCATACGATAGCTAGTTCGTACACTACACTACAGGATGCAACTCGGGTAATTCCTGCTTTGTTTTACCATACGCGTACAGCTATGCCATTTTCGAAGATAAATGTATGGGACGTTCACGTGAACAACCCGCACGCCAAATGCCAGGATCGATGTTGAGGATGATTTGTGGTGCGCATCAGCCAAGCACGAGCAACCCAACCAAAAAACACGCTGACCCCGCCGCGCCGCCTACCTCGCTGCTCGTAGTTGCAGCGGTGCTTGGCGTGGCCTTTGCACCAAGCGGCCGCATCGAGACTTGCTCTGGGTGAAAACTGAACCGCTTTCCCAAGCTGAAGCTCTTCGTCAAGGGAGAGCCTGGGAAGGACGCGCCGTCGGCGCAGTACCCCGAGATTGAGATCAAATACATCCAGGGTCACAACCCAGATCTCGTCATTCTGGTGGAACAAAGCGACGAGGTGCGCGCCTAGCCATGCCCGCATACATCCCGTAGCAACCGTGGCCGCACCCCGTCCTGCACCTGCCATGCTGCTCAAGGCGCGCGCCCTTCTCGGTTTGCGCAGGAGGCAGAGCGTATCGATCTGACCAAGTACGACTCGCTGGAGGCAATGGAAATGCTCCTTAAAGAAAAGGGCTTCACGAAGAGCGCCACGGTACCCAGCGGCGAGGCTGGCGGCGAGGCCAAGGCAGAGCTCTGAGATTCTTCGTTCGACTTGGCATCGAATTTGAGCCTGATCATGTGCCGTGCGACGAGAGGGTGTCCCCAGGTGGAAAATGACATAGGTAGTCGGGAAACAGGCCGCAGTACACCGGTGTGCCGACTATCATGGAGCCAACATATTCACCTGGACTTATCCTCTCTGTCCGACACGGGACGACGACGCGCATTATCAGGTCCTCCTGGAGGGCAGTGTGCCTGAGTGCGAGTGTGGTGATGTGCCGCGCTCTACGACTGCAAACGTGGCGCAACCGAGCAACAGAGAGCGTGGATGTTTTGTAACCTAGTACCCGTTGCCCGTTGCCCATTCCCATTGACCATTGACACCATCCCTGGTATGTGTATGTGTGCGGACTCCAGACTCCAGGGAAAAGTGTACGCGTACAGGGACAGTGGGTGTGGACATGCACGGGCTGGGTTGGCGTCTGCGCCTGCTGTGAGAGCAGATGCGCTGGTCTGCGCACGATGTCAATAGAACATTCAAAGAAGGGCCCAATACCAATACCGGAGGGGAGGTCCTGATGCCCTGACGGACACCCCAAAGGGTGAGAGGGGCACACAGGGACGTCATCCCTGACAGGCAGGGAGGGTTCCGAGACACAGACAAGGGGGCCGAGCAGCTGCACTAACAGAGGTGAGTAGCGGTATGAGGATGACCTCTCTCGGACACCCCCCGTTCGAAGCGTGCAGCTTCGAAGACTACTAATATGGAGTGTCGTATTTTTTTCCTGGAGGTTTCCTGTTTCTTCTACCAATTTTGTTTAATCACCACAGCAAAAATGTCGGCCTTCAAAATACACAGCACACAGCACGATCCCAGCAGAAACTGCTGAAGCGCAAGCACCAGCAGAAACTGCTGAAGCGCAAGCAGCGACGCAAAACATCTCAGCGGCTCGCTCCAAGACAATCTACACACGCTGGTGATGTTGTCCAAGGCTGTGGACTCGGCCGGCTTCAGCGTGTTGACCCTGACTCTGGAGGTTGAAGAAACAACCGAACGACCGCAGTGCAAAGGCTCAGCAGCAGCTGAACCAGTCACACTTACACTTGCGCGTTGTGAATCTTGGCGAGCGCGAGAAGGTAGTAGCAATGCGCACCTCACCCGCCACTTCTGTCGGCGGGGTTAGTTGCTCAGCCACCGCACTGACCTTCCCTGGCGACCCGAATGTCAAGAAGAGATTCGGCCCTCCAACGCTCGCTCTAATGCTTGAGCCTTGAGCTCTACGCCCGATATTATGGCCTATACCATCTTCTGCCTCAGCAGTCAGCAGCTTTATGTCATCCCCGGTCCCCCATATGTTCCCTCAAGGCTATCTCCGGCTAACGATAACGAGTTGTTCTGAGATCAGGTTGCATATTTCTGAATATATTTCCGATTTTGCGTGTTAACAAGAAAACTCGATCAGCCCGGATTCGAAGCTTTTCTTTTAGCGAAAATGCTGCTATTGCTTAGGCAATAGCCCGGGTTCAAAGCTTTTCTCTTAGCAAAAATAAAATCAAAATTCGGCATCGTGGATCGTGGCCACCAAACCTAAATCTTGTCAAGACGACTTTGGGGTTAACCTCGTGGATCGTGGCCGCCAAACCTAAACCTTGTCAAGACGACTTTGCAAAGTCGTCTTGAGGTTGAGGGTTAACCCGCAGTCATGCTGCATGTTCCCTTTCGGTTGTTCACTGTTCCCTTTCGGTTGTTCACCACTTGCGGCCTCGCTTGTGGATCGCCTACGGTATTGTCGGTCAATATTGACACGGGTTAACCCGCGCGCCTTGTAGGCGATCAGCGCGTCCGTCCCTGTTCGGCATGAAACGGCCGACGATCTTGCCAATATATGCCGCCTGGCCTAGGATGATGTCGTTGCCGTCGCGGGTGATCTGCACATTGAGGATGAATGTCGTTGAGCTCGCCCTCGTCCTCCACCTCCCAGCTCTAGCCTACTCCCAGCGTGCGTCGTGTGACGTGTAGCTGGGTGCGGAAGATCTCGTAGTTATAGATGGAACCGGCATTGGAGCGGCCGTAGACGGTGATGATGTCGTCGCAGTAGCAGTAGACACCGAGGAAGACGACTTCCCCCGCCGAGCGCCACGTGAAGACGCACGGCTCGCTGAAGCGCTGTGAAGCACTGCTCGAAGCTCGCCCCGCCGTCGTCGCGATGGGTTGGAGAGCCAAGCACCAAGCCAAGAAGGGAGTCTTTCTGGAAGCGCCGGCCCGCCTGTCTGCGTGTCTGCTTCTGCTTGAGACCGTAGATGGGCTTCTGGACGAGGTAGACGCGTTGATGGCCGTTGGCGCCCTTGGTCTTGTACCCGGGCGGGAAGCGCATGACGATGAGCTCGGTCGGCTGGAGGGAGCCCTGCCTATAGGAAGGCGGCGACCAGGTCGTGGTGGCATGCGTTGAAGCCAAGTCGCGCGCGGATGGCCATGGCCATGAGGATGCGGATGGATGAGTGCCGGAGAGCCGCCTGGAAGGTTTGGTCATCGTAGTCGACTCCAGGCTTCTGGTTGGCGCCGTTGAGGCAGAGGCGTGCCCTGCGGCGCCCATTGCGCTTCTCCTTGTAGTTGTAGGTCCAGATGGCGCCGTTGATGTTGAAGTTGATGCCGTGCTTTGTCGGCCAGGCGTAGGGCGCGGTCCTGCGGCCCATGGCGACAAACGAGCTGTGCCTCTTGTGGTTGGCGAGCTCGGCGAGTTCGGTGGCGGCCCCCACTCCGCGCTCTCCGGGCTGCGCATGGCCTGCTTGTGGCCCGCGGGCTCGACGGGCGTGTAGAGGACAGGGATGGCCGAGGCAGGCGCGACGGGCTCATGTAGGATGGGGATGGCCAAGGTGACGGCGCGATCTCGGTATGAAGGTTGACGTAGGTAGTAGGTAGTATCACCGCCGAACGCGTCCGCCAGGATGCAGTCTATGTCGACGGCGAGGTCGGGGTCGATGTCGGAGGCCGTCGCGAGCACGGAGACGTCGTCCGAGCGAAGTGAGGTGCTCAGCGGGTCGAGAGGTTTCGGCGGCGCCTCCGCAGCGTGTGGGCGCGCACGTTGAGTACCTGCGCGCGGTGGGAGGCACCGCGCAATGGGGAGTGGCGGGGAAGGCGGCGGCGGCGCGCGGTCGATAACACAGTCGACCTCATGGTCATGGTCGTTGTCCGGTGGGTCGTCGAGTATACACAGAGACAGAGTGAGGCATCGCCTCGATGATCGCCGGCAAGCCAAAACCGGTGGGGTCCGAGGCTGGGAAGGTGGGCGCGTGGGCTCCGTCACTGGCAGGCGACCGTCCGACACCACCCGCGCATCGTTGATGAGCGAGGGTGACCCATTGCCCGCTTCCGCGATAGCCATCGCGACGCACGCGTTAATAAGGCGTGCGGGCCACGCGGCGCACAAGGAGACGGAGAGGAGGCGACTGTCGAGACGAGGCTGCGCGCAGAGGGCGCGTGTAGGCGGTGGTTGCACCACCGGAGGGCGAGCTGGTTGATTGTGCCGGCGAGCGACTTCGAGTATAGCATGGTGGAAAAGGTCTGAGCGGAGGCGCCGAGGCGGCATTGCGCATTTTGCGCGCACGTGATGACCGACGAGGAGGCGGAGGCGGCGATGATGCCGGTGGCCACCGTGGTGGGCTCCAGAACGAGCCGTGGTTGGCCGATCGGCCCGCCCAGTCGTGCATAGCATGCTGGCCATGAACTCCGGGTCGTGCTCTGTCGAGCTGCTACTTGTGGCTTGGGTAGATCAGGTTCTAAACTGGCGTCGCGCACACATGTACCCGCGCGCACACGCACACCCCCTGCGCCTGCCCACTCTTACGTGTGCGATGCGGCGGGGGTGGCGATCCCGTCCGAGCTAGCCAGCCCGGCAGGGTAGATCTTCGAGTCGGAGTTGGTCTGGATGGTAGGGACCGTAGCCCGCCAAGACCGGCCACGGATGGCGGCGCGGTCCAGAGCACAGGTAAATCCGATGTGGTTATGGTCCGGCTGCTGGTTCTGGTTCGGTGTTGATGTGTTGGTCTGGCAAATCTCCGTCGGTTCCTCGTAAGTTTGTCAAAGGCTGTACACAGTCCGGCCGTTTGTCGGCTGTGCGCCGTCCGTCCGCAAATGCGCTTCACAAGAGTCTGTGTGTGAATCTATATCGAGTGTTCCTACTCTTACTCTTAAGAGTAATAAAGAATAAAGGTTAACTTTACTTGTTATTGTTACCCGGGAACATTGATGTCCTATCTGCGTGTTCTGAGTTCCTGTATACCGTCGTTACTGATTCCTTTACCAATGACTGCAGACTGTGCACTGTGCATAATGGCCTCGTCGTTGTATGGGTTTGACTGCCCGGATATATCTCGCTAGTATGTATAGGTTGAGTGACCGTGGTCAGTGTTTGGGGGAGGGGGAACACCGGCTCGCGCGGTCAACAACAGCTATATATAGGGCATATTAGTGTGTAGCGAAGACGATCTGTGTCTAGCCTCCTGTTTCTGTTCTTGTCCGTCGACCGTCGAGTTGGCCTTGGTGATGTCGCCTCGTCGTGCCCGTGCCTTGTAATAGTCGGCCTTTATGTCGTAGCTTCGCCTCGGTGGCGGTACGGCTCGGGCTCGGTTTACTGTCTACTATATACTATATACTATGGTTGTCTTGTCTTACCCCCAAGCAGTCAACAACAGCTATATATAGGGGTAGCTAGGGGATATTAGTGTGTAGCTAAGATGATCTGCGTCTAGCCTCCTGTTCCTGTTCCTGTCTGTCGAGTTGGCCTTGGTGAGGTCGCCTCGTCATGCCCGTGCCTTGTAATAGTCGGCCTTAATGTCGTAGCATATCCTCGGCCTCGGTGGCAGTAATGCTCGGGGCTCGGGCTCGGTTTACTGTCTACTATTATATACTATATACTATGGTTGTCTTGTCTTACCCCCAAGTATAGAGCTTAAGGTTATACCTTAGGGATTTATATATCTCGCGGATGCGACATGCCGCGGTGATGGGCTTGCGAGGATGTAAGGGATGGCAGTCGACTCGCATGCGCGGAGGAGGCCAATGGCTCGCAGCCGGAGATCCTGGGAGATGACGAGCTCGAGCCGATGAGCAACCGGTGCGTCGGTAATCGGGATACTGTCGGGGTGCCGAGTGGTATAGAGGACCGGCGGCCGGCGGCGCCGTGCCGGAGTCGTTGATGTGGCGGCTGATGCTGTAGACCGATGAAGGTAGCGTGATGACGACAGCGTGGTACTGCCCGCCGCGGATGGCTGCGAGCAGCGGCACATAGACGGCGTCATTGAGCAGGTCGCCGCCGTCGCCGTGCACTTTGTCCAGCGTGACGCATCGGAGGCCGTGGAGGCATAGATGGGCGGCGAGGTCGTTATGACGCGGGGGCCCGGAGAAGATGTGGAGCACGGGTGGGCGCGCCGACGGCGGGCGGGCAGACTGCGTGTAGAGGCGTGCGGCCGGCGGTGCCGACGGTGCGGCCGGCGGTGCCGACGGTGCGGGCGTCTCGCGGGTAAGACAAGCTAGCTCGATCCGTGCGCGGCTCTCGGCGATGATGGATGGGGGATGCACCTTGTTGCTGCCTGTCGCCCACGGGAACGCCTCGTCACGTCGGCCATGACGATCGCCTTGCCCCTGGACGGTATCCATATCCATATCTTGATCTTGTAGCCGCTGACAATCTGTGTAGCGCGCGGCCGATGTGGATGCCGGCCTCGCCGCGCGCGACGAGCTTGCCGTGGCGCTCGCGAACCTGCTTGGTGCGATGCAGCTCGGCCGAGTCTCGCAGGAGCAGCGCGTCTGGAGCGCCATTATGCTGCGACCGGGCAAGGATGGTGCAAGCCTCCTTCAGGCATGCAAGGCCACAGCGCTCATCCAGGCTTCGCAGAAGCCAAAGGGCTTAGCGAGGAGCAAATCTGGCCCCTATCCCACGTGGCGGCGGCCGGAAGAACATCGCCGCGCGACGGAAGCAGCCCGGGGATCGAGGGGCGGAGCCACGGCGGGCAACAACCTGCGCCGCGCGCCGCGCTCTCCGCCACATGGTGAAAAACCTTAGTTTTCCAATCGAGCTCGAGGGACCGCTCGTCGAGGAGGCGGCCCCAAAGGTCGTCGCGAGCCAGAGAGCCAAGGCGGCGGCGACCAACCCGGTCCATATCTATCTTCAGCTCGATCGAGACCCTCGCGCGAGAGTCTGCCGATTCCGTCGTTCGTTTCTTCGCGAGGAGCCTCCTCATCGTCGCTCTCTCCTCGGTGCGCGCGTGCGAGGGGGCAAGGTTCACTCTCTTCAGAGACGAGAAACACCCGGCATCGGTGATTTGCGGGCTCGTTACCAAAGCCAAGGACGGCTCGGCGATGGATATTTTCGCCCCAGCTGAGGGCATCCTCGGCAAGTTCGACTGGCTCGAGCAGAACCTCGCAGACGTGGAAGTCAATGGAGGGTGGCTCTTCCCCGACTTCACGGGCGTACACGGGCACCGGAACAACCTGCTAAAGGCGGCCATCATCTGCCCCAACATGGTGCTACCCAAAGGGGGCCTCGCTAAGATTTCCAAATCTCTTTTCGCGCTCGACCCCTTCGACTTTCCGCCACGGACCTCAAGGCCCTCGGGATCACGGGACACTCTTTCCACGGGTCTCTCTCTGATGTCGCGAGGCGGATCGGGCCAATCGTCGACTTCCCGCCCTTCCCCATACCGGCGGGCCTCCGCCTCGGTTTCTCCGACTCGGACGTCAACGAGTTTGGGCACTGGCTGCGCGACGCCGACGCGAAGGCGGCGGCGTCGGCCACCGCAAGCCAGCGGGCCAAAGGACCCCGGCTCGGGCTGCCGACACACGGCATGGCCCGGCACTACACGAGCGGCACCGGCAGGGACGGGGAGAGGACCCGGCAGATCGTCGTGCGAAAGCGCCTCATTCGCTACCTCCGCGCGGCTGTGGGTCACTGTCACTGGACGGCCGACGGCCGCATCTGGACGGAGATACCGCCGGGGTCCGCCGGCTGGGACGCCATTCTCGGGGGAGAGGACGGGTCCATCTCCGCGGGCGATCAAAGCGAAAGCGAGGCAGACGCCTAGTCTAGACCCCCCTTTCGTTTTGTTTGTGTTTTTGTTTTACTAGCCTTAGGCTAGCTTAAAGGGTTTCTTTTCTCGGGGAGTTCTGACGGCCGTCCCAGTTGATTCTGACAGCCGTACAGCAAGCCTACCCCGACACAAAGTGTTTTTCCTTTTCCTTTGTTTGTTTCTCTCCTAGGCTTCAGCTTTACTAGAGTGTCGTTTCGTTGGGGAGAACTGACCGCCGTACAGTTGATTTCTGACTGCCGTACACAGTACGCCTACACCGACGGAAGAATACCGCAAGGGGCGGGCCGTGGTGGACACCAATTCTCGATGAAGAATCGGCCACCACCCGGTGTCCCAAGCCTTTGTTCGTGTTTCTCTCCTAGGCTTAGGCGGTCTTTATAAGGTTTTTCTTTTGTGAAAGAGTTTCCGCTTCTGTCTGACGGCCACACGCGACCGTACGGTAGCAGGCCTACCAAAAAACATACCGACCCATAAACTGGGTCGGTGCTTTTTGTGCGTGTGCTGTGTGCTACTGCGGTGCGTGTGGGTGTTTGCGGGGTGTGTGTGTGTTTAGGAGCTTTAAAAAAGAAAAGAAAAAAACATACCGCAGGGGGAGGGCCATGGTGGACGTTCAATTCTGATATAATTTTTTTTTGCCACCGCGAGCTCCCAAGGCGAGGATAAAAACAGAGGTTATAACCTCAGTTTTTGTTTAAATCTCCTTCCCCCCCCTCCTTTTTGCCATGGCGTAGACCAGATAGGCCGAGACCCGAGACTTATACTGTCATGCTCTGTGTCTGCGACGCTTTTGGTGTTTGTGTGATTGTGCTGGCTTGCCGAGGTTCTGTTGCTTCATTGTGGGGTCCCTCGGGGCGGTCAGCAGGGTTTGCTTCATTGCGGACTCCTGACCACCCACGAGTGACGGGGTGTGTTAGTAGTGGGCTCTGGCTCCGGGCATGGTGATCCAGTACCAGGCCAGACATGTGCATAGAGCCTTGTGCTTGGAGCCAGTTGGATCTGAAGGTATCCCCGGAACCCCCTCGGGACGTTCTTCAATAGTACAAACGTCTCGAGCGAAGTACAACCCCTTCCCGAGGAGCGCGCTCAGCCTGAACACCAAGTTTGTCAACAACTTTTTTTACAGCCAAAAATAAAACTATCACTCCAGCCGAAACAAAAATGGCAACGGCCAGCGATAAGTTTGGTCTTTACAGCGAGTGCTGCGAGCACTTCCTGGCGCCAAGTACGTCGCCGACTTTCTCGCGGGGCGAGCGGCATCCGACCTCGATAAGTTGGGCGTCAAGCTGCGGTTCCCAGGCGGTCTTGATGTGCCGCATGACTCACGGGTGCAGATGCAGATGCAGGCAAGCGGACAACTACGAGCTGCAGAGCTGCGCGCTCAGGCCGCAGAGCGGGCCACCGCCACCGCGTAAGAAGAGGCTGAGCGCGATGCGGTGCTCCACGTTGCCGGGCCGGAGGCTGTACGAAAGGCTGCCTGAGCGGCGCTTGAAGCTGCTCGCGACGCACTGGCCACCCACGCCAAGAAGCAGGGCGCGCGGGTTAAGGGTTAAGGTTTACCCTAACCCTATACCCGATAAAGACTATATGGTGGAGGAACGCGCGCAGCGGCTGCCGCAGCGTCCAGTATACTGCAGTATACTGCAGTATACTGCAGTATACTGCAGTATACTGCAGTATACTGAGATTTTTGGGTTTTTTTTCTTATTTTTTAGTCACTCGCGGCTGCTGGGGCGTCGCTGGTCTCGCAGATGAAAAAGATGAAAACGGCTCTATGCACATGTGCTGGATCACCATGCCCGGAGCCGGAGCCAGTGGGAGAGATCGAGGGGCTTTTCTTTTTGCGCGTAAGTCACGCTAAAAGAAAATTCGAGCCTACGGAGCGACTCGCCTCTACACACATTCACACGAGCTTCCAGCACTGACAGCACTCGCTCAACACATTTCACACTCACACAGCAGCATCGATGAAAAGAGACCGACGGAAAAGTATCTCGGCGGATGGGTCAACCCACACAGAGAGCAACAAACTATACTTCAAGGTCAAACATTGATACAATGCCAAAGCGCGCCTACGGCCAAAGCGCGCCTCGATCAGGCAGCGCTCGCGGCGTCGGCAGAGGCGCGGAGAGCCACACACCCAGAGGCGCGGAGAGCCACACACCGAGCACGGCCTCGGAGTCCTTTACCTGCCGATCACCTACTGCATCACCGGCGATGTCGAGTCCTTCATCGGCCTCCTCACTCGCCTGTGCTCGGCAGCACGGACAAACCCTGCCCTCTCCGCCTTCTTGGCGTCCGAGGGCACCATCCTCCACTACGGCGTCCGCATCTACGCCATATCTTTTGGCGATGCCCTGACCGACACCGCAGTGCCGAACATGACGCCCGTCCTCCACAGAGCGGGCCGCCTCATCCTTCTGCCCAGCGAGATCACCAGCCGCAGGAAAGCCCTTCCTCCTGCCGTAAGCTGGATCACCCCCCCGCTGGCCCTGTCTTCACGCCGCCCGACTCCACGCCCACTGGGAGCCTCTCCCCCAGTGACGGCATCCTTCCTCGTCCAGCCAACCCTCTCCGCGCCGCCACATCCGGCGCGGGGCTCGACCGCACCACCGACCAGCTCCTCACCAACGCCTCCGGCGCGGAGCTCGTCGGCGACAGCGACGCATACGACACCGCGCTTGACGACGCCAATTCGCAACCTGCAGACGCGTCCCGCGCCGAGCCGGGCGGTATCACTTCATCCGACAATGTCCCTCGATCGACACACAGCCCGGACCGCCCTTCCACTGTTTCCACCGGCCTCCCCCAGGGGTCCCAGTACGTCATTCGGCCGTGGCTCGTCATTGGCATTCAACAAGCACTTGGTCTAGCCATCTTCCAGGCCATCAATGACGAGCACCTTGCCGACAAACTCTACCAGGAGTCCAACGGTATGGGCTTTTTGCCCTTTGCCATGCTCGTCCTCATCGAGCAGTACATCGTCACACACATGCACGGCCAGCAGGCCAAGCTCAAGTGCAACCTCGCCCGGACGTAGATCATAAAAAACACCTCTCCCGTTCGACTCACCCAACTGCGCCCACACGCTCCTCGAGTTCATCAAGAAGTACCAGGAGATTGGAGCCCTCTGCCCGAGCCACTGCACCGACGCCGACCTGCTGCGCTTGCTCACCATCATGCGCGACAGGCTCCCCGAGCAACTCGGCGCGGAGGTCAAGGCGCTGCTCCATATCTATCTACAAGTTTGGCCGCCAGTCCGGCGCGACCACCGTCTCCAACGGCAAGGAAATACCACACACGGTGCGCCGCGCCAACAACAACATCATCCGCGCTCTGGCCGTGCATGACGAGGCCATGCGCCATGCGCAAGAAGTGCCAAGACGACATGCTTTGTATCTCCACAGCCAAGCTCGTCACCAAGCCCTCGCATCCCTCTGAGGTGGACACGCTCACCAAGGAGCTCGCCTCTCTTCGAGAGAAGCTCAGACTGCAGAAAGCCTCCGGTCCGCCAACGCCAGCGCCCACCAAGCCAGCGGGGACCGCCCCTACGCCACCCGGAACACGAGTGCTCGCAGCGCCCCCTACATCCACGCGGACTCGCAAGCCTCGCATCTCCACCCCAACGCCGCGCGCCGCCTCCACCGCCGCCCCCTACCCCTCCTGCTGTTGAGCCTGCGCCCCACACAGGCGAGCCACCAGCCATTGCCCCGCCCATCGTCTCCGGTGCCCCAGACCCGGCCCTCTCCGCCCGCCACGTGAGCTTCGGCCCGCGCCCCGCCCATCCTGCCCTATCCGCCGCCCCATCCCGCGGCAGACGCGGTGGCGCTGGGGGAAGGGGCTACTGCAGCGTGCCACGGCGCTTAGTACTCTAACGCAGGGGCACTGCCACGCGAGGGTTAGGAGCAGGACTCATTCCACCGGAACAGAACTCATTCCACCGGAAGTGGAAACAGGATTCATCCCATCGGGATATCCTTTTAGTGTGTTATAGTGACCGCTTTGTACCGTCAGTACAGAGCGGTAACCAACTTTGAAACAACCTTGAACGAGCAAGGACTACAGCCAGCTCTAGCGTTTGACTGTTCGTACTGGTGCCCACAGTCGCACCGGTCCTCGCATCACTGTGGTAGCGGCACGGTCTCGCGCGCGCGACGTACGCGATGATGATCGCGACGGAATTTTTTTACGGACGCGTCGACCAGCACAGCAGCCAGAGGCTGCAGAACCAGCAACTTCCTGATTTCCCACATGGAGACCAGGATCACAGACACTATCGCATTGAATGGAAACACTTGACTGAGATCGAGCTGACAGCGCGTGGGCTGTTGGCGACCGCGCTGACGGGCAGAGTTTCCCCGCGCGCCCGCATGATCGCCGACATGCAGATGAAACTGATTTCCCTGCTCAAGCCCGGTGAGTCCGGCTACGAGAGCCGGGTTGCGCCACAGGCGGGGTACACGCTCAAGAACAAGGCGAACAAGATGCAGCGCCACCGCATCTGGCTCGACGACCTGACCAATATCTTCACCTTGCTCTACTCGAGCGTAGCCAAGCACAACATGACCCTGGCCGAGGACATGCGCAAGATGTGCGACATGTCGAAGCACACGCCGGACAAGGACAACTGCTGAATTGGGAGCATGGACGGGGCTCAAGCGTACACCATCGTGCGGAACCACCTCTTCGTGCGCGAGAGGACCGAGGTCGATAAGTTGTACTACAAGACAGCGCTCGACGTCCAGGAGAAGTTCCACCTGCCCGACGGCTGCTCCTCCTCTACGTACGACAAGAAGGCCTACGCATTCATCAACTACATCGCTCCCCACCTCGCGCAATCCTACTTGACGCCCGACGCAGCGCTCTTCCTCATTAAGTTGATGCCAAAGAACGTTCAGCAGGCGGGACGTGCTCTGCGCGAGAAGCTCAAGGAGTCGGGCGACCTTCTGGACGACTTGCAGGTCGTGATTGCGGAGTGCACGGCAATCGTGCACGACTACCAGAGCTCTTCTTCTGCAGGGGCTCACGCCTCGATCAACCCGTCCGACTTCCCGGGCATTGCCGGCGAGAGCCTCACGTCGTTGTGCGCGGTCACCGGGATGGAGTTCGCGCCCAAGCCCAAGAACTCGAGCTATGGCGGTGCCTATGGCTACAGCGGCGGCGGGCACCACGCAGCCGTCGCCGGCTCGCAGCAATGGTGCTCCAACTGCAGCCCCGACGGCACGCATCTGGTTCGCGGATGAGCCAAGCCGTGCTTCCTCGACCCGCGCAAGGAGAGAAACATCCCGCCCAGCGTCTGGGTCGACAAGACCCGGCTCAGCGCCATCACCAGGCTGCGACGACAACGGTCGCAAGCTCGTTGTCGGGTTAACCCGAGGTGGCAAAGGCGGAGGCAAGGGCGGCGGCTGGGGCGGCGGCGGTGGCGGTCGGGGCGGCGGCGGCGGCGGTCGCGGAGGCGGCTCCCACGCAGCCATCCCGGACGAAGTCACCGCGACCTGGACGTAGCAACTCGTCAACATCACCTCGGAGGCCGATCTCATGGGGCTCAACCTAGTCGTCGTCAACGGCTCATCGCTCGATGCCACGGCCGTCGGCCTCTCGGAGCTCAACCTGTTCGCCGCCGAGGCGGCCGTCGGCGCCGATGCCGCGGGCGCCGCCAAGGCGGACGCCGACAGCGCGGGCGCGAGCGCGACCACGACCACCGACACCGTCTCCGTCCAGCAGCTCGTGCAGGACGAGGCCGAGAGGTCCAACAAGAGCCACGGCAAGAGCACCGAGCTGGAGTGGCTCGCCATCGCGACCAAAATCCTGGACTCGTCGAGCGACGGCGCCTTTGAGGCCGCCGCCGAGGCGAGTGTCGACCTCACTTCCTGGCGGGACAGCGACCTCGACTTCGACTCGTTCGATGTCGACCTGTCCGACGCGACCGGCCGCGCGGGACGGCTCGAGGACGCGCCGCAGGCGCTCGCGCCCATCGTCGAGGAGACGGCGGGCGGCATTGCCGCGCTCGGTTGGGCCTTTTTCACGGGCGCGGGCGCGGGCACGAATGAGTACGACTTCTACGAGAAGCCCGTCCATACAGTGATCGACGACGTCGACGCCGAACCATCGGACGAGGAGCTGGAGCTGGCCGAGACGGCGCCATCAGCCGAGGAGCCGCCAGCCGAAGAGGAGCTCGCGCCTACGTCAGCGCCGACGTGCACTCAAGCGCCGACGCGTACCACGGCGCCGGCGCCGGCGCCGATGCGCACTCCGAGGCCAGCGATCAGGAGCCTCGCTCCATCCGCCTCGCGTACCGTCGCGTTCTCGGCCAGCCCGGCGGAGCCGAATTACATCGAGTTCGCGGAAAGCCCGGCGAGCGAGCCGCCGCTGCGCGCCACTGATGACGCCAACACGCGGGCGGCCACCGACACCGACACCGTCTCGCGCCGCCTTTGGCTCAGCGCTCCCGGGCCACGCAGGCGCGGCCTGGGCTGGGGTTCGAGCCGCGCCGACATTGCGAGCGCCGGAGCGCAATGCGGCCTCGCCTCCGGCTCACTCGTCTTCGTGGCAGCGCTCGCGTTCGCGGCGGTCGCCGCGCTCGTCGCCTACTCACAGGCCCACTCCCAGCGCCTCGCAGTTGTCACCGGCGCTGTGACCATCCTCGCGTGCGGGCAGATACACTGCGAGGGCGTCGACAGCGTCATCGACGGTCTGCGCTGGGCCTTCAACGAGGGCGCCGGCGGCCTGGTCGCGGCGGCGCGCTGGACCTTCAACATGGCCGTCGGGCACACGCAGTTCGTCGTCATACTGCTCCTCCTTGCCTACATCGCGACGGCAGGCGCCAGCCCCGTCAAGTGCGCCACAGCGCGGGCGCTGACCGCGCTCACTCTCGGTCAGCTCACGAGTGGCTCCGCTCGCTACGACACATTTTTCCCGCTGCTCTTGCTCATGCGGTTGGAGGCGCAACAGATGCACGTCGAGCTGCTCGCCGGGAATGCGCCGCCACCCGACTTGCACGACGCCATCGCGAAGTGCCTCGTCATCGTGGATACCGGCTGCGGCCACTCGATGGGCAATCATCCCGCGCAGTTTGAGGCTGGCTCCATCGTCAAGGCCGAGGCGACGGCCTCCGGCGCGCACGGGGCTTTCAAGACCAAGCTCAAGAGACGTGACGCATGCCCATGCAGACCGTGTCTCACGGCATACGCGTCTGCAGCGAGCCCGACGCCGTTCTCCACGAGCAGTACCCCTACGCCCTTTGGTCTCCTGGCCGCGCTTCCATCGAGCGCGGCGTCTCTCTCAGCATGCCCGGCTGGGGCGTAGAGCGAAGATTGCTTCGTCGAGTTTCCTAATGGCATCCGCGTTGGCTTCTTCAACCATTACGTGCTCGTGCTGCGCCCTCTCGGATACAAGGCGTCTCCCCGCCACGCGCCCGCTTTACTCGGCGCGGCCGACGGCGCGGCCGACGGCGGGACCAACGACTTGCCACCCGCCGCGCAGCCGGCTCCTGTGTGTGGCGGCGCCGGCCAATACCAACAGCTCGCCCGCCGCCGCGCCGACGCCGGCTCCTGTGGCGGCGCCAGCCAATACCCTCATACACGGCAAGGCGCTGCCGCGCGCCGCCGTGATGGCCAAGCTGCTCCATCGCATGAGCGGCCATCTCCCCCCGGCGCGACTTGATCCACCTGCTGGACGCCTGGTGCGACGCGCCTCCTTCCTGGACCACCGACGTGCTTAAGGAGACCAAGGAGAAGCCGTGCGAGGCGTGCGTCCGGGCCAATGCGCTGCGCGCGCCGCCGGGCAACGCGCTGCCGACGGCCGGGGGCCTGTACGCCCTCAATATCTTTCACATCGATACGCCGGCACACTTTGGCGGCCAGCGGACGGTCGTCGGCGTCACCCACTTCACCTCGGGTCTCGTCAAATCTGTGCCGGTGCTTCACAAATTGCAGGCCGCCGACGCGATGTGCATCATCATCCACTATTGCAACTCTGTGGGTAAGCCATAAGCCAATCACGTGGATCCACACCACCGACGGCGCGCACGAGCTCAAGGGCGCCGGCATGATCAACTTGGCCAACGAGTACCGGATCCGCATCACCACCTCCAACGTCGGCAGCTCGCGCCAGAACCTGCAGGAGCCCACGTGGCGCGTCACATGCGCCGAGATGCGCACCGAGCTTACTACGCAGTTGCGCCTGCCCTACTCCTTCTGGCGGCACGCGTTTAGCCACGCCGAGCAGGGCCGTAACATCCGCCCGTCGCGCGCCGCGCCCTTCGACACGCGCCTCGGCCGCCTTCTCGGGCGCAAACCGAAGGGCGCGTACCGCCGGCCATTCGGCTACCTCTGCTACGTGCGAGACGCGCCTCGCTATGTCGGCGGCACGTTGGTCCACAAGGCGGCCGCGCAGCAGGTGCAGCGCGCCATCCACCTAGGCTACTACGGCGATGAGGGCGGCTCCCTCGAAAACCTCGAGACCAAGGGCGAGCGCGCCCAGCCCGGCTACCTGTGCTGGGTGCCCGACGCCGGGCACCGGGGCGCCATCATCGTGACCGACTCCGTCAAGTTCGTCGTCGACTGCTTCCCCCGGGCGTCAAGCGTGTCGCCGGGGGGGGTACGAGATCCTGTCGGACAGGATCCCTTTTGCTGACGACTGACGACACGCAGCCTAACACCAACGCCGCCGCCGACGCCGACGCCGCAGCTGCCGACACCGCCCCACTTCGCGAGATCAACTCCGAGGACGACGTCGCCGGCGCCGAGGGCGGGGCGGTCGAGAACATCGAGGCTCAGCCCGGCTTCGCACCCGACGCGCCGGGCGACAGCGGCATCGGCGCGCCAAGCCGGGGGGGCGCCGACGCAGCCGGGCTCGAGGAGCACAGCGGTGACTCGAACAACGAGGAGCTTGCGGTCGACCCAAAGGGCTATGTTGGCCGCCCCATCGTCGTAAGCTGGGACCTCTACGGCGACTCGCCCGGCGTCATTGACAAGTGGGCACACCGCGGCGCCCACGGCGGCTACAAGCACCACGTCACTTACAACGATCCCGACGGCAAGTGGCCCAACTACAGCGACACCTACCGCTGGCACGACCTGGGCGACCACGGCATCAAGTGGGGGTTCGAGGACGAGACGCCGCTGGCGGCTCCCTTCACCGGCGGTCAGCGCCCGATGCGCGAGCGGCGCGAGCCGGACCGCTTCTCCCTCGCCACGCTCATCGCCGCCTACACCGAGGCGAGCGGCGCGGCGGGCTTCACAGCGTCTCTTCATCGCGCGTCTCCTCCACCGCCATGCACGTCAACCTCGACGGCCAACCCGACCGCATTGCCGAGCGAGCAAGGGGCCAGGCCGACGTCTACTTAAACTACAGCGCCGAGGTCAAGGACGTCTACCTTGCGCTACCACCTGAGGCGCAGATCTGCGCCTGCATCGCCGTGGACCACGCCGACATATCCGCCGAGTACGGTGCCCGCTCGCCGCAGGCGGCACTCATGCGCGAAGTCTATGCCGCGACAGGAGTCGCCGCCGCCTGCATAGGGATTGCCGTCCCGCGGCTTGTGCAGGAAGCGGTCAGCGTATCGACGAGTCGCTGCACGCGTCGGTCGACGACATGTTCGACGACTCGTTTGACGGCGGCGGCATCTTCAACCTGGGCCGCGGCTACGACGGCGTCTACGGCCCCGACATCGCCTGCTCTGCCAAGAAGTCGACCAGCAACCCCGACATCCTTACGGAGCGCCAGATGCGCGGGCCCGAGTGGGACGAGCCTAAGTCGATGGAGGTCGACTCCATCCTCAATCCTCAACAAGCTCATGGCGGCGGAGAAGGTCACGGCGGACGACCCGCGGATCAAGGGCATGGTCCCCGTCGACACCATGTAGACCGGCCGCCGCAAGAGCAACGCGGACGGCTCGATCGACAAGTACAAGGCGCGGTGCGTCCTGCAGGGCAACATTCACATCATCAAGAAGTACGACGTCTCGCGCAACGACACCGCCTCACCCGTCACGCGCAATACCACCTCGCTCATGGCCGTCGAGGCCATCGCGTGCCTCCGCGGTCAGGACCAGCTGCAGAGCAACTTCACCGGCGCGTACCTGCAGGGCGTCCAGAAGAAGTCCGAAGTCCGAACAGGTGCTCGCTTGGCCGCCGCCCGACTTCTGTGAGGCAGACGAGCGTGGCGTGGAGATCCTCTGGCTCATGCTCTCGCCTCTCTATGGCCAAGCCAATGCCGGCGCCATCTGGAACCGCACGCTCAACGACTTCCTCGTTGCGCCCGAGCCCGGCGGCCTCGGCTTCGAGCGCAACGTCAACGACCCCTGCGTTTACACGAGGACCGAGCCCGGCGGCGGTCGGGTCACCTACGCGCTGTACGTCGACAACGCGCGCCTCTACAACGATCCGACGCCCGCGGCGCGCGAGCTCGCCGGGCGCGTGCAGAGCCGGCTCAAGGAGCGCTTCGAGATCAAGTTCGGCGAGACGAACCCTAAGGAGGACTACTTCCTGGGCGCCAACCGCATCAGCCACGGGCCGCACGCCACCACCATATGCTGTGACACGTACATTGGCTCGATGGTGGAGCGCTATCTACCGGATGTGGACGCCTACAACCCTTCCAAGCGCTTCCCTGGCTTGTACAGCGACACGCCTGCCGGGGCCGACCTCACCGCCAACTACGAGGCGGCCATCGCCTTATGCCCCGAGCCGACGGACGAGCTCAAAAAGCGCTACGGCTCGCTCTTCGGCGCGCTTCTACACACGATCAAGTGGCGCCCCGAGATCAGCGCCGCCCTCGGCCTCTGCGGCACGTGTTTGACCATCTGCACCGAGGAGCTCTACGCCAACCTCGAGCGCGTGCTCGTCTACCTCGCGCGCACCAAGAAGCAAGAAGATTGGCACCACGTTCAGCGCGCACACGGATGGCGCCAAGAAGCTGCGCGCCTATGCCGACGCCAACTGGACTACGACTAGCTTGACGACCGGTTTCGTCATCATGCTCGCCGGCGGGGCCATCACGCACGCGTCGCGCCGCCACAGCACTGCATCTCGATGTCGACGTGCGAGGCTGAGCTCATCGCGCTGGCCGACTGTGCCATCAAGCTGCTGTACATCATCGGTTTGCTGCGGTTCCTGGGTCACGAGATTGATGAGGCGATCGAGGTCTTCACCGACAACAAGGCCGCCTACGACCTCTGCCACCGCTTCAACTCGGCTCAAAACTCGCGCCACATCGACTGCAAGTTCTTTAAGATGCGCGAGCTCTGCGGCCTCGGCGTTGTGACCGTCGCGCACGTGCCCACCGCCGAGAACTTGGCCGACCTCTTCACCAAGGTCCTCGACAAGCAGCCCTTCGACAAGCATCGCAAGTTCGTGCACAACCTCTCGGGCGACACCGGCGCTAGCTACGCGCGCCGTGCCAAGTCGATCGAGTGGCACGCGGCGGCACAGACTACGGCGGGGGCCCGTTGACCCTTATAATATTCATAGTAGTAGTACTGTAGTAGTAGTAGTCGCAGGATGGAGCTGACGCGGCGCGGGGCGTACTCACTGGCCCGAGCCCCTCTGGGAAGGCGCTGATGCGTAGCCAACGCGCGTCTCTAGCTACCGGCTACCAAGACGCTCTCGCTCCCAACCTCGGGCCGGCATAAGGGCTCTCTCTGAGCCGGGGGGTCAGCGTGGCACGGCGCTTAGTACTCTAACGCGGGGGCACTGCCACGCGAGGGTTAGGAGCAGGACTCATTCCACCGGAACAGGACTCATTCCACCGGAAGTGGAAACGGGATTCATCCTGTCGGGATATCCTTTTAATGTGTTATAGTGACCGCTTTGTACCGTTGGTACAGAGCGGTAACCGACTTTGAAACAACCTTGAACGAGCAAGAACTACAGCCAGCTCTAGCGTTTGACTAATTCGTACCGGTGCCCACAGTCGCACCGGTCCCCGCATCACTGCAGAAGGTCTGCGCAAGATGTCAATGGAACGTTCGAAGAAGGGCCCGATACTGGAGGGGAGGGCCTGATGCCCTGACAGGCACACCGCAGGGAGGGGAGCACACAGGGACCTCATGTCCGAGAGGGGATAGAGACAGAGACATGGGGGGGAGCTATTGCACTGACACGGGCAAGTAGCGGCATGAGGATGACCTCTCTCGGACAGCGCAGCTCGACGGCCAACGGACGGCATTCGATTCGCGATGCACACCCCCCATACCTGATGATGCTAGCCGCATGCAGTACATCCACATACAAAACACCAACACAGCTACCAACATACCATAACGCCTAGCCGCACCCGTCGCACACCCCCAACACCCGATGAAGCTAGCCGCATGCAATACAGATACAGCCACAAGACACAAGACACAAGACACAAGACACGTGCCACCAGCCCCCCAGCCCTGGCCCTGGCCCATAGTATAAACACTAAAATTCTGAAATACGTGCAGGGTGCAGGGGCAGGTCCTATAGTCTATACTTTAATGTTCAAGGTTCAAGGTCTATAGTTTAATGTTCAAGTTCAAGTGTCAAGTTTGTGTTAAAGGAACAGGCGCCTTCTTTAGCTCACCGCTTTCCCCAGCCAGGTGCCAGGTGACCAGGTATTCACGGTTCTTGAACACCTCCACCTCCACCCAGCAGCAGCAGCTGTTTAAGCTTAAGGAGATATATGTGATTTGCTCAGGTTGACAACAGGTTGAGTTTGAACAGTTTGAACAGCAGTGGCAGTGGCAGTGGCACGCAGTGGTTTGAACAACCGCAACCGCATTTTTGAAAAGTTGAGATTTTCTCTGGAAACTCCAGAATTTTTTGAAAAAACCAAAGAATTATAGAAATTTTGTTTTAGTGTTTATTAAAAAGTGTTTGAACAGTTGAAAACCTTGAGCTTGAGCAATCTTTAACAGTCGTTAACACTAACATACTAGTGCTAGTGTTAGTGTTTGAGGAAACTGTTCAAGGAAACCTTTAACACCTTGTCTCGATTACTGTGACTGTAAGCGCCGGAAATCCCGTTTAGACATTAAACTATAAGCCCTGATAGAAGGGTGGTGATTCGTGATTCCAGTTGTGTCTTGTGTTCTAACAGTTTGTTTTACATGCGTTTTTTTCCCATCACCATCACAAAATTACAATGCCATTATCATTACAACTACACAACTATCTACTATCTATATCTACATCACATACATACTCTGCATACCATATGCGATGGCGAGTGACAAATGCACCAGCACCAGCACCCATAGAAGAAGAGTTGGAGTTGAGACAAATCAAAAAATCAAAATCACACTCAAAATCTCTATATATATATAATATATATAAAATATTAATACTATCAAATTGATGATTACAAGACACATACCAAAATAATAATAATAGAGTCCACACCAAGGATGCGCATACGGGAGAGGCATTGGCAAGGCATGCGGCATGTCAGATACCGGCTCAACAGGCACCTTCAACACGCAAAGAAGCAAACCGGACATTGCGGCCCGCAGTGGCACGGAGCTCTCTCGCTTGCTTTGCCGCTGCCACTGGGTCGAGTGTCTTGGTCCCCATGGGTTTCTTTGCGTCGATGAGTGGCATGATTTTCTTGGCAAACTCGTTGAAGTCGAGTATGCCGTTATTGTTGGAGTCCGCCTCGGCAGGGACAACGACGCCAAGATATTCGCTAGCCTTGGTCATGTGCAGCGAGCCGCACTTGTTGACGTCTGCCGCCTTGAAGGCGCCGACCGCGCGCTCGAGCACATCCTGCCCCAGCGTAGAGACGTCGTCGAAGATGCAGAGGCTGGAGGCAGACTGCACGAGCAGCATGCGGTACTCGTACTCATCGTCTCGCGAGGCATCGAGCCTGCTGAGCAGAGCTTTCTCGGCGTTGGAAAAGCGCTGCAACAGTTCAATGAAGCTGGCGAGGTCGAGCTCCTTCTCCACAGCCGCGTCGAAGCCCACGGTGGCGAGTTCGCCCGCGCACAGGCTCTCGAGGTGGCTCTTGGCCGTCGAGTTGGCCACATGCCACCAGAAGAGGAGCAGATCGTCGGCGGCGAGCACCCCTGCGCCATCGCGGTCCAACTTGCGGAAGAGGTCCAACGCAGCCTTGACATCATCCATCGAGAGGTGGGCATACAGCCCTCCGCCGGCGGCCAAGCCGATGAGTCTCTCGTCCCCATCCGCACCGCTGTGGCCATTCCCATTTCCCAAGGTGCGGCCACCCTTCGTATTCCACTTGTTTACGATGACCCGCCTGAGGTTCATGGTTGTATGGGTTGGTCAGAGCGTGCAGCATGGGAAGGCGAGCGGCTCGAGCATATTATAGATGAGGGACGCCACCGCGCAGAAGAGCCCAAGTTGCCCAACTGTGGGTAGCCTATTACACACACACGCACACACACACGCACATGCGCACACACATGCGCACGCGCACACACAGACTATATATATATATATATAGATATAATTTGTATATATATATTATATATGTATATATATACATATATATACATATATATACACAGACACAGACACACAGACACACAGACACAGACACAGACACAGACAGACACACACACACACACACACATATAT
>Ga0209491_10004081_pt1 | contig 23079 bp, 18 predicted proteins | sample BON02_FD_187213 | JGI IMG/M metagenome (GOLD analysis project Ga0209491, IMG submission 187213) | Freshwater microbial communities from Lake Bonney liftoff mats and glacier meltwater in Antarctica - BON-02 (SPAdes) (version 2) | ecosystem: Environmental > Aquatic > Freshwater > Ice > Glacier... | reverse complement strand
CTGATCCAGCAGAAAAGCCTAATACAGCTGACCTCGACTCTTTATCGGTGGACGCCTTTTTTGTTCCGGGCGGGTACGCCAATGCCATCTTGTCCATAGAATCCGGATCGCAAGCACTTGTCTTATCTTCATCAAGTTTGAAAGAAAGTCTCCGCGACGATTACAGAATTGACCCGAATTTCTGGAAAATTTAGGTTGCGCGTCCTTTAGCCGCAATATCGATCCAAGCGACAACAGCTTAACTGGCCACTCACCTGATGGAACAGTTGTGAATTCACATTCCGGTTAGTGGAGGCCGGCGCACAATTTTCCAATAACATTGGAAAAGAGGAACTAATCTCTCTCAAATTTAGAGCGGTCATTTTCTGTCAATTTTTTATTTGAGCATTGGAGATTATTTGTCACTACCAAGGCGCGTAGCGGTTGTTGGCCTGGGAAAAATCGGACTTCCTCTTGCTGTTCAGTTTGCATCAAGAGGCATGAAGGTTGTCGGAGTGGATGTATCTAATGAAGTTATTCAACTTGTGAACTTGGGACTGGCGCACTTTAGAGAATCCGGAATGACGACTTTACTTAAGCATTCGGTTGAGTCGGGGGGTCTACGGGGTACCACAGACTTTCAAGATGCGGTCAAGGGAGCAAGCTACATAGTTGTTGTGGTTCCTCTGTATGTCGACCCTGGCGGAGAATCTGATTTCTCTAACATCGATCAGGCGATCGCCGAGGTGGGGAAAAACCTGGACCTTAATGCGACCGTGATTATAGAAACGACGTTGCCAATCGGTACTACTAGGACTAGATTCGCACCGATTTTGGAAAAGGAGTCTGGGCTGATTGCCGGGAAGGATTTCTTCGTTGCCTTTTCCCCCGAACGTGTATCGTCTGGAACAGTCTTTGCTGATTTTAGAAGATATCCGAAACTCGTTGGAGGCATAAATCCGGAGTCCACAGCTCGAGCTGCAGAGCTATATAAAAATGGTCTTGAGTTCGACATGAGACCGGATTTAGTCAGAACCAATGGAGTTTGGGGTATGGACTCCGCCGAAGCCGCCGAGTTTGCCAAGTTGGCCGAGACCACTTTTAGAGATGTGAACATAGCGCTAGCAAACACTTTTGCAAACCATGCGGAGGAGCTGGGTATTAGTTATACGGGAATTCGTGAAGCATGCAACTCACAGCCATTCTCCATGCTTCACTCGGCGGGGATTTCCGTTGGGGGTCATTGCATTCCCGTTTATCCACACATGTATCTGCAGTCCGATATATCCGCAGACCTTGTAAGGCTCGCTAGAAAAATAAACAAAGAAGCACCAGCGCGATCAGTCAGGTTGGTTGCGGATAGACTCGGCGGCTTGCAGGGGAAGAATATTCTGATTTCAGGATTGTCATATCGCACCGGAGTTAAGGAGGCAGCCTTCTCTGGCGCCATTGATCTTTATCAAGTTCTTTCGTCAATGAACGCCAACGTACATTTGGTGGACGAACTCTTTGCTGTTGAAGAAGTACTCCAGATGGGCTACGAATTTGACGCCAATCTGACATTTGACGCCTTATTTATCAACTCGGGTTCCCGTGAATTTCAGGTTTCATTGCTTGGCAAGCTGTCGATTGGGGCAATTGTGATGGATGGTCGTTCGATTCTCAAGCAATCTGACTGGGGGAACTTAACCCAGATTGGCGAGGGGTTTTTGCCTTAGATGGATCTGGCAGGGACCCCGACCACAACAGAGTGGGGCGGGACATCTCGAGTGACGACCGCTCCTGCACCGACCACAGCGTGCTTTCCAACATTAATTGGAGCAACACAGATTGAGCCTGCGCCCAGGGAAGCTCCGTCTCCCACCACCACTTTTGAAAGGGTCCAATCAGTGGCGACCTTTGCTTTTCCATCAGACCTCGCCGCCGAAGGATTCTTGTCATTCGTGAGCATTGCGCCTGGGCCGATGAAGACTCCGTCTCCTATCTGCGCAGGGTCGTAAATCAAGGCGTAATTTTGGATTTTGCAGTTCTGGCCAATCACAACTCCGGGACCAATGTACACGCCCATACCAATTGTTACGCCAGAACCTATAATTGCGCCCGCTCGCACTTTGGAGAACTCCCAGATTTTGGAATTGGCTCCAATTGTTGCGCCAGGCTCCACGACTGCAAGATCCGAGACCCAGGCTGTCGGGTCAATCATTCAGGACTCCTTGAATGATTCGCATCACATGCAAGCCGTCACTTAGGGAACAAATTTCCGTGGATCCCGGCTTCTCAATTTCCTGCATCATTGCCTCGTGTTCCTGAAGCAGTGGCTCTCGCACGGGTATGACAAATCTAATTTCCTCGCCTTCCGTAACTCCTCTGAAGTTGGAGAACATGCCCCACTCAGACCCGGTATCACCATTCTTGAAAAGCCTCAGTTCGGCTCGAAGCGAATCTGCGACCAACATACCCTCCTCGCCGAGAACAACGGTCTGCCGTGCTTTACTGGGTGTAAGCCAGTTCACCTCATGAGAAACTAACATTCCGTTTTTCAATTTGCCCATGGCCAGCAGCATATCTTCATGCTTACCCGGGAGAGGACTGGTGGTCAGAGAGCTCAAGCAGTCGTAATCTTCTCCGGTAATCCACCCAACCAGGTCTATGTCGTGAGAGGCAAGGTCTAAAACGACGCCGACATCGTTAACGCGACGGGGAAACGGGCCTACTCGGCGAGTAGAAATCTGCAGCGGTTTACCAATCACTCCCTCATTAATTTTTTGCTTTAGAGCGCGTAGTGAGGGGTTGAAGCGCTCCACGTGTCCCACCGCACACAAGGTGTTGTTGCGAGAAAAAGCCAGGGCTATGTCTTCTGCTTCATGGAGAGTCGGGGCAACTGGTTTCTCGAGTAATGTCGGGATTTGCCTGTCAGCCAGGAAAGTAGCGGCCTCGCTGTGAAATTGGGTCGGCAAGGCGACGACTACATAGGAAGGAGTAGCGAGCGCTAGCTCATCTATGCTGACCATCAAGCGAATTTTCCCCTCCTCAGGGATCAGTCCATTTGTGATGTCGTACGCGAGAATCTCTTGAACTTGTTGCATTTGACTCAGAACTCTAATGTGATTTTTGCCCATTGCGCCGAGTCCAATTACACCCACCCTCATTTAGGCACCCAGAACTCTTCGAACCGCCATTGCTACCTCACTGACCCTTGCGCGGCTCAGTGAGGGATGAACCGGCAGACTCAAGCAAGTAGAGGCGAGGGTCTCAGTTACAGGCAGGTCTGCATCAATTTGAAACGCGGGAAGCCTATGGACAGGAGTGGGATAGTAAACGGCACTTTGGACATTTAGCTTGGCTAGCTCCCTAGAAAAGCCATCTCTATCTTGAGCCAACGTAATTGTGTACTGATGAAAGACGTGCTTCGAGTTCGGGCGCACTGTCGGCACTTGAATCCCGCTCAGTCCGTCAAGCATTCCGGAAAGGACACCAGCATTTCTAATTCTTTTTGAGTTAAAGCCATTTATTCTCTTCAACTGTTGAATGCCTATAGCAGCGCCTATTTCCGTCATGCGATTGTTCAGGCCAACCACCTCATTTTTGTACCGCTCAATCATGCCCTGGTTCCTCAGTAAACGGGCGGTGCGATCAACGTCCACTCTGCTCGTAGTGAGTGCTCCTCCCTCTCCTGTGGTCATATTTTTTGTTGGGTAAAAAGAAAAGGCACCGAAGTCACCCCAGCTTCCTGCGGGAATTCCATTAAGTAGAGCGCCATGGGCTTGGGATGCATCCTCAATTAGCAGAAGATCGAATTCGTCAGCGAGCTCCTGCAGGGCTGCCATGTCGGCCATCTGGCCGTAGAGGTGAACTGCCATGATGGCCCGTGTTCTGGGAGTAATTAGACCTCTAGCTTTTTCTACATCCAACGTGAAATACAAGGGCTCCACGTCGCAAAAAACTGCAGTAGCACCGGTCAAAGCTATGGCATTTGCTGAGGCTGCAAATGTGAAAGATGGGACGATGACTTCATCCCCGAGTCCGATTCCGAGAGCAAGGTTTCCGATGTGTAGCGCGGAGGTACCGGAGTTGAGGGCCACGACATTTTGACAGCCTGACCAGAGTCCGAACTTGCTTTCGAATTCTGCGACTTTGGCTCCCTGGGCCAATTGGCCCGATGAGAGCTGACGCCATACAGCCAACTTTTCTGCAAGGCCAACGGTCGGACCCCCCAAACCAATCATGATTTTCCATTTCCTAGCGATACGATAAAGACCTTGGACCTCGGATTTAACCCAATCCTACAGAGTCCACCAATGCGAGTACTTACATTCAGGAAAAAAGCACGTCTCCCCTAGCAAAAATTCAGCCAGTGTGGCGTCGCTGCTAACTTGATGCATCCAGAGGCCTCGTAACTTCGTGTTCGCCTCGAGGATAGGGGTCACTTGCGATTTTTTTACTCCATTCAAAAATTAGAGATTTCCGAAGATAGTTAGTTAATCATCCGCAAAAAATCAGGCCCCACATGCTTCTTAAATGCAAAATGTACATTCACAAGTGGACCCAATTAACAATTTATCGGACTTCAATATTTCTTTTCAGGAAGCATTTGGCTCTAACTCATATGCCTGGAATATGACACGGAAGTCCTTGAAGCAGCATGGAATAAAAGCCGGAGGCCGAGGACGCCCGTTAGTTGCATGTTTGAAGGCGAGCGTCCTAGACAGAGTGCCTTGCTATGGCGTCTATAAATACGTTTCGATCCGCGTCTGAACAAAATTCCTTACTAACTACTTGCGTATTTTCTTTGAATAAACAAATTTCCGCAGTAGGAGTGTTTAAAAGACCGGCCACTATGTCCTTGGACTTCCATCCTTTAATGACAAACCCCAAATTATAATCAGACACGATCTTGGACATCAAAGGGTTTGGCCCCGTCATGATCGCCAGTCCTGCTTGTATAGATTCAAAAAACTTGTTTGGAAAAGCGTGGCGTTCATTCTCCGTTATAGGCGGAATAACAATTAGAGCTATGTCGTATTTATTGATGCTGCCAGAAATCTCAGCTGTCGCAACGGGGTCATGAAAGACCACCCTTTTTTTCACGCCCAAGATCAGCGAAAGCAACCGAACCTTAAACATATAAATTGGCCCAGATACCAAGTGAAAATTCAATGTGTAATTGGAGGGAAGGTTTCGCATAGCAAAAATCGACTGTTCGATACCTCGATGAGTTGTCCCCACCCCATGGTGCACCAGCTGAATATTTTCGATGTCGAGCGATGATGGGCCAGCAACTAGACGGTTAGGGGCATTTCTTATAGTGGAGACGGTCGTGCCAAGAAAAGATTCGAACCTCTCGCTTATCCATGGAGATACGGAGCTGACTGTGCTCATAGGGGCAAGATCGGAAATGAAGGTCTTTAGTTGAGAAAGTTCCCATCGCCTGTAGCTTTCAAACGCAATCTTTTCGATTAAATTACGGGACAAGGTGTCAACGTGATTCTCGTGTAGGTCGACATGAATCCCCTTGCCGCCAGTTGATTTTGCGACACTTCTGAGGTCTTTCCAGGGGGTAAATGTGGGGTCGTGTATTACGAGAAGGTCATAACTAGCGAGTTCTGACTCAAAGTTTGGGGGGAGGTGATTTCCGTAAAGAAATGAAAAACGCAATCGTGTGTCTCGCAGGAGATATGCCCCATATCTCTTCAGTGGCCCCGGGAGCCTGACAGAGATATGCGTACCATTCGAAGGGGACTTTTCACCCAAGCCAATTGTGTCCACCAGCCAACCTTCGGAGATTAGCCAATCCACCTCCCTAAGAAGCCTGGGTGCTGAAGCGACGAATTTATGTCCCATGATTAGCGCTCTTCGCGGCTGAGTCTCCATGGCAACCAGCATAACCAAAACCGATCCACATCCTGACAATGTTGCCGCTGGTTACCTGGCTAATGCCCTAGATAGTATGGGGTTGTATTGGGGTCAACAAGAAAGTCACGCCTCGTACAACTTAGGGATCGCGTTCACAACATTGATTACTTCTTGGAAATCGAGGCCGACTGCATCCAGGTACCATTTGATCCCCTCGTAACGTGGGATATTTTCCAGAGCCACCAATTCAAGTGCTTTTTCCCTGCTTATTTCCCCCTCTCTTATTTGGTTGCTTCGGAAGGTCTCATGTTCCGAAAAGCCTCCGACAGTGAAGTACACGTAATTGTAAAAAGCCGCAGTTCCGTCCCCAATTCTCCAAGTAGTGGAGGTGTCAGGCGAGAGCTCCCAATCATATTCATTGACAAGGACGTCGTTAATTTCGCCTTCGTCCCATCGCCAGTAATCAAAAATGTGGAAGTAGTCCGTCTTCGGTGCGATGCTTCGGTAGTACTCCCCGCTTAGCGTGTCCCATAGGGAAGCGTTGAAATATCGTGGACTTTTTAGCATTTCTCGAAAGCGCAGTTTTTGATAAGCCAATTGTTTGCCCAGTCCTGAGGAGTAAACGTTTTGCATCTCAAAATCAGGAGCAATTCCTAGGTAACCTGACTTGAAATGGGTGGTCTCAAGAGGATTGATTCCCCAGAGGTTGAGCCCTATTCCGGTCTGCTCTTTCACTGACTCTACGTACTTAAAAAAGTGCTTGTCCCCAGCAGTCAAAATACTAATCATGCCCAAGTGAGGGTTGTCTAGCCAAGCATTTAAATTACGGGTGATGTTTTTTCTCTTTTTTTCTAAATCAGCTGCGACAACAATATTTTCAACACCTAGTCGAGCGCACATCCTGCTTATATTGCGTCGCCCTAAATCTGTCACCATGCCCCAGTCATACGTGTAAGCGATGGTCTTCATGTTGAGCTCTTTTGTGATGAGGTGCAGGGCGTAACTGCTGTCTCTACCCCCAGAAAATGGCATAATCGCTTCAGCGCCAGAACTTCTGCGGTATTTTTCTAAATGCGAAGCAAGTAGCGAGACGGGCTTCGGTTGATTTTGCGGCACATAATTTTCGCAATAATTGCACACACCTGATTCGTTGAACCTTATGAACGGCATCGTGGATGGGAGCACGCATTTTGCGCAGCGCAAAAGACTTGAAAAGTTGAACTCGAGTAAATTCGACTCCTGGAGACTGTAATTGAAGGAGTGCACCAGCGGGCTTCGTTCCCGATTCCAATTCTCAAAACTTATTGAATGAGCCGTGTGAGTCATAAAAAACCGTTCATCTAGAACCTGAACAGGGCTCTGTACGCCAATCTGAAAAAGAGAATTTGCCTCAGAGGCAAAATAAGTTGAACCATCTAAGCATCCGACATAGAGACTTCCTGTGTTCGAGAAAAGCACGATCTCACCTAGTTTTAGGTGGATGATCACGCACGAAATAGACCCATCGCAGCGTTCAAGCAAAGTTTCGGAGACGCCCTTCAGTGTGCCAAACTTTAGGACGTACTCGGCGGCTAATGCTGCGATAATCTCAGTATCTATTTCGAGCTCGCGAGTGAGCTCGAGTTCGTCCCAAAGGTCATTATGATTAACTACAATCCCATTATGGAAAACGGCAACATCGTCGCGAACTACGGGCTGATTGTCAACCATGCCGTTTGTCACAAGCCGGCTGTGCCCAATAACTAGCGACGCCTTCGCCAGAGAGCCTTTCTTAAGAAGCCTCACGGAGTCTAGGTCAGACCTCAGAACTCTGAAGTCTCCTTCTGAACTTGAAGCTATCAGTCCGCTTGAATCTCGGCCTCTCCTCATCGAATGTTCAGCCAGAATCCTAACTCTCTTGAGGTTTACTAGATCATCACTGATTGCTCCAAAGATTCCACACATTTCTAAATTATAAGTCGTTTTGGCAGCTCTCTATGTTTCCAAGATTGTCTCAAAGGTTAATGGTTTTTATGACCTTGAAGCGAGCAATATAAAGGTTCTGAATGGAGAAACTTGTTATGCTCTGTCGCATGAGAGTGCTGGTAATGGATGCAAACCACAAAAATGCGCTAGCCGCTGTGAGATCTCTGGGCAGAGCGGAGATAGAAGTGGTCACCATGGGCCCGAAATTCTCACAGTCTCATTTATCAAAATTCTCGAAGCATCAGGTGCTAACTGCAGGCCCGTCTGCGAACGCGAGTGAATTGCTTAACTGTGTCAAAAAGTTCGGTGTGGACTTCGTGGTACCAGTGGGGGCCTCAAGCGTTCGATTAGCGGATTCTATAAGAGAAGAACTCGCACTCGTGACCAAAGTTTCTCTTCCTTCACGCAGAAGCTTGAATGTGGCATTTGACAAATTTGCGCTTCAGGAGCGGGCAAGTAGCCTTGGCATTGAAGTGCCTAAGACTTGGGTTTTCGAAACTTACTGGGACTTTCGTGAGTCTGTCCGCGAGATTCCTCTGCCCCTGGCGATGCGCTCAACGACGCATTTTTCTTCCGTCGCTACGCAGTACGTAAAAACTAATGCAGAACTAGATACATTAATTGAGCAGGACCTGGCGGCTCCAATGTTCTTGTCGGGATCCGTGCAGGTCCAAGAGCTCGTGAATGGGGTGGGCGAGGGTTATTTTGCGCTATACCAAGAGGGTGTTCTTAGGAGGCAAATGATGCACCGTCGCCTCAGAGAGACCCCTACAACAGGAGGTTCCAGCTGGGCCGCCCAAAGCCAGTATTCGGAAGATCTTTTCTCGCAGTCGAAGAAGCTCCTAGACGCTCTTGAATGGAATGGCCCCGCGATGGTCGAATTCAAGAGGCGAGAGTCCAACGGGAAACTAGTACTGATTGAGTTGAACCCGAAGCTGTGGGGCTCACTCGACCTTACGATTCAGGCCGGTGTAGATATTCCAGTTTTGATGACGTTGGCTGCTTTTGGCGGTCCAATGGCCACGGACTTATCCTTCAAACAGGGGATTTGTTTTTGGTGGCCTTTCGATAGCTACCGATCACTTAGGGGAAGACGCCTGCTTAGAAAGAAGGAAGTGGCACATAATCTATACGTTTCTGATCCATTCCCCGCTTTCTCTGCCGCAACACAGATGGCTTACAGCACACTAGTTGCTTCGCGAATAGGTAGCAAGGTCGCAAAGGTTCGGCACTGGCTGGGAACGGGAATTCGAGGGGAGGCATGGTCCCGATTCGTTGGTGAGATATTGGGCATTCCGCTTAAACGAGACTCAAAAATTAGCAACTCTCTTTGGGTCGGAGCGGCTCCTTCCAAATTGGGATCGTGGTACATTCGAAGGGTACTGAAAATGACCCGTTTTTCACTTTTGACTGTGAGTAAGAAGGAACAGCAATCAATCGGGAGCAAGTTTTACTCCAAGCATGTACCCGAATTTGTTCAAATCCCTCCAGAAATGCTGAATGAAATCGCAAGTGAAATTACTTCACTTGTCTTGAGTGGAAGTCGACTTTATCTTCACTGTAGAGAGGGTGTGGGCCGAGCGCCGACGGTGGCGATAGCACATGAACTCATCATGGGCCTTTCACTTGATGAGGCAAAAAGGAAGGTGCTCGCAGGCAGAAGGTTCACTCGGCTAACAGAACTCCAGGAAAGCTCGCTAGACAAGTTCGTCGAATATTTAGATTAATTTGGAGGAAAGTCGCTGATTAGGTGAAGTCGACGTTCTTAAGCAATCTTGATGCCAAGAGGACTGGAGAGCGAACTAGGATTTAGTCATGGACCTTAAGTCAAAAGTGCTTTCAATCTCCCCTGAGGTTGAGACGTTTCTCGGCTGCGGACCCAAGCATTCAGTTTCTGGCGATCCCTCAGCAGCTCTGGAAGCCAATATCTTACTTCTCAAAAGTGGAATGAGCCAGGTTCTTATAGTTTCGTTAGACGCTCTCTACCCTGGAGCTCGTCTAAGGTCTGATATACTTTTCGGTCTCAATGATCTTGTCAATGATGAGAGCCTCTTTTTGTCAAGCTCACACACACATAACGCTCCAATGCTAGACGATTCAAAGCCGTTGCTCGGATCCGTGATTGAGTCTCACTATCTTATGGTGGCAAGAAAAATAATTGCGGCTTCGAAGATACTTCTCACAGAAGGAGTCTGGGCATCAGTGGAATTGAAACAGGGAAGCTATGAATTTCATGGCGTTGCGTCAAGACGGAGGCAGGCACCAGGTCTTCTAAGAGCTCTAAATATTTTTACAGAAGAAGTTCTAATGCTTCCCAATTTGAAAGAAATTTGCTCTACTAGAGCTGAAATTCTATTGTTTACTTCGGGCGAGAAAATTTTGGCAATGCTGATGGTGGGTGCCTGCCATCCAGTGTCTAACCCAGAACCGTCACGCTTGTCTCCAGACTATGTAGGGAGCCTAAGGGAGTTCTCACGGGATGGCATCGCAGGTAATAGCGGTATGGCGTTTGCCTTTCTTCAGGGGGCTTCCGGCGAGGTAAGGCCTGACGTGATTTCTAACGGCCCTGTGGGCAGAGGGTTACGTGCGCTACTGTTCCACATTCTTGTTGGCAAGTCCTTTGGAGTTTTTGATTCCATCACACAGGGAATCTGGCAGTCAGAGAGATGCGAGGAACTTCAAGATGCTGTCTCTTCAGCGGAGCTGAGTATAGACACGAGTATCGCGATCTCAAGATGGGAAATGCCTCTTGGTAATCACTTTCATTACGAGGGCCCCCAGGACCGAAGTATTTCAGTTCATGCAGTGCGCCTGGGTCCTCTAAAATTATTGGGCTTATCGGCGGAACCCACTTGGGATTTCGCCCAAAACCTGCGGAACCAGGCAGAGGGACTGACTCTGGTCGGTTGTATCGATGACACTTACGGATATTTGCCATCAAGAGGCCAGTGTGACAAAGGTGGCTACGAAGTCTCTGGTTTTCAACCGCACTTTTCTTTGACCGGAAAGCAACCTATGCAACATCTATCTCAAGAAATGCAAATTGCTTGCCAATCTGCATACCGTAAAATCGAGTCTGTCGAATAGCTGATAAGAGTAAGGGATTGGGCCCATGGTGTTCTCGAACATGTTGCTAGTCCAGTCCACTGGGTGGAATTTTTAAGCCAATCGGACCCCTAATTCTGAGGGGTAAGAACATTCGCGTTTCCAGTCAGGCATCACTAGCGGGCGGTACTTGAATGCGAGCGAGTTGCATCGTATAAACACCTAAGCACGGTCTGGAGTAAACGTGCTAGTCACGCGACATTTACCTGAGTGAGACTCGTTGTGACTCCAAGATTCGGCTTGCGGCGTCGAAACCTGACCTTGCTGCCTCGACGCTCCACAAGTATTCCCACGCCCCATATCTGCCCGCTAATTCCACATCTCTATCGCTTAGGTAGCTCGAGATGTCCTTGACAGACTCTGCCCTACCTACGCAAGGCATTATGTTGGCATAACGTATTTCTCTTATGTCGTGTGCTTTCAAGGACGCCGACGGGGACACCAGATTTGCAGATTTTAAGAATTCAAGTTCGGCCCATGGGTTAATGATTGGACTCGATTCCTGTCGCCCTTCGAAATAGAATTCGAGCTGGACCTTAGAGACTTCCCCGAGCGTAGGGGAAAAGAGTTGGGGAAAACTTATTCGCGCAGCCTCACTAGATGCGTCATAGTTGTATAGCCAATGAGGTTGATTTTCAAACGTATTGCCTTGGAGAACTAGGCTTAGAAGCGATAGGGAAGTACACCTGAGGTTCTCCCTAGGCATCGACACTCCCGTGACGTCAAGGAGCCGAGTTAATGGCATTGTGGAAATGAGTTTACTGTACCTAATTTCTCTTCGAGAAGTTCTTACCAACTTGTTGCTCATGTCAATCTCGAGGACTTCTTCATTGTGTGAAACTTCAAGGCCGTGCAGCTTTGGAAATAAAGAGAAGAATCCCCGAGTGTCGTAGGTATATTGCGTAAGGTAGTGCTGGCCCTGAGTCCTGTCTCCAAGGGTTCCGTTGGTCAATGCATTGCGTAACTCTATAACTGAACTTCTATTAAGAGATGAAATTCTCTGGCTAATCCAATCAACGTCGAGGGTCGACATTTCAACTCTCCAGTATTTACTGGTGTAGGTTCGGGTAAATTGCTCCAGGACGTATTCTCCAAAATTGGAGACACCCCACTCTTGGTAATTTCTAAGATCGCCTTGATCGGAATCTAGGACCCCCTCTAAGGACTCGATTATTTTTGCTCTCAAGAGGGTGTCGGTCAGAGTGCCAAAATCGAGATGGGCTGGGTGGCGTAGCAACATCCCACCCCAGTAATTAGCAACTTTGGCTGTCGTTTTATAATTCTCAGGGGTGGGTGATCCCAGAGCATTCAGCATTTCAGTATCATCACTGAATAAAAGATGAGGCCCCTCGTCGAAGACCTCACCCTGGATTTCGAATGACGCCGCGTGCCCTCCAAGTCCAGATGACTTTTCGATAACGGTACAAGAAATCTCGGGGGAAGATTCTTGTATCTTTAGTTTTGCAGATAGCCCAGCTATACCCGCCCCAATTACCAGAATGTCTGTCCCTTCGACCTTACTCACAAAGTTCCTTTCATTTGATTAAGTCCGTCTGCAAGAGAGGTCCACCTGTCGTTTCCGGGTGCAAGTCCGTGGCATGGGTTAAAATTCATAATTTCCTTTCCGGAATATGGAGTAATACGTGACACCTGTTCATCCGTTATGTTCAAATCTAGACAATTTGCTATGTACTGCGGCAATTCCTTCACCAAAAATGTTTCTGGACCAAAGACGTCATATTCTGCAGATTCTCTCTCTTCCAAATTATTCTGAGACGCTATCCAGACTAGGGTCCTCACGAGATCGTCAACAAACACCGGCCTAATTTCTTGATCCCCCTCCGTCAAATTGATTACCGCTCCGGCTTTCAGTTTGTCAATAATCATCGGAATTAGCCTTAGGTGTGGCTGTCGGGGCCCGTAGATGTCGAATGTATGAAGCATTGTCGTTGTAACCAAGCTGTCCTGAGCAAAATAGTCCAAAAAGCGTTCACCTGCAATTTTTGTTGCTGCATAAAAGGTCTGGGGATCATACTCTTTCAGATCTGATCTGTGCGAGTAGGTCCCAATGTGGACAATTCGAGTCTTCGAGCCTGAGAAATGAGATCCTAAAATCGCTGGCAAGAGGGAGTTCGCCATAACTAGGTTGGCGGTATCCATCGGGTCTTGCCTTTTCGAGACGTCCGCGGCCATTGAGAGAACTACGTCTGAATCGTGCACCCTGGACAGGAAGGACTCGTTTCGAATATCCCCTTCAATTGCTTGACCTTGAGAATTTAGAACGAAAGCGAAGGGGTTGTTTCCGCCCGTTCGATTCAGAGTGGAGACTTCTGTTGTTGAGGAGTAGTTGAGCGTATTGAAAACCCTTGCCCCGACGTACCCTGACGACCCTACCAGCAGTGTCTTTTTCAAGAGTCACCCAAAAAGTCCGTCAAATAGAGCGATGTGTGCAGCGTCATGTCCTCACCGTTAAGCTGCGCAACGTACCACTCAGATGTTCTAGCTAGGGACTGCTTCAGAGGAAACTTTGTTTTCCATCCAAGTCTTTCAATCGCCTTGCTCGGGTCTATTTGTAACTCCTCCTCTTCCCTGAAGTCCGCAAGTCGACCGAATTCAATCGGAGCTCCAGCTCCTAGGGATCTATTTACCTCTTGTCCGACTTCTAATACGGTCATACGCTCAGTGGCCGCGAAGTTCCAGGGCTCATTAGAAAAATTGAGCCCTTCCCGAGTCCTAATAGCCAATGTTAAATAGCCCACCAAGATATCTTGAACTGCCGTCCATGGTCGAGTCGCGTTTGGCATGCGAATTTGCAATGCTTCATTTCTGATGCTAGCTCTAACACAATCCGGAACCAGTCTGTTTTCTGACCAGTCTCCACCACCAAAGACGTTCCCAGCACGCACAGATGATGCACCACTCTTAGCGAAAACGTTTGGGTACATCTCGAAGTAGGCCCGTATTACTAGCTCAGCCGATGCCTTTGACGCTGAGTAGATGTCGCTTCCGCCCAGTTCGTCGGACTCAGTGTAGGACTTGCGCTCACCCGTATTTCTGTAGCATTTGTCACTGGTAACGAGCACCAATGTTGAATGCGCGACAGTTGTGCGCACCAATTCTAGAATATTCAGAGTGCCAATTATGTTTGTGCTAACAGTATCCACAGGGTCAGCAAACGACTTAGACACAATCGCTTGGGCTGCCAGGTGGAATATAAAGTCAGGATTTACGGACTCAATTAATTTTTTGAGTTGCGCCGAATCTCTAACGTCACCAAATTTAGCTTTAGGATTTTGGATAATTTGCCCTATGGAAAGCGCATGATAAACGTGCCTGAAATCTGAGGGTTCATCTAGCGAAAACCCGTACACCTTCGAGCCTAGGTGATTAAGGATAAAGACCAGCCAACTACCCTTGAAACCCGTGTGCCCAGTGACTAAAACTTTCTTGCCCGCATACTTCTCGAGCAAATATTTTTTCACTTTATGTACCCGGCTTCGATCGCTTCTTCCATTATGGTGATTTCCTTCGGAGTGTCCATGCATTGCCAGAAGCCACTGTGCTGGAAGCACATAAGCTGCTTATCATTGGCTAGCTCACGGAGTGGGTGCTCTTCAAGAACAGAATCCTTACTCGTGAGATAGTCAAAAATGCCATGATTGAAGATGAAGAAACCACCACTGATTAAATTCCCAGCCGATTTTGGTTTCTCTGAAAACTCAATTACTCTCTCGCCACTTAATTCCAACTTTCCGAACTTGCTGTGTTGCAAAACCCCAAGAACTGTGCCGATTTTGGAGTGTCGACAATGAAATGACAACTCTTCGCCAAAGTCCACGTCCGTTAGGGCATCACCGTATGTTAGGAAGAAGTTTTCGTGGTGCTCCAGAAATGGTTTGGCATGCAGGAGTCGGCCACCAGTGTTGGTATCTACTCCGGAGTCCAGCACCGTGACCGTCCAGTCTCGCGTGTTCCCCACTGGGAACACCGAAGTTGTCGAAACTTCGCCATTCAAGGTGGAGTAAGTCAAATTCATGTCGCGGAGGTGCAGACCCCCAATAAACGACCTGATCATGTCACTCTTGTAACCAGCAAGAATCACGAAATTTTTGAATCCATAGCTGGCGTAGTTGTCCATTATTCGTAACATGATGGGAGCACCTGCTACTTCAACCATTGGTTTTGGTACGCGTTGAGTGATTTCGCCAAGTCGGGATCCAAGTCCTCCGGCAAGTATTACAACGGGCGTCTCAAGTGGTAGCATTTCGTGGTCTCCAGGTGATTTTGTACAGAATCTAATACTAACGCCACTCAATTGGTGACAATCTGACAAAGCCTAGATGCTTCTTCAGGAGCTCTTTACAAGGTGTTGCGGAAGTCATAAAGACCGGACTGGAATATGGTCGGGAGAATTTCTGACCTAGACGGGTGTATTTTTCTCAAAAAAGAATAGTCCTCCCAGTCGAACCCTCCCCTCATTATCACACTGATGCTTGGAGCGCAGATTAGTGCTAGGGCCGCGTTCCCGCCCTGAGTTGCCCATACATGCTCCGCATTTTCTAGTATTTTTAGCTGGAAAAGCCCTGCATCGTGAGAGTCAAGTGCTTCATAATATGCCGCTAAATCGACTACGTTAGAGGACCCGATTAAGGTTTCTATTGCTTGCTGAGTGAAAGTGGGCTCATCCTCGGAAGGAGGGACAGGAGAGCGATTGACAAGAATCTTTAGGTTTAGCTCCTTTGCTTTTTCCAGAATTGCCCCTATCTCATTATCCAAGTACCAATTGGGCACATGCACCCCTGTCCAAGTTTGATAATTCTTCACGTTGAGAACAAAGTAGCGTCCAAACGATCCGACTAGCTCCTCGAACTTTTTTGTGCCTCTCTGGAGGTCAAGGGGTGCGTAGTGTTTATAATCAGCGTGAGGAACGTGCAACCTGTTTGACTCCCAGACCATTGATTGAACACTTAGGTGCCTCTGGGTCACTTCCAGAGGTACAAATAGGGGAGAAAAAAGAGACCCAAATTTACGTAATTTCCAGGCTCCAGTCAATGTTCCCCAAGAGCCAGTCGCGAGTCCTGCCACCTCGGAGTGTTGACTTGAAAAGTAGAAAAACGGGGAGGAGCCCCGAAGTCCGTAGGTGTGTAGTGCCACCCCTTGTTTAGCCAAGTAATTAAGATACGGGAGGAGGCCAATAAGCGCATAGCCGAACTCCCCAACAAATCCGACTTTAACAACCGTTTTGGATTTATGAGAGAGTTTAGTTGATATTCCATTGAGCCTTAAAAAAGCACGAATAACGGCCAGTAATAAGATTTTAACTACTTTCAATGACGCCTTTCTGTTCATGGGCAGCTTAGCCTTGGAATAGTAATTATTGAAGAAATTTTCTGTTGTTTTCGTTCTTTGGGATGACAGTAGGCTCAAGGGCTACCATGGCAAAGTTTTGGCTAACTGGACAGCCTTTTCATGGAATAAATGAATCGGGCTTCTCGCATAGTGAGAGCCAGAACGCGAAGAGCCACCCTTCCTTGTTTCTAAAACGTTCGAATTTGCTTAAATTTTGTGCCCAACTAAAGTAAATTCTTCCAGCCTGGAGAGAGGGAGTAAGTTGAAAATAAATATTTCAACACCTTCAGTGAAAAATCGCCAGAGTCATAGCCTTCTGGCGCTTGGGATTTTTGTTCTGGTGCAATGACAAGCTGGATAGCGGCCACTAGATGCAACGGTGACAAGCCTGTCATGACGATTGCTCCCGCATCCAACGCCTCTTGCCTCTCCATTGAGTCCCTGATGGTCACGGCGGGAAATCCGGCCAAGTATGACTCTTCACTGATCGTGCCAGAGTCTGAAATAACGCACCTAGCATCCATCTGAAGCTTGTTGTAGTCGAGGTATCCAAATGGATCATGGAAAGTAACACCCTCAAGATTTTTTCCGTCGAGAGCTTCAAGACGAACTCTGGTTCGGGGGTGCGTCGAAACCATGATTGGCATACCCCACTCTTCACGCACTGCTATCAGGCAGTCGAGTACTTTTTCAAGCCTCTCGGGCAGATCCACGTTTTCCTGTCTATGCACCGAGACGAGAAAGTAGTTACCGGGGCTTAGTCCCAGATCTGCGACGGCAGTAGAGGCGGCGATTTTGTCTTTGTAGTGCTCGTAAATCTCGCGGATCGGAGAGCCGGTTTTCTGGATAAAGCGCGGGTGAATGCCCTCGGCCAGAAGATTCCTCATTGAGTAGTCGTTGTAGGGAAGGTTGAAGCTTGCAACGTGGTCAACCATCTTGCGATTTAGTTCCTCTGGCACGTTGCTATCGAAAGAACGGTTGCCTGCCTCCATGTGATAAACGGGAATGTGCATTCGTTCTGCCACGATGGCAGCAACGGAAGAGTTGGTGTCTCCCAGGATCATGACGGCATCTGGCTTTTCCTTGAGAAAAACCTCTTCAGATTTTTTTAGAACATCTCCCATTACCGAGCCTATTGAAGAAGTATCAACGTTTAGGAAATAGTCAGGCTGTCGCAGTTCTAGGTCTTCAAAGAAAACTTCGTTGAGCTTTGGGTCGCTGTTTTGGCCAGTGTGGACGAGGATGTGGTCGGTGTATTCGTCTAATTTAGGAATAAGCCTTGAAAGGCGAATGATTTCAGGTCTAGTTCCAACGATTGTTACAACTTTTAGTCTCTTCACAGCGCTATATCCTGTCGCAGCTCTGGGATAGTTAGGAGAAGCTGTTTGGTCGCTTCGACGTCCAGTCGCTCGGTGTTGTGGGACGTATAGGATTCGAGCTCAACTGGTCGTTTCTCTCCTTCTTCAAAGTAAACCGAGTAGTTCAGGTCTCGTGAGTCGAGTGGCACTCGGAAGTAGCCACCCAAGTCCTCCGCCTTGGCGCGCTCCTCAGTCCCAAGAAGAGACTCATAAAGCTTCTCGCCGTGACGGAAGCCAATTTGTTGAATTTCATTAGAAGCGCCTCCAAAAATTTCAATCAGAGCTTGAGCTAAGACTTCGATAGTTGAGGCCGGAGCCTTGCGAACAAAAAGGTCCCCAGACTGAGCGTGCTCAAATGCGTATTCAACAAGGTCAACAGACTCTGCCAATGACATTAGGAACCTGGTCATTGTTGGGTCGGTAATCGTGATTGGCTTGCCATTTTTGATTTGGGAAATGAAAAGTGGAATCACGGAGCCACGCGAATACATTACGTTCCCATAGCGAGTTACAGAGATGGTTGTGGCCGAATCTGAGTAATCTCTTGCAAAGGCCTGAGCAGTCTTTTCCATCAGGGCTTTCGTCATTCCCATCGCATTGATGGGATAGACAGCCTTGTCGGTACTTAGGCAGACAACCCCCTTTACGCCATTCTCTATCGCCAACCTAAGCACATTGGCAGAGCCATTGATGTTTGTTTTTACGGCCTCTAATGGGAAGAACTCAGCCGACGGCACTTGCTTCAAGGCCGCAGCGTGAAAAATTAGATCTGTCCCTCTGACGACTCGCTCGACAGATTCTGAATCTCTAGTGTCACCCAAATAAAACCTGACCCGTGGGTCCGCAATAGCGTGACGCATAGCGTCTTGTTTTGCTTCGTCGCGGCTGAAGATGCGAACCTCGGCTGCATCTCGCTCAAGTAAGTGCTTGGCCATAGTCGATCCAAACGAACCGGTTCCTCCGGTGATTGTTACAACTGAATCTTTGACGGCTCTATTTTTGCTCATTAGTAGAGCCTAGCTTTCTATCCGCAGCGATGAACTCTTGACAAAGCTCATCTATCGAAGGAACCGTCGAATACTCTGCAAGCTTCCACAGGGCCTCACTTGCTTTTTGGTCTTGTGTGACCAAAATTCGGTTTACGGAATTGGTCGCCTGCACAGGAGCGACTGCACTGGGCTTTAGCTCCAACGATTTAGCAAAGAGTTGCAGCAATTCAAATTTGCTCACAGCATCGCGGGGGAGCCAATGCTGAGTAACTGGAGTAGTCCAGTCTCTCCTTAGCATGCCGATTGATAGCCGGGCAAACGCGGTGGTGGACACCCCATTCCAGTGTTGGTTGATATACCCATTTACCGGTCCTTTTGAAGAGACGGACTTGAACCAAGAGTAGATACCAGAACTAGTTCTAACGTCTCTCCCGACTATGGAACATCGAATCTGAATTGCGCTCTGCGAAAGATGTTCGCCAGCAATCTTTGACAGACCATAGAGATCTTGAGCATCCATCGCGTCATCTTCTGAGTAGTTGCCCCTATCTCCCTTGAACACGCAATCGGTGGCTATTTGAATCCAGTTGAAGCCCAGTCGGGCTTTGGCCCGCGAGAGCTGATGAGGCAGGTTGGTGTTGAGAAGGGTAGCCAGTCGCTTGTCTTCATTCTTATCTCCAGACGACTTTTGCGGAATCCATCCGATGCAGTTCACTAGCCAGTCGTTTTCAGAGAGACCGAGCTTGCGGGCCACCTGCTCAAACTCCATTGATTCGGCATCGAATGGAACGTCAGAGCTTCTGGAAATTGCAACAACCGGAATGCTGTTCACCTTTGCTATTCGGACAGCTTCACTTCCCAACATGCCATTGGCACCAAGAACAATCAAGCGCTTCATGATTTAGTCCCCACCATCGCAAGCAGCTGAGCCTCAAAAGATTTCACGGCGAGCCCAGGCCCAAATAGCTCGGCTACTTTTGCAGCATTGCTCAAACCCAACTGTTTAAGGTTTATTTCCTCGTGCGCCAACCTGAGGGCACTGGACGCAACTTCAGATGAGTCTTTTTCAAAAATTAAGCCCGAAAGGTCGCTACCAAAGGTCAGCTGTAAACCTCTCAGTCGTGTGCTCACGACTGGTAAACCCGAGGCCATGTACTGAAGAACCTTATTAGGCAAGGCGGTATCGGATACCAATGAGGGCCTTAGAGGGTTAATAGCCACATCGGCAATAGCGAGGTATCTGGGCAGGTCTGCGAATCTCACTAAACCCGTGAACAAGACTTTGTCTTGGATGGCAAGGTCCTTTGCGACACCTTCCAGCTCTTTGTCCTGCTCACCCGCTCCAATTATCACGAGATAATCATCGTGATTCGCTTCCTTGGCAAAAGTTCGGATCACTTCCGGGAGGCCTGAGAAATAGAAAAAGCTTCCCATGTAGAGAATAACTTTGGCTTCAACTGGGATTCCTAGCTTAGGCCTCAGAGAAATTTCGCCGTTTCGACCTGTCGTGAAGTGTCCCAGATCGAGAGGTGGAAAACTTACACTAGCCTGCTCTTTTTTACCACCGTTTTGCAGCACGTACTCGAGCATCGCTGCATTGTTAGCGGAAACCCAGTCCGCGTTTCGGTAGATGAATCTCTCGGCCATTGCGACTAGCGGTGAGAAAATCGATTTTCTGATTTTGTGGCTCACGTCCAAAGCTCGAAAAACGAACGGTATTCCTGACTTTCTACTAACACTTAGAGACTGCCATCCTGAAGTGGGAACGGCAAAGCTGATGATTACATCAGGCTTGAAGTCCTGCAGAATGTTTCTGAATTGGTTCCTAAAAGTCAGAACCGTGAGCAGCCGCCCAGACAGACCCCCTGAAAGAGTTTTTGGCGTGTAAAGGGTCAGGCTTGTATCTCCAAGAACTCGTCCGGCAATGGCTTGCTTGAGGGGGGTAGTTGTTAATTCAGCTCTCGATAAACCCTCGGGGAAATGCACGAAACCAACTTCGTGGCCCAGTGCCGCTAGATGCTCAGGAAATTCGTGCATCTCAAAGATTGGCTTTGTGAGGTAGTTCACCTCATGCAGGAACAAGATCCTCAAGAGAAGCTCCTATTTCAACTTGTAGAGGATGTAGCCATCACCGGTGATGGTCTCTTCGAAGTCCCCAACAACTGACAGTCCTCCGGTCGCGAGAACATACTGACTGCCCTCGGGGATCAAGCTGGTGTCCAGAACCCCACTGGGCGCGAAGAGGTCGTACTGAACAGTGGCCGAATCGGCCCAGATCGCAACGTTAGTTGCTTCGAACCTTGAGGTAGCGATGATCCAAGTTGCATCTACTTCGGCCTCGCTTAGGTTTTCGTTCAAATACTGGCCCGCAATATCTTGAGCGTTTAGATCTCCACGGATCCTTTGATACTCACCTTGGATTGTGTAGCCAGTTGCGACCATTGTTGCCGGCAAAAGTAGAACGAATGCCCATGCTGTAAATCTTGGCTGGAAGGCAAACACAAGTAGAGACACAAATCCAATCATGGCAACCGCGTTAAACACGTCCATATTCACTACTAGCCCAGCCAAGTTAGGTGCATCCGCAATCTGAATCTCCAGCGTTCCGAAGAACCCAGTGAAGGCGGGGGTCAGAAGCACCAGGACAAGCCCCGCCAATGGTATTCGGATCCAAACCTTGATTTCGGAGGCAAACTTCGAACTCAGGGCAACTAAGCCCGCGAGAGGAACAAAGATAAACAGGAAGTCATAATATCGCGACAAGACACGGCCGGTATGGTCATCGCCCAAACCGGTAATCCAGCCGGTAAACATGATGATCTCGATGACCAAACTGACCAGCCAAATGAACATGAAAAGCGATAACGAAGTGACAGGGGTGAGTTGTTTTGTTCTTATGAGTTCAACTAGACCAATTATTAGGCCAATAATTGCAATGCCAACGAGTGCAACCAAAGTGAGCACGTGAACGTTTAACTGTGGCCCAAACAGTGAAATTACCCCGTTCACCGGCGAGCTTCCCACGGGCGAAACCACATCCGCAGCTTGAGCAGGGACTCCGTCGGCAACCTGACTGATGGTGTCCGCGTTCAGGTAGATACCGAAAAAGTCCAAAGCCCTAGGCCCCGCAACTGCAAAGCCAATCACGATGCGGCCAAGAACCGCCCCAAATGAAATCGCGCCAACTGCCTTGAATAGTGGCTTAAATCTATGCCGGGCCTGAGTGAGGCCCAACACGACTAAGAAAATGCCGATTGCGATTGCCGATAGCCAAGCGTGAGGCTTCACGAGCGACGCCACACCAATCAGGATTCCAACCAAGCCCCAGTCTTTCCAGGCGTAGCTTTCCGCTGCTTTCAGCACAGCCAAGAACACCAAGCTGATCATGAAGAAATACATCGACTCTGGCAGGAACATGGATGTGTAGACCGAAATCGGAGACAGGCCGGCCGCGACAGTAAAGGCCAGGGCCACCCAGTAGTTCAGAAACCTAACAGCGATGATGAAAATGACAATCAAGAATCCAATGAAGAAAATCAGGTTCAGTATTTTGCCGCAGCTATAAAAAGCATCACCGCAAATATTGGTTGAACTATAGACCAAGTTAAAAAGGTAGTTCGAGAAATCTCCGGCAGGGGAAGGGTCCCAGGGGGCCGCGTGCCTTGCGTTGACCGAATACAGGTACTCATCACCCAAAATGGCTGGGTTGACCCTGCTTACTCGAGAGAAGGTCCAACCCGCCACACCTGCAAGAGCAGCAATCAGGGTGAAGTTTCGCCAGTCTTTGAAAAAGGCCTTCAAGTTTTTCAATCTAAACCTCAGTTATCTTTTCTGTCTTGGGACTCTAGGCTCTGACTGAACGTCGTAAGCCAAGAACGAAAGTAGCAGCTGAACTCCCAAAATCAGGGCAAGCGCCGAGAGCGTCACTTGACCGGCAGTAGTTGCCCGTCCAGAATCGGAGGCTTCGAAAAAGCGAGCTAGGCCAAACCATGCACCAAAAATTGTTAACCCAACACCAACCGGTAATTCGAAGCTGGCAACAGACCACTCCCTGAGGTAGTACTTATAGAAAACACGCTTCAAGAGATTGATGCTGTGCCTCCAGGGAAATTCGAAAATAACTTTTCGAATTTTTAGATTGCTTTTTTCTTCACCGTAAACCGAGACCATAGGGACATCCATCACCACAGCGTTTACAATGCTCAAGCGGAACAGAAGGTCTGATTCAAAAAAGTAGGTTTTGCGCAACTTGTCAAGTTGAATAGCTTCCAGCGATGATCGGTGAATTGCGGTGAAGCCATTGGTTGGATCTGTGACGTTCCAGTAGCCAGAGGAGAGTTTCGACCAAAGCGACAAAACGGCATTGCCAAATATTCTGGATTTTGGCATCGAGAATAGGTTTTCTAGTGAATCGAAGCGGTTGCCCTTGGCGTAGTCGGCATTTCCTTCAAGAACAGGCTTGGCAATTGTAAGAATGAGGC
>Ga0209491_10004079_pt1 | contig 23089 bp, 36 predicted proteins | sample BON02_FD_187213 | JGI IMG/M metagenome (GOLD analysis project Ga0209491, IMG submission 187213) | Freshwater microbial communities from Lake Bonney liftoff mats and glacier meltwater in Antarctica - BON-02 (SPAdes) (version 2) | ecosystem: Environmental > Aquatic > Freshwater > Ice > Glacier... | reverse complement strand
GTGTGTGTGTGTGTGTGTGTGTGTGTTTGTGTGTGTGTGTGTGTGTGTGTGTGTGTGTGTGTGTGTGTGAGTTGTAGTGTAAAAAGGCATTCCAATGACGACCAAGGAACGGTTGCTGCGGTCGCTTTGGCGAGGGGGACAGCGATCGGGGCCCGTGTGATGCAGTCCTACATGATACACACACGCAGCCATTGTCCAAGTGTTGCTACGGTAGGGTAGGGTAGGGGTGGAGCTTTGTTAGTGTGGTGGTAGTGGCCAGAACAGGCCGGGAAGACGTTCTATGGATAGCTCACGCATTGCTTCCTTCTTGGTGCTTCTTGTGCACACACGACAGCACACGGCACGATCGTTCGATCTTTGACATTGATTCCCCTCCAGCTCTAGAAGTGTGGATGCAATAGTTCTTACTTACTTAGGGCCTCACTCTACAGGCACACAAACAGGAGAAGCTGATGCAAGCGCAGGAATGCCAGGGCGACAGCAATCCACCTCACACGACTTGCCCCCACCTAGCCTCCTGTACTCTAGAACCCCACCAGCCACGTACTCAGTACGCCTCTTCACACATCTCTCTTCACAGGCACATAAAGCACTCAAAGAAAAGAAATCATGGACATCCTCAAACGCCTCGTCTCCATCGTCTTCCTCGTCATGTTCATCCTCGGCACGGTCGTCCAGGTAAGAAGGCTGCCCTCCCTCCCTCGCTCCCTCCCTCCCCTCCCTTCCCATACACGCCCTCCTCCTCTGTCTCACACATCGCCCACGTCTTACTCCATTCCCTTTTTTCTTTTCTATTCTTTAGTTCAATGACCCGGACCCCGAGGTGTGGGTGGTCTACTGGCTGTCCGCCTCCCTCTTGCCTTTCATGGCCTTGGTGGGCGCCAACATCCGCTCAGGCCCTTTTGCCTTTTGGGATAAACTCGCGCGGTCCATCGCGGTCCTCATGTCGTTGTACTGGATCATCACCTACTTCCCGACCGTGCAGCAAGATTTCAAGAATAAGAACGGCGACGTACGTCTCTTTTCCTCCTTCCCTCCCTCCCTCCCTTCCTTTCTGCCTGCGTATCGGGCTTTTCCATTCATTTGACTTGTTACGTCTGCTTTGCGTGGCTGTTATGTCGCGCGTGAACTTGTCTGCTCTGTCACCCACTTTTGTATCCATCTATTCGCCTGGAGGACGAGGGGATAAGACACACGGAGTCTTTACCCCTCACTTACCCATCCCTCCCTCCCTCCCTCCCTTCCTCCCCTCTCTCCCTCCAGCTCCTGCGTATGGTCATCCAGAAGGACGGCAACATCAAGATGAAAGATGAGCCGATGGAACTCGCGCGAGAGTTTGGGGGGGCGTGTATTATTTTGCTTTACACTCTGATTGTTTATCCCTTGTCGACTGTGGCGGGTGTGGGGAAGGGGAAGAAGACGATGTAAGGGAATGAGGGAGGGAGGCATGGAGGGAGGGAGGGAGGGAGGGAAATTAATAATAGGGATTTTGATCGTCGTTTTCACTTGGATGCGCGCTTAGGTGTTTTGCGTGTCTCTGTGTGTGGTGGGGTTTTGTGGGCATCATTCGTGTGCGTATGTGTGTGTGTGTGTGTGTGTGCGTAAGCCCTCTTTTTGTTCCCTTCATTCCAACTGCAAGCGTTTTGGTTAGACGAGAGCCAGACTGGAAAGGGAAGGGAGATTCAGTAGAAACACAAAAGAAGTAGAGATCACAGCCTTCTGTATTTCCCTTTCGTTTTGGTTTATCGTCCTCACTTTCTTCATCTTTTTTCATTCTTTTTGTCATTTCATCACACGACTACTAAGCTTTCCTCTCACTCGGCAACGCCCGGTTATACCCAATCTGCATCAACAACTGCTGCCTCACAACATTAAAATCCACAACCCCCGCCTCTGGGTTCTCAATCCCCTCACACCCCCCCTCCACCGGGTCCCACCTCCTCCTCCCCGTCTCCCTTACTTCCCTCTCCCCCTCCTCCCCATCCGGCACCACCCTCTCGTCCTCCCATGCCTCCCTCGATCGCATCACCCTAGGCCAATACGGATACGTGCGACATTGCAAAGGCCTTGCCTCATAAATCGAGCACTTAGACTCATCATCCAGAAACACACACCCTTCCCCTCCTCCATTCTCGGGTGGGAACGTCCTACTCTTCAAGCGGACCCAGCTATGCTTCTCTTCCTCCCCCAATTCCGTCAAAAACTGGGCTGGGGTCAACTTGAGGAAATGCGCGGCGCCTTCCACTTCGCTGGGACTCAGCCAGACGTCGCCTTTGACACGACAGCATTTCCCACAGGCCGTGCACTCGAACTTGACCCCGTCAATGAACCAGGGGGCGGGAGGGCCGCCGGTAGCGGGCGAGATGGAAGGGAGGAGGGAGGAGAAGAGGGCAGTCGGGGTGGGCTCTGAGGTGCTTTGACTGGTTCTTCTCCTTGTGGTGCTGGTGCTAGTGGTGATGGGAGAGGTGGAGGGGACGCGCCAGCCGTCCACAACGACGACGACCAGGAAGCACAGGCAGAGGGAGAGGGAGGAGAGGATAGGGAGGCGACGATGCCCTACTCTTGATTTTGGTGCTGCTGCTGCTGCTGCTTGGAAAGTTGGTGCCATGGTTAAGGGGCTACGACGACGGCCTAGACAAAGAGAAGAAGGAGGAGGAGGAGGAGGAGGAGGAGGTGCACGTGAGTTTGGAGGTGATGTTGGCTTTGTTGTCTTATTCCGGGCCTGTACCATATGATATGGTCCATATCCTCTGCAGTCGTGTGTGCGTCATCGTTCGCCGCCGTTGAATAATGCGTTGGCAGAGGAGGTTCATTTGGCCGTCTTGCAAGCCTCAAAACACGCTGGCAGTGAGGGTGTATGCTCTGCACAGAACATTATTGGCCTGGGAGGAAATTTATCTCGGTATCCGCCCCATCCGCCAATCAAAAACCGCTCCATTTGGCACTCACAAGCACCCTCCCCCACTACCAACACACACAGACACAGGCACACATGGCCGACGACCCCGCAGCAGCACCACCACCGGTACCACCACCACCACCTGACCATGCCGCCGCCGATGAAAACGACGGCGCCTTACCCTTGTTGTTTGCGGAGTCGCCTGGAGAACACGCCTCGCTCCTTGTCTCTGCCTCCTCCCACCAAGACTAGGAAAGTCATTTGATCGAGGTCTCGTCTTCCCTACACCTGTACGTGACATTAGCGGAGGACACGGGCAGAAACGGAAGTCTTTTTGCTTTTTCGGTGGGAATGGCAGTTTAATGCTGGCTCGGTATCTGGACGCCAACCCTACTCTAGTCCAGGGAAAGCGGGTGATGGAATTCGGAGCGGCCGGTGCCTTACCTTTTTGGTGGCGTTGGTGCATGGTTGTCGCTTTGTTATGATTACGGATTATCCGGACGAGAGGCTATTGGTGGCTATTCGTACCAGTTTAGATGATGTGAGGAATGAGCCCTTGTTGGGACTGGGGCTGGAGAAGGGAGGAGATGGAGTGAGGGTGGATGTGCAAGGGCATTTGTGGGGGAGTGAGGTGGGAGGGTTGTTGAGAGCTGGCAGTGGTCGGTCGCGGTTGGGCGAAAGAGAAAGAGAGAGAAGAAGAGGAGAAGATGTATTAGACGGAGACGGAACCGAACCAGAACAAGGAGAAATTATCGGAAGTCAATACGACGTTGCCTTGGTGGGCGAATGTCTATGGCTCCACGACCAACACCACAACCTCCTCCTCTCCCTCTTTCACACGCTCCGTCCAGGAGGGATTGCACTGGTCTGCTTCGCGCATCACGTGCCTGGGTGCGAAGAGAAGGGGTTTTGGGCCTTGGCGGAGCAGAGGAAGGGGTATGGAGGGAGGGAGGGAGGGAGGGAGGAGGAGGAGGAGGGATGGTTTGAGGTGAGGAAGGTGGGGGAGGAGAGGATGGGGCATATGCATAGGGAGGGGGCGATGGTGACGCAGTTTTTGTATGTGATGGAGAAGAGGAGTGGAAGGATGTCGAAGGAGGAGAAGGCGGAAGGGGAGGAAGAGGTGGTAGATAGAGAAGTGGAAAATTGAGACGACAACCACACGCAAGTAGCAAACGATGTGCCGACAGACTGAGTGTGGTATTTCCTGATTTTACAATCTCCTTCCACTGTCTACTCCATGGTCCGATTTTGGCTTTCTAGAATGTATATAGGTGATATGTCCTTCGTTTTTTAACATTCAAAAATTGCATCATGGTGCCCCCTTCAAAACTGTCGCCACGACTGCTAGTCGTGGTGGCTGTCAGCCTCCCTCCGTCCCTCCGGTCCTCCGTCCCTCCCTGACTAAACCCTTCCATCTCTGCTACCTCAAAATTGCAAGTGTATCCCCTACCTCTTCCTGCTCCTCTTCCTCCGCAATCTGCTGCGGTGACCCCCCCACTTCCTCCTCCTCCTTCGACACCAAAATCGTCCCCGCCCTCCTCCCCTCCCTCCCTCCCTCCCTCCTTGCCCTCGCCCAGTTCTTGGCAGAGGCCATGATCAAGGCTGCAGTCTCGGCGGGTCGCTCTTGCATCACTTGGTGGCCTGTTTCCCTGGAAGGAGGAGAGGAGGGAGGAAGGGACGGAGGGGAGGAAGGGATGGAGGGAGGGTGAGACATGCACCACCACATAAGGACAAGGGGAGTGAGTGAGAGAGGGGGGGTGAAAGGGGCTTTCCTAAACAAACAGAATTCCGCCTTGAGAAGGTTGGCAGCCAGCGCTCTTCCTTTTTGATAAAGAGGAAAGAAGCCATCTGTCTTGCCATGGACCACCACACAGGGACAAGAGAGGAGGGAGGAGGGAAGGAGGGAGGGGAGCGTACCTGAATACATAAAACGTCGCTTTCAGAAGGTTAGCTGCTAGTGCCCTTCCTTGGTACAGGGGAATAATCCAATCCGTCTCGCCGTGGACGACCACACAAGGGCAAGAGAGGGAGTGGATGCTCTCGCGTGGTGCCCATTTGAGTTGTTGATAAAAGGACTTGACGACGTACATGGGGTTGCCTGGAGGGAGGGAGGGAGGGAGGGGAGGGTGTGAGTCCGTTGAGAGTAAAACAAATTGAGGAAAGAGGGAGGGATGGAGGGACAGAGGGAGGGACGGAGGAAAAGGGCCTACCTTGATTCCCACGCGCGTGCTCTTTCCAGATGGACGGGTCAGCATGGCTATCGATAGCCTTGCTTTTAAAGACTTGAGAGATAATTGGCTTCATTAGATTGAGGACAGGCAAAGGAAGAGTAAAAATGGGGTTTCCTCCATCAGGGACGTGATACGCAGAGGCGAGGAGGACCAGGCCCAGGAGAGAGGAGGAGGAGGAGGAGAAGGAGGAGAAGGGTGGGTACATGGCTCCTCGCACTTCTCCTGCTCCTGCTCCTGCGTCGTGTGTGTGTTGCGGTTGCCCTCCCTCCCTCCGTTGCAAGCTTTCCGCCAATCTTATCACTTGGGAAGAGCCGAATGAATGCCCTACTAGGACATTCCCTCCTTTGCCTTTGAATCTCTCATAGATTTCGATCAAATCTTCGAATAATTCCTCTGTTGAAAAAGCACTCCCGTCCACATCAGCGGGTTTGGGGCTCTCGCCACACCCGTAGCCATCGAAGCAGACGACACGAAAGTGACGGGAGAGGGAGGGGAGGAGACGCGTGAATTGCCGCCAGGAGGCCATGGCTGGAGGGAGAGAGGGAGGGAGGGAGGGAGGAAATGGGTAGAGTAGGGAGGACGTAAATAATTAGGCGCAATGAGAATCACGAGTAGAGCGAGAAGGGGAAAGGCATATACAAACTTACCTCCATGGACCAAGAAGACCGTCACGATTTCCTCCTCTCCCTCCTCCACATCGTCTCCCTCCTCTGACTCCTCCTCCATGCCCTCCTCTCTCTTGCCCTCCACCCGGTCACCCCGCTGCTGCTGCTGTGGCTGCTCCCTCCTCCGTCCTTGCCTTCTTTTGGTCTGCCGTTGCTGCGGCATCTCGAGCAGGCTCACGGCCCGTGGGGGCTCCCCTTTAGGCCTGCCTGGGCGAGGTTTGAGCTCGACTCTTTGGGTTGGGGGCAGTGCTTGAGCCTCCTCTTGTCGCTGCCAGAGCTGCTGCTGCCATTCGTCGTCCTCCATCCGTGCTGTGTGGTTGGTGGTGTTGGGTGGTGAGAAGAGGGAGAGGGGTACATTCTTGCGTGCAAGAGAGGAGGGGAGGGGCGTCGTGCTCGTGAGTCACACGACGCGTCGCTCGACATGCGTCGATTGCTTGGGATCCGTCCAATCCATGGTCCTTGCCTCATTGCATTGCTTGCCTAAAGACACTATCACACACAAGCCTACGCATTCCAATACAGCAGCCCATGAACACTCCACGCTGGGCAACGCACTCGCCAACGGAACGCCTAGAAGGGGAAGGATCGGGTGCTTGGAATGCGACGGTGGTGACCCACCAGTGAAGCAAAGCCTCCACGTTGACTTGTTGCTGTCACATACATTCTCACCCTACAAAACACACAAACACAGACCCTTTCCCGTCCAGCAAACATGCGTGTCGTTTCCTTGGGTTTGGCATTGGCCTGCGCCGCCCCTGCCGTGGCATTCCTGGCGCCCACCGTCCCCGCTGGCCGAGGTAAGTTTAGAAGATCATCAGAGAGAGACCATGTCCAAGCCCGCAGTGAATGGCACGGCCCGTGTTGTGTGGCTCCCTCCACCACTCACACAACCACACGCTCACCCGCCTACTTTATGATGGCAACAACAGATGTCTCTATGCGCGCCGCCCGGCAGGGACAAGAACGCCGGGACTTTGTCAAGAGCACCCTTGGTAAGTCAACATGCACGTCATCGTCATCATCAACCACCACCTTGCCTCTTTGATCATCTGTTTCCTGCCTTGGCCTTCAGACACGTACACATGCTTGTGCTTGTAGTTTTCGTCGATGTTTTTGTCCCCTCCCCGTGTCCGCCTCCACCCTCTCATTTTCCTCCCCTCCCACCATCCCTCCGCTCCTCCCTCCCTCTTCTCCTCCACAGGCTTCGCCAGCGCCCTCGGCGTGCTCGCCACCCTCTCCCCCTCCCTCCCCGCCAACGCCGGCTTCCTGAACAAGGACAAGCTGCCCGAGGTCATTAAGCCCGTCGACGCCGAGATTGATCAAGACGTTCTTAAGTCCTCTGAGGTCCAAAACGAGTTGAAGGCCATCCGTAAATACCAGGAGGGCGTCTCCAGCCTGAAGGCTGACTTGAGCGGGAATCCCCAGACTAATTTGTATGACCGCGTGCGCAAGGTAAGCTTTGGTTCTTAAGCTGGCAGGAGATTGGAATGAAGGACGCTTTCTTTCTTGTTTTGCAAATGGTGTGCGTGCCTGGCCCCGCGTTAGGGCATGTGGAGATCTGTCTTTTCTTTAGCCACATTCTGGGGGAGGCTTCGCCAACTCAACTTTATTCAAGTATTTACCCATTTACTGATCCTCCCCCTACCCCCCCCCCCTTGCCTTTTCCACCCAACAGGAGCTGGACGTGTCGAACATGCGCGACAGCTTGAACAAGGTCAACACCGTCTTCTCTGAGGACACCCAGCGAGGAACGGACCGTATCGTGCGCATCATCTTGCAAGGTATGTTTTTCTTTTTAAATTTACAACTTCCTTTCCTTCCCACTTCTCCTACTATGCGACTCTACTCTCCCTCCCTCTCTTGTCTGTCTCTCCTGCATGTCTCCCTTCTATCTCAAAACCTTTCCGCCTCATCACTTAACTCACATATTTATGTCATTTTCTAACTAAAAAACAGATGTGAATGAGTTGGAGGTGGCCGCCCGCCAGCGCCCGGGCACCAACCGATCGGAGAGCAAGCTCAAGCTGGTCAACAGAAAGCTTAAGAAGCTCGACGCTGCCTTCTCGGAACTCTTGACTTACTTCTAGAGTAACCCAGATAGTAAAAGAGAAGAACGTGGCCCTCTTTTCCCTCCTACATTTTCTTGTTCTTTCCTCTCTGTTTAAGATGAATAAATAGGAGGAGGGTAGGGAGAGAAGGGGGGGGAGGGAGGGAGAGAAAGAGGGGGGCGTAGGCATGTGGGGTTGTCTCACATCAGCAGCATTCGGAAGGAGAGCAGAGAGACACAACTTAACGGAAGAGAAAGAGAAAAGAGCTTTATGAAGAAGGAGAATAGGAGATCAAGATTCTTCTAGAGGAGGAGGAAGAGTGAGTGTGTGTGTCTCATGTGTGTGTGTGTCTTGTGTGTGTGTGTGTGTATTGATCTCCTAGCAACGAAACGCAACAACAAACCAAAAACTGGAAAGAAACAACAAAACAACCCAAGAGTAACCATTTCAATTTCAAAAATGCCTTTCCTTTGTTTTTCTTAGTATTTCCTCCATATTGTTCCGGTATCACGACAAAGGGTGGACAGCTCTAGCAGCACCGAAATCTCACAACCTCTCCCACCTCATTCCAAGCCACTTCCACCAGCAAAAACAATACCATTTTCAATAATTTGTCAGCGACCACAGCACTAGTGCTTGATCAAGGTCTGCATAACACCATGGTATGCTTGCCTTGTCCGTGCATTGCCTCTTCATCGTGGAGAGTCCATTGCTGGCGCATTTGCGCGATGCCCTCCCTGCATCGTCTTGGCGGAAGGCGACTTCGGCACATCGGGGACAGCACGTATAGACACGCCAAGTCTGCCGCGCTGTTGGTCCACATCCCATCTACTCCTGAAAATGCCCCGGCCCGCGTGCATGCTTACACGGTGGTGCTGCGGTGCCTTAGCTATGTGGCGGAAAGTCACAACCTCCCCAATGGGCCGTGTTTTTCACTTCGTGAGGCCCATGACGACCACAACTTTTGACAGTTCGGTCAGCCACCCTGGGTCGTTGTGTAGTGGCCAAGACATCAAGACCGAGTAGGACCAAATGTGCTTGTGTGTAATTTCACCGACCATTTGCTAATCATAAGGCAAACGATGATGTGTGGCAAACGTTGCAATGAGTTTGACCGAGTGTTCTTTGACAGCGAAAAGATGGGAGACGTTCTGAATTCAAAGGTGCTCTTAAGTGCGGCGGTACGCCAAACGCTCGGCCCTCGCAAACACTTGCTGGCCACACAGCTTGGTGTGCCATGAGCTTGATAATTTGGGTAGTTCATACTATCAAGCACAATTCATTTATTGAAATAGGTCAGGACACTAATATCAGTGTGACAGCCACCCTGGTGGCTGGGAGGAGGTCTCGGAGACTCCGGACCGAGCGTTTTGGCAAAATCGTCAAACGAACAATGACACGCCCGCAACGCACAAGCGGGCCTTCAACACAGGAACCAGTGCTCCGCTTGACACCCAAACATACCAGCTGCGCATCTACACTATCTATCTGTAATTTAGATGGTGCTTCAGCATGTTTTGGGCACCAGTGCGTGGCGCAAGGACCGGCCAAAAGTCAAACGAGGCCCGCGGGGAGGTTTAAGGTTTCCGCCACAAAAGACAGAGGACGGGCAATAATGTGTAAGAGCCGCACAACGCCCCGAGACTGGTTCAAGTGCACAAGACCTGAGCACCCTGCCCATGGGGGTGTGATGCTCTGCACGGTACAGTGTAGGCCTGCTTCGGCATGCGCCAGAAAAAGCCCTCCCAGAGGGTGCACTCTAAAGAAACAAGACAAGACAAGACACCGTAGTACCACGTTGCACGCACGCGAAGCGCGCACCGCATGTTCGGGAGTCCATTGGTCTTTTGTGGATAGCGTAGTGTGCTTGGTTTGTCTATGCATCTCGATGTGGTGTGTTCGCGTGTTCATCCAATCGCTCGCCAAGTTGTACCTCACGCAATCGAGCAAGAGGCGGCCTCTCCACGATGAGGATGCCATGTATAGACAAGGCGAGCATATCTGGGTGTTGATCAGTGAATGTAACGGCCGACATCCGTGCTCATTTGGGTGTGCTGAGGACCGGTCAATGTTGCAAGGGGGGGTAGGGCAGCTCAAGCACATATTGCATTGTGGCACCACCGCATGAGCACGCGCATCGGCCGGAGCGTTTTGGGGAGTAGGTGGGGTGTAGATAAACAGCATGGTTTGTACATACGTGCGGCCTCCGACGTGCTGAAGTCACCTTTCTGTCACAGAGGCTGCCGAGGGGGCATCGCACACATGAGCCAGAGCTGGACTCTCCACGATGGGGACAGCATCTATGAACAAAGTAAGAGCACTATGCGCTTGGTCAGTGTCCCAATTACCTACAATAGTGTGGCAACCGACACCGGCGCTCATTTGGTGGGTCTACAGTGCCCTATGTGGGTGAGCTGTCTTCACTGGGAAAGGAAATGAAAACTTGACGGCAAGTCCGTGATCAAATATGTCCCTTCGTTTATTTGTGGTTGTTGTCATTGCTTCATTTTTACTCGCTCGTTCTTCAACGAAATTTTGGCGTTTGTATTCTACTTCGCGACCATGACACACACTGCTTCCCTGTCTCCACCCTAGACAAGAGCCAGGCGAAAGTATGGGGACAATGAAGAAAAAAGGACAAAAGAATAAGCAGACGCCGCTCCTGCCCTTTGACCCAAGACGCACAATCCACACAGACACACAATTTATAACACCCCTTACTCTTCGCTCTTTTCTCTCTGTTTTTCTTTTCGTTTTCGCGTCCGTCTCATCTCCGTTTTTGGTTTACTTCTTCACTCTCACGTACTACTTACTTGATTATAAAACTATTTAATTTTGAGAAAAGTGAATATCATATTTACGCTTGAAGAGCCTTGAGTGCCTCCAGAACCTCCTCCGAGTGCCGCTTCACCTTGGACTCGACGTTCGTGAAGACCTTGACCAGCTTGCCGTCCTGTAAAAGGGGGAGGGAGGGAGGGAGGGAGGAAGGGAGGGAAGGAGAGAGAGACGATGAGTTGACGCTGACATTAAGAACACAACCAACAGTACCCTAATGGGCAAATACCGACGAAGTGAACGCAAATTTGCACCCAACCCATACCACAAAAGGACCAAAACGCCCCAAAAATTAGAATAAGAATGATTGCGTACCGGGGAGATGATGTAGGTTTGTCGGTTAGAGAAGCGGCCCAGGAAAGGAATGTCCAACGCCGAGCCATACGCCTCCGAGACCTTAGCGCCCTTGTCGCTCAACACTATATTTGTGTGATTGAGTAAGGGAGGGAAGGAGGAAAGAAGAGGAGATGAGCATACCTATCCTTCCATCCACCCGAGTCATTGATGTACCACCCTCCTCCTTCCTTCCGTCCCACCCTCCCTCTTTCCCCCCTCCCACCCTCGTAAGCCAAACCCTCCTTCCAAAATAACGTACAAATAAAGTCCAACCCACACTCCGACTTGAAATCCGTCTGCTTGGTCGATTCATCCACCGACACCCCCACAATCTGCGCATTCAGTTTGTTGTAATTATCAATATCCCGCTGGAACGCCTTCGCCTCCAATGTGCACGAGCTCGTAAACACCTGAGGGAAGAAATACAACACCGTGTACTTCCCGCTCTTGGTCAGATCCGCCAGCGACAAGGACTTGCCCAAGCTGGAGGGCAAGGAGAAATCAGGGGCTTCAATCCCCTCGGCGGGCACGTCAGCGCGGACCATTTGCGGGCCCGTGGTCAGGGTGAAGGCACCAGCAAAGGCAGCGGCCGCCCCGCCCAAGATGCCCTTGCTCAACAGGTCACGTCGGTCCATCCCCGAGGAGGTGGAATGCGTGCTGCGTTGATGTGATTGTTGCGGCTGCTGTTGGGACATGTGCAGGGGGCGGACGTAGCCGTGGGAGAGGCTGGCGGTGGCGGCCAGGAGGAGGAGGGCCAGGATGGAGGAGGAGGAGGAGGAGAACGACGACAGCTTCATGATGATGAAGACGAGTGGGACGTTCCTGTGGACGGCATGTGTGGGTGGAGGGTGGGTGGATGAGTCAACCAAGAGAAGCAACGCACAGTGTCGCAGCCCGCGTGATGAATCATGGTGCGTCGTGTTTGGGTGGCTGGACCGAGGAGGGGCAGCCAAAAACAAGGCTCTCTCTGTTGACAACAAACCAAGCCAAAGCCAGGCACAATTACGCGCTCGGACAAGCCAAAGGCTAGGCGGCGTGGACATTGCTGCTGCTTCCTTATCTAGCTCATGATCCAACACGTTGATGATTCTCGATTTCCTTTCCTGCCTCTTCTTTGCCTTGCTTCGGCTTCGGCCATGTGGCAGTCCTCTTGACTTGAGCTTGCCCGACTGTCTTTCCCACTCACACTATGCTCCTCCGCACCAAACGTCCACAGCACCCGCCTCATCGCCTCTTTAATGGACCGCCCGGCAAAAGCCAAGCTGGCTTCACTACTCAAGAAGAAACGCGCTGCCTCCTCCGCCTCCCCCTCGTCGAGCCCGACCACAAGGAACAAAAAGGCGGCCGCTATCGCAACCAAACACTCGCCCTCCTCCTCCTCCTCCTCCTCCCCACCTAAAATAGCACGCGCATCGTCCATCTCGTCGCCGGACGCCCGGGCCAAAGCGGTCGACCTTTTGGTGCAGGCGCTGCGGGTAGTAGACGCGGAGAAGAAGAAGGCGGGGGAGGAGTCGAAGGGAGCCGGCGAGGAGGACAAGAAGAAGGAGGGGGAGGAAGCGAGCACCATCAAATCCGCGCCTGCAGATTTTGCTCTAGGGGCAGTGGGGAAGAAGAAGAAGAAGCCGGCAGATGTGAAGAAGGACGCGGCCGCGAGCAAGGAGATGGCTCCTCCCGCTGCTCCAGCTGCGCCTGCTGCTGCTGCCACGGCGTCGTTTCCGGAGAGCCGGGTGCGCGAGGTGAGAATGAATGAAAAGAAAAACGCAGGGAGAGCTGAATAACTTGTCCTATCGACTTTCAGGCCTATTAGTAAGGTAGTTGGTCGATTTGATGCCTCACTCCTCCCCATCCACACACGCATACTCAAACTCAGGCGGCGACAGCGATCGAGGAGGCTTTGCACGACCAGTGGAAGGTAGGGGATTACCACGAGTACAACAACAAGCTACGCCACCTCGTCTTCAACTGTATGTACAAAGTTCTCTTCTCATATTTCCTGTCATTATATTGCATTATGTTTTTACGCATAAAATTTACTCGGCTCTCACTCTCTGACTTCTTCTTCTCTCTGTCGTCTCGTCTACTTCCCGTGTACAATCTCTCCATTCCTGCCATTACTACCACTATCACCATTCCCATTTCCACCCACATTTCTCCTTACCCACCCCAAAAACAGTGCACCGCAACGACGCTCTCCGCAAGCAAGTCTTGCATGGCACCCTCCCTCCCACCAACCTCCTTTCCCTCCCCATCGAAGCATTGCGCACGGAAGCCGAAAAAGACGCAGCCAAGGTCGCGGAAACCAAGGAGGTATTAGGCTACAGTCACTCACACGTGTTTTCAGATGTTATTTTCGAGGAGGCTGCCAAGGGGGTAGCGGGGAAAGGAGGAGGAGGGACGGGGGGGAAATGCCCGCAATGTGAGAGTACCAAGGTGTTGTTTTCTCGCCGGCAGTCGTATAATGAGAGTAGTACGTGGTGTGGGGAGGAGCAGGGTGCGCCGGTGATGATGAATTGCTTGAGCTGTGGGATGATTGAGTCAATCAGGGAGTAGGACTGAGTGTAGGTGTAGAGGGAGGGAGGGGAGGGAGGGAGGAGGGGGAGGGGAGAGAGGGGAGGGAGGGAGGAAGGGAGGCAACTGAGGCAGCAACAAAAAGAAAATAGTATACAGATGTGCATGAGAATTCATTGCACACGTGAAGTGTCCTTTTTTCGATGTGTTAGGTAGTCATGCTCAAACGTCCATCTCTTCATCTTACACATCTCCTCCCGCCCCTCTATTTTTCCACACCACCGTACCCGGCGTTGCACCACCCCAATCCACCCCACTTCCCGTCCGCCTACACGCTTTTGCCGCCGCGTTGCAACCCCACACGACCTCACAACACAAGCTTCCCGTCTCACTACACCCTCATCCTGCCCTTTCTCCCTTATCTAGGTCCCCGTTCTTCCAATTCTCCCCTCCCTCAGCCAAGCATCATCAGCCATGGCCGCCGTCAACGCCAGCGAGAAGCTGGCTGCCTTGGAGCCCGTTGCACTGCGCCAATTCACAGACCCCGGCTTTGTCGGGCCCAAAATCTACTTGCACCCGAAGGAGTTCGAGGGCAAGGTACGTGCGGCGGTGGTGCCGGGAGGATGGTGGGTGTGTTTTTGTGGCCTGCTTCTGTTGGGGTGGGTTGTCGCACCCCGATGACGTACTCTTCCGCCTCCCTCCCCTTGTCCCCCTAGTCCCCAGTTCTGGGATGTTGTTGTTGTGTGTATGCGAATGTGTTGCTCTTGATGCCTGTCTCGTACCTCCACTCGTTTATCCCCCTCATCGTCCTCCCTCCCACCCTCCCTCCCCTCCCTCCCTCCCTTCCCCCCTCCCTCCCAACCCACACACAAGGTCGACAAATACATCCGCGCTAACTCTCCCCCCTTGCGGGAAGGGTACTCCTCCTTCTGCTACCACCTCGTCGTCCCTAACTTTGCGCATCTGAAAGTGTCCTACCTAAAAATCACGCCGGAAAACGAACACTTGATTCGCACGCGCTACGATGCCAATAGCCCGAGGTGAGGAGGGTGGGAGGGAGGGAGGGAGGGAGGGTTGAAGGACGCATGCGCCGCGAAGTCTGATTTCTGAGTTAAAAAGGAGCTCTCTTTCTCTAAATTGTTGTCTCTTATAGCACATCATCCTTTCCTTCCTCCCTCCCTCTCTCCTTCCCTCCCTTCCTCCTTGCAGTGACCTCCCTGTCCTGACACGATACTTCCCCGCCGAGGCCGTCAAGGAGATGACGGGCCCCGCCAAGTTTTTAGACATCATCCTATACAGCCGCAATGAGATCCACCAGGAGAATGTGGTACGTTTCCGCCTCTTTCTTCCCTCCTTCCCTCCCTCCCTCCCTTACTTTCTTCCTTCCCTTTCCGTGTGATCCGTGAAGCTGCGGCTGTTTTCTTCTCCTATGCGTCCAACCTAGCTCTCCCTCCATCCCTCCCTCCCTTCCTTCAGGCCCGCGGCATGGCCCATCTAAACAAGGAGACCGACGCGCCCTGGTGCATCATGAGGGTTAAGGCTCAAGATGTCGAGAAGGAGTTGCCAATGCTTCCTACTACTTCATACAAATCCTCCTTCCCTCCCTCCCTCCCTCCCTCCAGGCCCGCGGCATGACCCACTTGAACAAGGAGACAGACGCGCCTTGGGGCATCATGAGGGTCAAGGCACAGGATGTTGAGAAGGAGCTGCCTATGCTCCCTACTACTTTGATTCGGAATGCATTGGGGAAGGAGTTTGGGGGGTCGGGGGTTGCTTTGGATGTGGGGAGGTATAAAGAGAGTGTGGCGTTTTGGATGGACCATGCGGCTATTCGTTAGTCTTGAGAAGTGAGAAGAAAAGGTAGCGGACGGAGAAGACTGAAGTAAAAAGGGACTAATTAGGAACAGGCATTGCACTTGTGGGTTTGCATCGTGTGGTGCTTTTCCTGTTTCGCTCTTCTGATGTTAAATTTTATTCCTTCTTCTTCTTCTTCTTGTTTGCTCTTTCGTTTGTTCAACGTATTGTTGTGGTTGTGTGTGTCTTGGATCAACACCAGGCTATATGGCAACTACAGAGGTTCAGTACTTTTGTTGGTAGGTTCCCCTCCCTCCCTCCCTCCCTCCCTCCCTCCTTTCTCTCTAAGGTGCGCTCGCCGCCGCCTTCTCTGCTGCCGGTGGGGCCTTCGGCATGGGGGGTCTTGCTGCCCCTCCTCTCTCCCCTCCTTCCCCTCCTCCAGCGGCAGCTCTCGCTGGCCCGCCTCCCTTCTTGATGTCGCCTGCTGCTCCTTCGTCCTCAAGGAGGGCCTTGCGGGATAATCTTAGTTGGCCCTTTTCGTTGATACCTGAGGGAAAGGAGGGAGGGAGGGAGGGAGGGAGGGAGGAAGGGAGGGAGGAAGGGGTAAGTAAAGAATTTCGACGGAGGAGATGGAGCTCAGAAGGGAGGAAGGGAGGGAGGGACGGAGCTAAATGTACCGAGCAATTTGACGTCTACCCTATCCCCAGATTTGTACAGCGCCTCCACTGACACGACGCGCTTGTTGTTGAGCTCGGACGTACACACAAACACAATGGGAAATAAACTAATACATAAACAAAATGACAACAGTGAACAAACAAAATAGAAGAAAATAACGTACCGAGCAACTTGACGTCTACCCTATCCCCTGACTTGTACAGCGCCTCCACCGACACGACGCGCTTGTTATTGAGCTCGGACACGTGCACCAGCCCTTGGAGACCAGGCAGAATCTCGACGAAGACACCGAAGGATTGGATGCCTAAAGGAGAAAGGGAGGAAGGGAGGGAAGGAGGGAGAGCGTGAGGAATGACGCGTTAACTTCTATTCGTTGTTCAGCTATGAGATGTGCATTAGCCCTTGGGAGGCCGGGCAGGATCTCGACGAAGACACCGAAGGATTGGATGCCTGAGGGAGGGAGGGAAGGAGGGAGGGAGGGAAGGAGCAGGAGCAGATGAGTAAATAAGAAGGACTTGTATTCATCAGAAGATTGCAGGCAGCGAGACAAATCACAGAAGGGAAGGAGGAAGGGAAGGAGGGAGGGAGGGAGGGAGAAAGAAGCCCAGATAAACTTACCCTTGATCTCGACGTCCCTGAAGACAGCGCCCACCTCCGGCATAGGCCCCTCGAACGCAACAGTGGAAGAGGCCTTGACCTCATCTTTATTCATCTCCTCAATGAACTTCTTGGCGGCCAGATTGTTTTCGGTGGAGGTGGAGCAGATGGAGACCACGCCCTGGTCGGAGACATCCAGCTCGGAAAGAGAGAATTGGTCGATGATAGCGCGGATCTGGGGACAGAAGGAGAGAGGGAGGGAGGAAGGGAGGGAGGAGGGGTGTACGAATCAAGTTAGGAATGGAAAAGAACATGAGAGCAAAGCAAAACATAGACAGCACGTAGCCTCTCCCTCCCTCCCTCCCCTCCCTCCCTTCCTACCTGTCGCCCCTGCGGTCCAATCAGCTTGCCAATAAACGTCGGGTTGATCTTGACCTGATTAATCCTCATCACATTCTTCCTCATATCCTTCCTAGGCGCCGGGCAGGCCTCCTCCATCACCCCCAATATGTGCAACCTCCCCTCCTTTGCCTGATTCAAAGCCTTCCCTAGCAATTCAAAGGTAAGCCCCTGGCATTTGATATCCAATTGAAAGGTAGTCACTCCAGTAGCATCCCCACAAATCTTGAAATCCATCGTGCCGAACGCGTCTTCCAACCCCAAAATATCTGTTAAAATAATAGGTTCTTCCACCGCCTCGTCCATCAGCAGCCCCATGGCCACACCAGCAATATGCCCTCGCAGCGGCACACCTAGGAAAGGGGGAGCGAGGGAGGCAGCGTGAGCAGAAAGATGGGACTACGTGAAATGAGGAGGGAAATATGCCCCACACAAGAAAGGAGGAAGAGGGAGGAATTACCCAAACACCGAGGAAAAAAAAGAGGAAAAGAACGTACCGACATCCATCAACGCCAAGCTCCCCCCACACGCCGACGCCATCGACGAACTCCCACAACTCTCCATAATCATACTCTCCACCCGCATCGCATACGGCCAATCCTCCTCACTAGGCAACATAGGAATTAAGGCCCGCTCCGCCAAATTCCCATGACCAATCTCCCTCCTCCCCGGCGCGCCCACCCTCCCCACCTCCCCCACCGACGACGGCGGAAACGAATACTGCAGATAAAACCGCTTATGATCGGACCCATCCAAATTCTCCATTCGTTGACTCATGCCCTTATTGCCCAACGTGACTGTTACCAGTGCCTGGGTCTCCCCTCGTGTAAACAACACACTACCATGCGGCATGGGTAACACCCCCATCTCAATCGCGATCGGGCGGACCTCATCAGCCCTCCTCCCGTCCGCCCTCCCCCTCCCCCTCGCCACCATCAACGCCATCCGTTGCTTTACCAGCTTCTTGAACTCTACCTTCAAGTCCCTCCCTAGGTAGATCCCTCCCTCCTTCCCTCCCTCCTTCGCGTAGTTCGCCACAATTGCATCCTCGATGCCATGCAGGCTCGCAGAGTAAGCATTTCTATTCCCACTCTTCAAAGCCTTGTCGATCTCCTCCGCGTACGCCTCATGAATAATCTTCTTGATCTCAGGAGGGGCCACTGCAAGCAAGTCCACCCTCTTCTTCTTCCCCACCTTCTCACCCCACTCACTCAGCGCGCGACAAATCGTCGAAATAGCCGCCTGGCCCTCCTTCAACGCCTCAATCAACACCTCCTCCGCCAGAAAATCAGCCGCCCCCTCAATCATCAAGATCCCCTCCTCCGTCCCCGCCACCATTAAATTCAACGTCGAATTCATCATCTCTTGCCTAGTAGGATTAATGACCAATTTCCCCTCCACCCTCCCCACCTGCACCCCAGCCACGGGCGCCGCCATCGGAATAGACGAAATGGTAACAGCAGCAGACGCGGCGCAAATGGCCATGGGCTCGCTTAGATGCACACCATCATAAGAAAACACCCAAGATAAAACCTGCGTCTCGCACGTCCAGGCCTCTGTGAGCATCGGTCTTAAAGGTCGATCAATTAATCGTGCAACCAAAATCTCCCTATCTGACGCCCGTCCATCCCTCTTGGTATAACTCCCACTCGTCATCCCCGCGGCCGAAAATCGCTCAAAATAATCAATCCTCAAAGGGGTGAAATCCAATTCCTGCGGCTTGTTCTCCGCGCAGGCCGAGGCATACACGAGGGTATCCCCCTGTCGGATCGTCACACTGCCATCCGCCGTCCTCCCTATCTTCCCCGTTTCAAACGTCAGCATTTTCCCTCCTACCATTACTTCCATCTTTTCTTCGTGGAAGAACGCCCCGGTGGGCCCGCCGGAGGTGGAGGAGGAGAGGGTGTGTGCGGCGAAGAGGGGGGAGGCTGTATGGGTGGGTTGGGTGGGGGGAGGAAGAGAGGGAGGGAGGGAGAGAGGTAAGCAAAGCTGGAGTGGATGACAGGAGGGATAGATAGGTAAATTGCTATTTGCGCATGCAATATCACGTGGTCTTTTTGGTGGAGACGTAGGAAGGGAAGGAGGGATGGGGGAGGAGGAATGGGAGAGGAAGGCACACCGCAAATGCTCCGGGTGCCATTCAGGAGCAACAATCCCCCAAGCACACACGCGGCCAGGGAGCGCAGTAGACAGGCAAGGCAAGCGTGGACAATACAAACAAACAAGGGGGAGAGGGTGGGCCATGATCATCAGATGAGGGAGGCAGCAAGAGATACTCACCAGCAGCAGCTCGAGGCTTGAGGGTGGTGGAGCTTGTCGTGAAGGGTTTCGGACCCACGGCAGGGGTCAAAAAGGCCTGCACGCCTCCCAGGGTGCTGCTGCCGAGGTGGCAGGCCAGCACGGCCGCGCTGGCCAGGAGGGAGAGGGTCGTGGTCCCGTGCATGACGACGACGAAGCTTCAACACGAACGCACTCGCTCCGTGCGCGTTGTGGCCGCACGTCTGGGGGTGGGGAGGCCCTGTGGTGAAGTGGTGGGTGGGGAAAAGGGGGAATGACAGGGAAATGAGTGCATGGCTCCGTCAATCAAGTGTATGTCTATTTACTGTGCCTGCAAACACCTAGACACACACTCTATCTTGCTCAGAGACCAGGCCAGCAAGGCAAGGCAAATTCATAAAGAAGGCGCGAGCCGTGGCTTTGTCGCGCGGCGTTGCGGCGTTGCGTCGAGCTTTCTTTTTCTTCTGCGTTTGCTTCCCTAGCCTTGTCCAACCCTATGTATTAATACTGTCATTTCCACGCTTGGAAAATGTGCCGTCCCTCACGTACACCCTTCTTCTCCTCCTCCACAGGCCCTCGTCGTCGTGGAGGCCTTGTTGTGTCCGTAGATTGGACGCTCGTTTAGCCTCCCCACCCCCTACATCATCGTCAACGACCAGCAGCAGCAGCAACGAACAAAGCCGCAGTACACCTCGCACACACACCACTTCCATGCCCACCCCGGCCACGGAAGGCCTCCTGGTCTCCCTTGCCCAGCGCCTGCACCATCACCCTCCTCCCCACCACCAGCAGCAGCAGCATTTTGGGAACGAGGAAGAGGAGGACAGAGGGGAATGGGGCAGCGGTGCGGTCCGACGGCACTTGCGGGAGCTCGACGAGGCGGCAGTCGATGCGCTGGTCCACGCATTGGAGGAGCATATTTTGATGGAAGCACGGCCGCAGCACCAGCAGCACCAGCAACAGCACCAGCAGCACCAGCAGCGGCAGCAGGAGGAGGAAGGGGAACAACCACCACCAGACCACCAGCGACAGCAGCAGCAACGCGAGGAGGAAGAGGGCCTTCTTCTGAAAGCAAGTGACATCCTTCAGGTCCTCCTTTCCTGGCGCCGGACTGGGGTGAAAGCCATCAAGAGCTGCTTGCAGATGATAAGAGACGGACAATTAAAGGGACGGCAGGCTGTGTGGTGTGTCTCGGAGATTAGGCAAGCATTGACGACGGGGGAGGGGCTGGCGGTCTTGGCGCACTATTTCCAAGAAGAAGAAGAGGAGGGAGAAGAGGAGGAAGAAGAGGGAAACGAGGAAGAAGAAGGAAATGGGAAGGGTAAGGGGAAGAAGAGGAGTACTACGACCAGTGGAGCGAGCAACAGCAGCAGCAGCAGCAGCAGGAAGAGGAGGCGTCCCTCCAGTAGTAATAATGGGCTTCCTACCCCCTTCTATCTCCATCAACGACCAAGCGACGCCCGCCTGCGAGCATACGAAGAGGCACTAGGAGAGCTAAGAGGCTTACTCTTCTCCACCCTCGCCCTCCTCACTTCCTCCCCCTCCTCCTCCTCCTCTTCCTCGGAAACCTCAACACCAGCAACACCACCAACCCTTCCTTCCCTCCCGCCTCCCTCCTCCTCTCTCCCTGTCGTCGATTGGGACCCAGCCCGTCTACATAATTTCCTCCTAGTCCTCGACCTGCTCTGGCCCCTCCTCGTCCTCGCCCAACGCCTCGAAGATGAACTCCGTCTTTGGACCGCCAAGAAGCAACAGCAGCAGCAGCAACAACGTCGTCAGCAGAACGAGGTAGGGAGGGAAGAATTTGAATGGATTCCTCCTGCACGGAGCATAGGTGAAGAGGTGGCGTTGGCGGTGCTGGGGGCAGCGTGGCCCCTCCCCCTCACCCTCCCCTTGTTTAATCTTTGTAGGGATATGCATGAGTTTTTGGTGGAGGACGAGGAGGAGGAGGAGGAGGAAGAGAGTGAGAACAAGGGGTCGTCGTGTTCCTGGGGGAGGGTACGGGCGAAAGTGAGGGTGAATGCACGAGGGGAGGAGGAAGGGGAGGGAGGGGAGGGAGGGAGGGAGGGAGGGAGGAGGAGGTGGAAGCAGCGACAGGAGCTTTTGAGCAATGACGGGCCGGGTCTGATGAGACAATGTTTGGTGCTGGCTGAGTTGTATGAGAAGGAGGGAGGGAGGGAGGGAGAGGGGGAGGGCAATCCGTGGATTGGGTTGTTTCGGGAGTTGTATCATCAGGTGCCGTGTGAGGCCATAGCAACCACAGAGCTGGTCCTCGAGCAATGCATCAAACAGGCCTTACCCTGTGTTGATCTTTTAGTGAGGGATTTGGAAGGACGTCTCCTTGCCTCTACCTCTTCCTCCCTCCCTTCCTCTTCCTCATCTTCCTCGAGGGCTGCGCCACCAGCACTAGGATGGCCTGACCTCGCCCTCCTCCTCCTCCTCCAATGTTCAGTCTCGGGCTGGGCCTCTCTATCGTCTGTTTTGCTAGCGGTGGGAGGAGGAGGAGGAGGAGGAGGGGGAGGGATGGGTACCTTACTCAATGGAGGAGGAAAAGGAGGAGGAGGGAGGGGAAGAGGAGGAGGAGGAGATCTCTGCTCACACCAACGCATGGGTCACTTACTCCTACGACTCCTCGTCCACCTTAGCAAAGACACCCGTCTCCCCCTCCCTCCCTCCCTCCACTCCTCCGCCTCTTCCTCCTCCTCCTCCTCCAGCAGCAGCACCTGGGACCCACCCACCAAAAATAACCCTTCCTCCCTCCCTCCCTCTTCCTCCTCCTCCTCCCTGCTTCGTCGTGCCTCCCTCCTCCTCTCCCACGTCCTAACCCACAACAATTCCCCTCGTCGTTTTCTCGGCCGCCTCCCTCTCCAACGTTCCTCCCAACTCTACACCCTGACCCTTGCCTGGCTCCAAGACACCCCTCCCTCCCTCCCTTCCACCCTCCCTCCCTCCCTCCTTCGCGATCTGGCGATAGAGGGGATTAGTGTCGTGTATGGGGAGGTACCGGAAGGGCAAGCACGCATCCTCTCCTCCCTTCTTGGGGCCATCGTCGAGCACGCTCAAAACGCACGCCCCCAACAGCAGCAGCAGCAGCAGCAGCAACAGTGGGGTGGAAGGTATTCCTCCTCCTTCTCCTCGTCCTCGCCTCTCTCCCTCCTCATCACTGCTCTGCACACCCTGACCACCTCCCACCCCACCACCCTCCGCCCCCACACCCAACCCTTCCAACACCTCCTCTCCCAGCTCCCCTCCCTCCCTCCCTCCCTGACCTCTTCCCTCCTCCACGCCACCCTCCCCCTCGCCTGCGCTTGCCCCTCCTTCCTGGATGCCTTGCTTGCAGTAATTAGAAAAAGTCTGGTGCAAAATGATGTATCTGGACGACTATTCGGCATGTGTGCCTTGACCTCCCTCCTAGGGCAACACACAGGCCTCTTAGCCCTCCCTGAAAGGTGTGAGGAGGTCGCATCGATGTTCGACCGGCTCCTCTCCCTCTCCCTCCCCCTCGCCCTCAAGAGTAAGTTATACAGGTCGATTGCCGAGGCGATGAGGGAGGAGGAGGGCGAGGGAGGGAGGGAGGGAGGGAGGGAGGGTGGGTTGTTGAATCTGTCGTATATGTTGTCGGATGGTCCTCGGGTGGTGTGCAGACTGAGGAGGAGGGAGGGAGGGAGGGAGGGAGGGAGGGGGGGGATTAGTGCGGCGGTGCCTTTGTTGAGGGAGGGTATGAGAAAGAGGTTGGGGAGGTTTTTGGAGGGGAGAAGAGGAGGAGTGTTTAGTCCTCTGAGTTTGTTTGAAATGTATGGGGGAGGAGGAGGAGGGGGAGGA
>Ga0209491_10004076_pt1 | contig 23096 bp, 19 predicted proteins | sample BON02_FD_187213 | JGI IMG/M metagenome (GOLD analysis project Ga0209491, IMG submission 187213) | Freshwater microbial communities from Lake Bonney liftoff mats and glacier meltwater in Antarctica - BON-02 (SPAdes) (version 2) | ecosystem: Environmental > Aquatic > Freshwater > Ice > Glacier... | reverse complement strand
CCAGAAAGGAAAAAGCCCCACCAAAACAAATTGACAGAGCTTATTTCATTTGTGCATCGTATCGTAGATAGCGAGCGAATTATTGCTTTTTGGCTTCGAATTCAGCCTTGATTGCTTCAACGTCAACATTTTTGACGATGGGCGTGCGGAGAAGGTTTTTAATGCGTGCTATACGGTTGCTAGCAGTTGTTTTATTTTTCCGTCCTTTCCGTTTCAGTTCAGTTACTCCCATGGTAGTATCTTTTTAATTTTGTTAAAGAACCGCAAAAGTAGCGGTTTTTAATTAAAAAAGTAAGATTTAGGGCGAAAAGTTGGCTATGCTCCCTAACTTTGCACGAAACAATTGAAGATGTTGATGCACATTGAAGTGTATCAACCCAACGAGTACTATGTCAAAACCAAGTCTTGCCCGGGGAACGCGTGATTTTGGACCAGAACAAATGGTCAAACGTACCTTTATCCTGGATACTATACGTCAAGTTTTTCAACGCTATGGTTTCCAACCATTAGAAACACCAACCATCGAAAATTTATCCGTTTTGATGGGGAAATACGGAGACGAAGGTGATCAGTTACTATTCAAAGTTCTGAATTCCGGTGATTTTAAAGCCAAGCTTTCTGAAAATGATTTGCAGGCAGATTATAAATCGCTGACGACGAAGATCGCTGAAAAAGGCCTTCGTTACGATCTCACCGTGCCATTTGCACGCTACGTGGTTATGAACAGGGGTACTTTACCGTTCCCTTTCAAGCGATATCAGATTCAACCGGTGTGGCGAGCTGACCGTCCCCAAAAAGGGAGGTACCGCGAGTTTTATCAGTGTGATGCTGATGTGGTTGGTACTGATTCTCTATTGTGTGAAGCTGAAATCGTGATGATGTTGCACGAAAGTTTACGAGCTTTGGGCATTCTGGATTTTACCGTTAAAATCAATAACCGGAAAATACTGACCGGCATTGCCGAAGTGATCGGAGCCGACGGAATGGAAGGGCCACTATGCGTGGCGATTGATAAGCTTGATAAAATAGGGAAAGAAAAAGTTATCCAGGAATTATCAGCTCGCGGCTTTTCGGAAGAAAGCACCACCGCCCTTGAACCCATATTTTCAATCTCAACGGATACAAACCCATTCGAGGGTCTGAGGGAGTGGTTAAGTGCTTCCGAAATCGCCATGAAGGGTATCGATGAATTGGAGGTAGTTTGGAATATGGTATCTGAGTTTGGACTTGAACAACCACAAATCGAATTTGACGTAACTCTTGCTCGTGGGCTTTCCTACTACACCGGAGCCATTTTTGAGGTCAAAGCCAATGGAGTTCAGATCGGGAGCATTAGTGGTGGTGGTAGGTACGATAACCTTACGGGTACTTTTGGTGTTTCTGGTTTGTCTGGCGTTGGTATTTCCCTGGGAGTCGATCGTATCTACGACGTTATGGAAGAACTTTTACTTTTCCCGGACGACCAAACGATCACCACCCGGGTAATGTTGACCAGCTTTGACGCGGAGGCTGCTCGCTACGGGTTAAAGGTTTTGAATCATTTACGGCAATCCGGAATCAATACCGAAATGTATCCTGATTCAGTGAAATTGAAGAAACAACTTGACTACGCCGACCGCAAAAATATCCCCTTCGTGATTTTGATTGGTTCGCAGGAGATGGAATCAGGAGAGTTGACGTTGAAAAATATGAAGACCGGGGAGCAGAGTACCGCAACAGTAAACGAAATAATAAATATAGTAAAGGCCTAAAAGCCTTGATATCCCTTATGAACGAAGTACTACGCATTGCCGTACAAAAATCGGGGCGTCTTAGTGAAGACTCCCTCAAATTAATCAAAGAGTGTGGAATCCGGTTTGATAATGGAGCCGGAAAATTAAAATCAGCCGCTTCCAATTTCCCCGCCGAAATTCTTTTTTTACGGGATGATGACATCCCAGGCTATGTTGAAGATAGCGTGGCTCATATCGGTATTGTGGGCGAAAATGTTTCGGTCGAAACCAATCGTGAGGTCGATACTGTTCATCGACTAGGCTTTTCCAAGTGCCGTCTTTCCATTGGTATCCCCCGTGGGGTAGCGTACGAGTCGGTCAAAGACCTTGATGGAAAGAGCATTGCTACATCGTATCCACGGTTATTAGGTACATACCTGGCGGAAAATGGAGTCTCGGCTCAGATTCACGAGATTAGTGGTTCGGTAGAAATTGCCCCGAGTATTGGCCTGGCCGACGCGATTTGTGATATCGTAAGTTCTGGTAGCACTTTATTGAGTAATGGGTTGCAGGAAATGGAGGTAATATTTCGCTCCGAGGCGGTAATGATTGCTAACAAAAATCTGAATCCTGCCCACCAAGACCTTTTAAATCAGTTGTTATTCAGAATAAAGGCGGTGCAAGCGGCTAAGAATAATAAATATATCTTGCTGAATTGCCCGAAAGATTCGGTTGATGAAGTTACTAAATACCTGCCCGGTATGAAAGCACCTACCGTTATGCCGCTTGCTACCGAAGGTTGGTGCTCCATTCATTCGGTAATCAATGAAAATGACTTTTGGGAAAATATTGAAAAGATACGGCAGGCCGGAGCAGAGGGAATTCTGGTCATTCCAATCGAAAAAATGATACTCTGATTTGTTCTTAAACTATGAAAATAATTTCTTTTCCTGAACGTGCCGAATGGCCAAAATTATTGGCGCGTCCCGTCCAGGATTCGGCAGATATTGAAAAAAAAGTAGCGCCAATACTCCAAAAAGTGAAGGAGGAAGGAGACAAAGCATTGCGCGAGTTTGCCTTGCAATTTGATAAGCAGGAATTAACCGAAATTGCTTTTTCTCAGCAAGCTTTCGAAGAGGCAGAAAATCAACTGGACGAAAACCTGAAACAGGCCATTCGTCAGGCTTACTATAATATCCGTACGTTTCACGCAACCCAATATCAGCCTATCCAAAAGATAGAAACAATGCCTGGTGTAACATGCTGGCGCAAAAGTGTGGGTATTGATAAGGTCGGAATTTATATTCCCGGTGGTACCGCACCCTTGTTTAGTACTGTGTTGATGTTGGGAGTTCCTGCCCAATTGGCGGAGTGCAAAGAGATAGTATTATGTACTCCCTCGGATCACCCAGCTATACTTTTTGCGGCAAGTTTAGTGGGCGTTACCAAGGCCTTCCGGATAGGTGGCGCACAAGCTATCGCAGCCATGGCCTACGGTACGCAAAGTGTTCCTAAGGTGTATAAAATATTTGGGCCCGGGAACCAGTACGTAACCTCAGCCAAAATGCTGGTAAGTAAAGAAGGCGTAGCTATTGATATGCCCGCTGGCCCCTCAGAAGTGGCTGTGTATGCCGATGATACCGCGATTCCTGCCTTCGTTGCGGCTGATTTGCTTTCGCAGGCAGAACACGGCATTGATAGTCAGGTATTGCTTGTTTCTACCAGTAAGAAGTTATTGAACAGTGTTAATATTACTCTGTCTTCCCAATTAGATGCCCTGCCACGCCGGGAGCTGGCCAAAAAGGCAATTGAAAATAGTAAGGCGATACTGGTAAGTACCCAAGAACAAGCCATTGAATTGTTGAATGAATACGCCGCAGAACACCTTATCATGAGTGTTAAAGACGCCGAAGTAGTCTCTGAGCAAATTTATAATGCAGGGTCAATTTTTTTGGGGAACTATACCCCCGAATCTTGTGGCGATTACGCATCGGGTACCAACCACACGTTACCAACCAACGGATTTGCCCGGGCGTACAGCGGAGTTTCCTTGGATAGCTTTGTGAAGAAAATTACCATTCAACATATTACCGAAGAGGGAATTCTTAATCTAGGGCCAACCGTAGAAATAATGGCGGAGGCGGAGTCATTGCACGCCCATAAAAAGGCCGTGAGTATACGGCTTCGGTCCTTGAAGTAAATCGTTCAATTACTAACGAAAAGTAGGTGCTATTTGAATTCCCAACTGAACATGAAGAAACCTTTTGACATTAAGCAAGTTATCCGACCGCATATTCTGAACCTGACTCCATATTCATCCGCTCGTGATGAATATACCGGCAAATCGGGAGTATTTCTTGATGCCAACGAAAATTCGATTGGTTCGGCATTACCCAACGCATATAACCGTTACCCGGATCCCTTCCAAAGTGCGATCAAGGAAAAACTAGCCCCTATGAAGGGAGTCTTACTTAATCAGATTTTCTTGGGAAACGGAAGTGACGAACCCATTGATTTGCTCATCCGGGCTACCTGTACGCCGGGGAAAGATTCGATCTTGATCATGCCACCTACGTATGGTATGTATGAGGTAAGTGCTTCCATTAATGATATTACGATCATTAAAGTACCCCTCACCGATGATTTCCAGCTCAACTCCTCCATGGTATTGGAGGCAATCCAGCCTACTACTAAAATTATTTGGGTGTGTTCACCTAATAATCCTTCGGGCAATTTGTTGCAAAATGATGCCATCCAAACCTTGCTAAACCGCTTTGATGGACTCGTAGTTGTAGACGAAGCCTACATTGATTTTGCTCCTACAGCGTCGTGGAATCAACGGCTTGATGAATTTTCAAATTTGGTCGTTTTGCAAACCTTTTCAAAAGCATGGGGTCTTGCCTCACTTCGATTGGGTATGTGTTTCAGCTCCCCTGAGCTCATCAGGATTCTTAACAAGATCAAACCTCCGTACAATTTAAGTGGCCCTACCCAAGAATTACTATTGGATGCGTTGGATCACGAAGACTTGAAGAATGAAATGGTGGAAGCTATTTTGGCGGAACGCGAGTTCTTGGGGGTTCAGTTAGCAGAATTAAAAATTATAAAAAGAATACATCCCACTGACTCTAACTTTTTACTGGTTCAATTTGAGGATGCAAAAGCAACGATGGACTACTTGATTAATGAGAAAATAATTGTCAGGGACCGGACTAAGGTTATGCTGTGCGCAGGTTGCCTACGTATTTCTATTGGAACCAGAGAAGAAAACGAGGTTTTGATGAAAGCGTTAAAAATATTTCAACAAAATTCCGTTATTGCGTAGATGTACATACTTTTCGAATTGTCCATCATTTAGATAAAGAAATCTACCTACCATGAAAAAAATCATATTTACTCTTTTTTGCTTATTCACCATGAGCATCGCTCAGGCACAGTATGATAACTGGGCCGTTGGATTTAAACTGGGGGAACCCACCGGAATTCAGATTCGGAAGTACTTTAACAACGTGAACGCCATTGACGTGAGTTTTGGTACCTATGGTGGAATATTGGCCAATGTTCGTGACTACCGCCAAGGGAAGTACCGAAATGTAGGTCTATCGTTTCAGGCGCACTACCTGTGGCATAATGCCTTATTTAATTCTGAAAAAGCCCAGGTTTATTATGGTTTTGGACCTCAGATCAACAGCCGTCGGTACTATCCCGATAATCAGCAGAATCAACCTATAAATTATCAAGGCAACATTTCCCTCGGGGGATCAGGCCTCGGAGGGTTTGAACTCTTCTTGCCCGATGGACGAATGTCAGTCTTTATGGAGGGTGGTCTATACATTGAATTATTACCCGGACCGTTCTTTACAAGTCCCAATGTATCAGGAGGTATCCGGTTGAATTTGTAATCCGGAAAGTAAGTTCGAAGATTATTATGCAAAATAATTGAGATTCAAAGCAGGCATTCGCCTGCTTTTTTTGGTTCTATTTGGGAGCATTACCTAGTTTTTTTGGTCCCGGGTTTCATCCTTTTAGCGTATTTTTACATTCCTTTACTTTTTCAAAATTCACTCCATGTTTAAAGTATATAGTTCGTCCGCCGGGTCGGGTAAGACTTACACACTCACCAAAGAATACCTGAAATTAGCCCTTCAATCTGATTCAGACACCTACTTTCGTTCGATTTTGGCCGTGACCTTTACCAATGCCGCGGCTAATGAGATGAAAGACAGAATACTATCCATGCTCCGTACTTTTTCAACCCCGGAAGGATTCTCGCATCCTATGTTGAAAGATATCATCACTGAGATTTATCCGGGTATTGAGGGTGATCAGAAACTGTATACCGATACGCTTACTATTTACTCCCTCCGAGCGCAAAAGGTGTTCAGGAAAATCCTGCATCGGTACTCTGATTTTTCGGTCATGACGATCGATAAGTTTACCCAACGTTTGGTCAGTAGTTTTACCGATGAACTGGGTATCCCCTTTGGCTTCGATACGCAGGTGGATGCCGATCAACTCGCCAACGCCGTAGATAGGATGTTGGCCCGGATAGGGCAGGAGGGCGAGAAAGTATTAACTGACGTGGTGGAGACCTACTACCGGGAGAGTGCAGAGAGTGGAAAAAGTTGGGGGGCATTGCCCGATCGAATCCGGGAGGCCGCTTATGATTTGCTGAATGAAAGTAGTCACCTGGCCATGCAAAAGGTAAAGGACTTGGAGGTGGAAGATTGGGTAGGTATCAGCCGACAAATCAAAGTTTATCTGAAAGGAGTGGATAAGCCCATCGTAGAAATAGCGAAAAAAGCGACGGCCTTAATTGAGGGAAATAACCTTGCAGCAGCTGATTTTACCCAAGGGGCAAAAGGTATTTTTGGGTATTTTGATAAGCGAGCCGAGGGTGTGGATTGTTGGACTGCCCCCAATTCGTATGTTTTGGGCGCAGTCAACGAGGGTAAATGGTATACGGCCAAGGCACCCAACCCTATTAAGAACACAATTGATGGTATTTCCGATGAATTAATTGGTTATCAACACGCTATTCAGCAGGTGGTGGATGAGGAGGGGCCAAAGATGAGCCTTTTAAAACTCATTGATAAGCATTTGTATAACCTTTCATTGTTAGGTGAAATCCGTAAAGAATTCAACGCTCTACTCCGGCAGAAAAATCAAGTGCACATCTCGGAATTCAACCGTAAGATACTTGAAATAGTAGCCAAGGAGCCGGTACCCTTTATTTTTGAGCGGTTGGGTGATAAGTATAACCATATCTTGGTCGATGAATTTCAGGACACTTCCAAACTCCAATTTGCAAACTTACTACCCCTGATTGATAATGCCTTAGGCTTTGGGCATTTTAACCTCATCGTGGGTGACGCCAAGCAGTCTATCTACCGATTCCGAGGGGGTGACATGGACTTGATTCTCCACCTTTCTAAAGATCAGGTTGGCGAAATTGCCCAACTTTTAGGAGATAATGTTTTCACTGAGGAGCGGTTACTTGGGGTGGGAAGTTACCTGGAAGTAGCCCATCTACAAACCAATCGACGTAGTTATCGGGAAGTGACGGAATTCAATAATAGTTTTTTTTCAACCGTGGCCGCTACCGTGAATAACGAGATGGTTTCGGCCGTTTTTGATGAAAATTTCCAGCAAAAAGTTACGGAAGATGTCAAGACCAATGGCCATGTACAGATTGAGTTTTTGACCCAACCCAAGGCAGCTGATTCGGAAGACTCCGAGGAGGATAATCCGGATAGCGTTATGGTAAGTCGGACGCTGGAATTAGTGGATGAACTTCGGGAGAAAGGCTACCAATGGCGAGATATCGCCATCCTTTGTCGCAAGAAAAAAGAAGCCGTGGCCATTGCTAGTTCTCTGAAAGAACGGGGTAATCCCCTGATTTCGGATGATTCACTGTTGTTGACCTACGCCCAAACGGTCAATTTACTGGTATCTTTCATGCAGGTACTTCAAACCCCTGATAACGCATTAGTGAGATACCAAGCAGCTCACTTGTTTCATCGGGTCATTCAGCGTGAGATTCCTAACGCACTGCAACAGGAAGCAATCAGTTTGATGTGTGCGGAGAAGGATGTAACTACGTTTCTTACCTATTTTGAAAGCATGGATATAACACTCAGCGCGTTCAGGCTCCGTCAATTGGGCGTGTACGAACTTTGTGAAAAGCTGATAACTACCTTTGATCTATATAATGGTCTGAAAGAAGCCCCTTATCTATTTCGGTTTTTGGACGCGGTGTTGGAGTTTGGTACGCGCAGAAGTAATCACCTGGCCGATTTTCTGGATTATTGGGTAACGGCCAAAGATAAAATATCAATCACGGTGCCGTCTATTACCGATGCCCTCAGAATTACGACCATTCATAAATCAAAAGGCCTGGAATATCCGGTAGTGATCGTGCCGAACGCCGATTGGAGTTTCGTTCCCAGCGGTCAGCGGGACCGGATTTGGGTAGACTTGGAAGGGGTCAAGGCAAATGAACTCATCATCGAACGAACTATTGAGGAGGTTGGAGTAGTTCAACGACGATTGACTAGCTCGGTGGTATCCATGGTAAAAGAGCTAGAATCAACGGTATTGGCTGAGGAGTATGAAGAGGAAAAAACCCGGACGCTGCTCGAAAACCTGAATTTACTGTACGTTGCCTTTACTCGTCCGATTCAGCGCCTGTACATTTTGGCTAAAAATACGGATAAGTGGGATAAGACACCCAGCAGCGTAAATAAATGGCTCCACGACTATCTCAACAGCCCTGCTTCTCCGGTAGCGTGGGAGGACGGTAAATCGTTATACGTGCTGCACCAAGGAGCTGGCGACTGCTATCATCAACATAGTAAAGATAATGCCGTTCCTTACACATTAGAGAGTATTATCAGCAACGATCGAACGGATCGACTGCGGCTACGTCGATTAGCCGAACGGATTTTTGATGTGGAGACATTCGAGCAAAAGAAGGATCATATTCAGAAAATGAAGTATGCCTTTTCTCTCATTGAAAGGAAAAGTGATATACCCGGAGTTATTAAACAGCTGTGTACCGCGGGTATCATAGAACCCGTGGAGGGAAAAATCATTCAGCGGTCTATCGAAAATCTGATTGCTAAAGACCCGATACATTCGCTTTTTGGGGCAACTGGCAAAGTCCGTTTAAAAACCGAAATCCTATTACCCCATGGCAAAACAGCACTGGCCGATCGGGTGGTAACGCTGCCCGATGGAAGCTCGGTGATTGTTAACGTGGTGGCGGGCGAAGGTAACGACAGCGCTCGCCGATCGCTCAGAAAAGTATTGCAGGCTTACGAAACGATGAATCCAACTAGTAAAGCTTTGCTAATTATCCTGGAAAACGAAGGGGTAGAGTGGATAGAATAAAAGAATACCTACTTAATTATCAGCTGATGTTACGCAAGTCTATTGTATATGATAAGAAAAGCGAATTAAATTTAGCAGATGAAAACAGACCTTGATCTATCTACCGATTATTTGATCAGCTCCTTGGGACAAACTAGTGCTACTGGCTTGTCCTCTCTGCTTGACAATGCCGTGAGCCACGATTCGGTAACCCGCTTTGTCAACCAACCCGACCATGATAGCAAAGCACTATGGAAGCAGGTCAAGCGTGACGTGCGCCGCATGGAATCTGACGCTGGACTACTCATCGTTGATGATAGCATCAGCGAGAAACCCTACACTGACCCCAATGGCTTGATATGCCCTGATTACGACCATTGCAAAGACGGGTACATTAACGGCATCAATTTCGTCAGCCTGCTCTACCGTAGCAACGGCGTCCAACTCTCCGTAGGCTTTGAACTGGTTTTCAAGACTTTGCAATGCATCATCAAAACCCGCAAGGAATGCTGGCGTGTTGAGCGCACAAAGAATGACATGTTCCGTGACCTGCTACGGGCCGCCCACAAGAACACCGTCAAATTCGCCTTAGTACTTTGTGACAGTTGGTTCACCAATTCCCAAAACATCAACTACGTACGCTCAATCAAAAAGAATTTGATCGGGGCCGTCAAATCCAACCTCGAAGTGGCACTCTCCAAGTCGGACCGGGCCAATGGTAAGTTTATCGAAATCAGCACTCTGAGCCTGAATCCGGGCGACCTGAGGGAGGTCTACATCAGGTCGGTTGAAGGGCCTGTCCTGATTGGTAGAGACATCTTCGTTAACAAAGACGGCTCCACAGGCGAACTGTATTTACTCTGTACTGATTTGACCAGAACTTATCAATTCATCCTTTCGACCTACCAAGAACGGTGGGGCATAGAGGATTACCATAAGTTCTTGAAAAACAATACTTCCTTGCACAAGTCGCCTACCAGACCCCTGCAGACTCAACGCACCCACTTTTTCGCAAGCCTGTGTGCCTACGTAAAGTTAGAGAGGCTGAAAATATGCGAGAAACTCAACCATTTCGCCCTAAAAGGGAAAATATACATCAAGACTATTCAAGCAGCTTTCAAAGAACTAGAATCACTCAAACTAAAATACGAAGGAAACATTTCCTTTGGATAAAAAACAGCCTTGCGTAACATCAAAACTAAGTAGGCACAATTAGTTTTTTTAAAGCTCCATGCGGGCCAATGGACTTACCATTTGATCCGTAAAATCATTGTTTAAATACTTAAAGTGAGCCGCGATGGCAATCATTGCCGCATTATCAGTACAATACTCAAAACGAGGAATATACACGTTCCAGTTTTGCTTTTCACCTTCGGCTAGTAACGTAGTCCGTAGCCCGGAATTGGCCGAAACTCCACCCGCAATGGCTACTTCCCGGATTCCTGTTAATTCGGTTGCCTTCCGTAATTTTTTAAGTAATATTTTTACTAGGGTACACTGAATACTTGCGCAGATATCGGGCAGGTTCTCCGAAATAAAGTCAGGGTTTTGTTTTATGCTTCGTTGCAGAAAATAAAGAATAGAGGTCTTTATTCCACTGAATGAAAAGTTAAGGCCGGGTACATTCGGAATAGGAAAATCATAGGCCTTGGGGTTTCCTGATTGGGCGTACTTATCAATCAGAGGCCCACCGGGGTAGGGCAGATCCAGGAGTTTAGCTGATTTGTCAAACGCTTCACCCACGGCGTCGTCGAGGGTTTGTCCAATGACTTCCATGTTGAGGTAATCTCTTACCAGAACAATCTGGGTGTGGCCGCCACTAACGGTCAGGCATAGAAATGGAAATTGTGGTTTGGGCTCTTCAATGAAGTGGGCCAACACGTGGGCCTGCATGTGATTTACGTCGATTAATGGGATACCCAATCCTAATGCCATGGACTTGGCAAAAGAAGTACCCACCAATAAAGCTCCCATTAGGCCCGGACCACGGGTAAAAGCTATGGCTTGCAGATCTTTTTTCGCTATTTTTGCGTCCTGAATCGCCTTGTCAACGACTGGTAATACAACTTGTTGATGAGCCCGGGATGCTAATTCGGGTACAACACCTCCGTAAGCCTGGTGAATCAGCTGGGTAGCTATAACATTAGACCGAATTTTGCCGTTACAAATGACGGCGGCCGACGTTTCATCACAAGAGGATTCAATGGCTAATATATTCATGCAAATCGTTAAAATTTGCACAAAAATAGGTAAATTACTGCAAGAAGGGATACTCTTGTTCCCCAAAACTATACATGGTTGAGATTCTGAAAAAAGTGGGGAATGCCCTCGTGGTACTCATGATTCTGGCGTTTTATACGCTTGGGGTCGTGGTGATCGCGTTTCAGTCTCCGGTGGTGCAGACTTGGGTGACCAAAAAAATAGTGAAAGAAGTCTCCGATCAGATGGGCTACCCGTTAGCCGTTGACCGGATCAACATTAAGTGGTTTAATACTCTTTCACTGGAAGGAGTCTCCGTTCAGGATCCCCAAAAGCAACCCATGATTAGCGTCGGGCGGATCGATGTAAAATTCAATATCCGTTCGATTATACAAAACTCATCCAGTGAAGTTCACCTGGACGAGGTGACATTGTATCAGCCTGACGTGCGATTGGTAAAAACGCAAAACGGGAATCTCAACGTGGATTACTTCATCAATCGTATCAATGAGATGATACAAGGAAGTGATACTACCCAAGGCGTAGCAAATCAAAACATCCCCTTTACAATCGGTAAGGCGACCTTAACCGATGCGGTGTTCCACTTTGATGACCCCCGGGAACCCTACGTAACCAAGTCAAGTGTATTTGACTACTATCACTTTGAACTTCGGAATCTGAATGCGCAGTTGAAAGACTTTTTGGTACTGGGTGATACGATTCAGTTTGTTGCCAAGGATCTTACTGCTATCGATCGTCAGACTGCGCTCAAAATACATGATCTCGATACGCGGTTTATGTACTGCGTAAAGAAAATTGAACTAGCGGAGTTGAGTGCGTTCATTGGCGGTTCCTACCTGAATGATTATTTAAGTTTTAATTATGATGCACCATCTTCCTTTGGTGATTTTAACGAGAAAGTACGGATGGTGGCCCACCTTAACAAAAGCAGGATCTATTCGGATGATCTTGGTTTGTTTCAAGAATACCTGCTCACACTCCGCGAAACCTGGAATATTTCGGGTGATTTTAACGGCACAGTTCATGACTTTATGGTCACTAATACGGATCTCCGTTTTGGTAAGGGTAGCCGCTTCGCGGGTGATTTTGCGTTTAAAGGATTACCTGAGTTTAGTAAGACCACCATGGATTTTAAGCTTGTAAACTCACGGGTAGAGACTCCTGATCTGGTTCAGTACTATCCCGAAACCGACCTGCACGAAACATTTCAGAAATTCGGAACCGTTGCAATCAATGGCACTTTCAAAGGCAGTTCGGTTGACTTTAATTTGAAAAGTCAAGTCGGAACCGACATCGGAGACCTTACTACCGATATGTCCTTTCATATCCGGGATCGGTTTACTTCCGGTTACGATGGTTTTTTGAGTACAAATGCCCTTGAATTAGGTATTTTGTTTGATAGGCCCGAAACTTTACAGAAACTTGATTTTGCGGGTACTATTACCGGGAAAGGTTTTGACGTACTGACTGCTTCGGCTAATCTGGACGCAAAGGTTACCCGATTAGGGGTCAATAAATACGACTACCGGAATGCGGAGTTACGAGGGAATTTACAGAAATCATTTTTTGATGGTCAGGTCAGCTCCCGCGACACGAATTTGTTATTCAATCTCGATGGTAAGGTCGACTTTTCTACTCCTAAAAACACCTTTGATATTAGCGGAGTGGTAGAGCGAGCCAACCTTAAATCACTCGGAATTACCGCTGATCCGCTGGTATTACACACCCAGTTGGATGTTAAAATGCTGGGGAATACCGTGGATGAATTAGTGGGAGAGGCCAGCTTTTTGAATACTTATTTGTTGACTCCACTCAACCAGCGTAACCTAATTATTGATACACTGCTTATAACCTCTACTCAGGACCTTGACACCCGCACCATTGATTTAAATAGTGAGTTCATCAAGGCTCATTTTGAAGGGAATTATATTATCAGTGAAGCAATTGGCGATCTTACCCAACTATTGAAAGAGTATGAGTTGTACTTTTTCGGTGATGAGGCCGGCCGGAACATCTACTACGCCACGAAAGTAGCAAAGGAGCAAGTCTCCGGTCGGTATACTGTCAATTACGAGATGGAGGGGAAAGATATGAAGAACCTCCTTGATTTTCTTTACCCAAATTCCTTCGTTTCACCGGGCACCAAACTGGAAGGTACCCTGCGCATGGGAAGTACGGCTTTTCTTAGTCTGAACGCCAAAGTGGATACTGTCCGGATAGGTTCAATCCAATTAGTAAACTCCGAGGCAGATATAACAACTTCTAAGTTTATTAATAACGCCGAAGTTCTGGCCTCAGCACTGATCACTTCGAGGGAACAGAAATTCAGTAGAATGGCTCCCACCGAAAAGCTTAGTATAGAGGCCGTCTGGGAAGAAGATCACATAGATTTCACCAGCGGATTACGCCAGATTAATAGTACTAACAGCGCAAATCTTAATGGCGATTTGTTTTTCCTTCCTAATGGTTTGAACATGCATCTACGGCAGTCAAACCTAATGTTGCTCGACGAAGTCTGGAATGTGAATCCTAACAATATGATTTCAGTCATTGGGCAGGAAACACAGTTTGAAAATGTTGCTATGGTAAGTGGTAAGCAACGTATTTCATTAAACGGTAGCCTCTCAACTGATTCTACCCGGGATTTAACTTTTGAAGTCAAGAACTTCAAACTAGCTACCCTAAATCCGGTACTTGATACTCGCTTGGGTGGAGTGATGGATGGTACCGTACTGGTGCACGACGTATTTGACTATTTGGAACTAAATACTGACTTCAACATTGAAGGCCTCAGCTACGGGGCTTATGAGTTGGGTAACTTCATTGGCAGCGGTGAATGGGATCAGTTGATTCAACAGTTTAACGTCGATGCTTATCTCGAAAAGAACTTGGGTAAGGTATTGGCTTTGACGGGTACCTATGAGCCCGACCGTGAGGAAAATTCGTTGAATTTGCGAGCAGATTTTAATGAGACAGATCTCAAAATAGTAGAACCGTTTAGTCAAGGATTAATTTCTGATGTAAATGGTAAAGCGAAGGGTACAGTATCCGTGAAGGGTACCCCCAACTACCCCATCCTGACTGGTCAGGTGCAGGTAAACCAAGGGCGTTTGAAATTTGATTATTTACAATCGGTACTGTCGTTTAGCGATGTAATCACGTTCAGCGAGAGCGAAATCTCAGCAAAAAATATGCTTGTGTCTGATCAGGAAGGTAATACGGCTACCGTTCGCGGTGGAGTGTATCACGATGGGTTCAAGTTGTTTTCACTAGGTTTTAACGCTGATATGCGAAATTTTAAAATCCTGAACACGACCAGCAAAGATAATGATCTTTTTTATGGTACTGCCTACGTTACCGGAAAAGCGAGCTTATTTGGTCCGATTAATAACCTCAATATCGAAGCAAACGTCACGAGTAATCGTGGTACCCGCATGTACATCCCGCTCGACGGAGCGACGGAGGTAACTACTCAGGACTATATTCAGTTTGTGAGTAACGTCATAAAATTGGATAGTAGCGCAGAGGAAGGCGGTAAAGGATATTCAATTACCGATATTGGGGGTATCAAAATGGATTTTAACTTCAATATTACTCCCGATGCTTACTGTGAAATTCAACTTGACCGACAGGCGGGCGATATTATAAAGTCGTACGGTCGGGGGCTGTTGAATATGAAGGTGGATACCAAAGGTGATTTCACGATGGCCGGGAATTACGAAATCGAGCGGGGAGATTACACATTCACCTTTCAAAATGCGCTGAATAAGAAGTTTACCATCAATCCCGGAAGTCGGATTACCTGGTCGGGCGACCCGTACGGGGCTTTATTGGATGTTCAGGCCGGGTACACGCAGTTAGCTTCATTGGCCGGTGTGTTACCGGGGTTATCAACCGGATCAACTGGAATATCAAATGACCTCGCCACCCGCCGCTATCCGGTAGAGGTAACCATCGCCCTCACTGACCGGCTCATGACACCTACGATTGCTTACAACCTTACCGTTAAAGAATATCCTTCCTCAGGAGAATATCGGTCGGCCGTGGCGGCTTTTGAAAATCGCCTCCGCAGTGATGAGCAAGAACTGAGCCGGCAGGTAAGTAGTTTGATCTTGTTTAATCAATTATTGAGCCCACAGGAGGTATTCCTGGCGCAACCCAATCAAAGTACTACCTTCATCGGAAACAGTATCAGTGAATTGGTATCCAACCAAATAAGTAAGTGGGCGTCGGCTCTAAATGAAAATCTGGAAATTGGAGTTACGGGCTTATCGCTTGATCAGAATGCCTTGAATAACCTCCAACTCCGGTTTTCTTACCGCTTTCTGAATGACCGATTCCGAATTACCCGCGACGGAAGGTTTTCCTATGGTCCCAATCAGTTTGATGCCACAAGTCTGTTAGGCGAGTGGACGTTGGAATATTGGCTGATTCAAAACGGAAGCGTACGATTGAAAGCTTACAACCGGAATATTCAAAACCCACTTCTTCTGAATAATGCCCTTACCACCGGCGGCGTCAGTATGCAGTTTACGCACAGTTTTAACCGTTTTAAGTCGCTCATGAAAGCGCAGGAGGAAACAGAAAAACCGGAGACTGATCCAATTAATGAAACTCCCTCCGGCAAGCTTACTTCGAAGCTGAATGTATTGCAATAAATTAATCACCCCGGTAGCGAACTGCCAATCCCTTTATAACATAGCCTTCTGATTTGATCGAGGTGTAGTACTTATATTGTACGCTCATCAAAGCATCAGCTCCTAGTTTTTGGGCTTTTAGCACGAGCTGAGCCATCAATACTTCTTTGGTTTCGGCATCATTACCCCGGTATAGCATCCGGTCACTATACTTTTTCTGGCGATCGTCGAGGGTATCTTCCCGACTTAATTCTACCCATTGAAGTTCTGAATAGGGACGGTCCGGCGACTCATGGATCATAAATACATCAATGGGATATACGGTACCGGTGGAAATAGGGATGTTGGGACGGAAGCAGGCTACTAGACCAATAATCAGGAAAAAAAATACTGTTTTAATCAATAATTGCGTTTGGATCATGGTCCTGACTTTATAATTTTTGTTCGAATTACAGAAAAAACGATACTTCATCACTAAACATTCTATTTCAATGAAAAAAAATGGCGCCTCTTCTTTGTTACTCTTAGTTGTTGTACTAACATTTCTATCAATTTCGTCCTTCACTTCATCCTCAAATCCCGACGCAGTTTTAGGTACTTGGCTTACCGGATCAAAGAAAGGTCACGTGCAGATTTATAAAGAAAACGGTAAATACTACGGAAAAATCGTGTGGCTTCAAGAACCCTTGGATCCAAAAACAAACAAACCCAAGACGGACCTTAATAATCCGGATAGCAAGAAGAAAACACAGCCCCTTGTTGGACTCGTGAACCTGCGTGGCTTTGAATTTGACGGTACCACTTGGGAAGAAGGTAAGATTTATGACCCGGAAAACGGTAAAGAATATAGCTGTAAAATAGCCCTAAAAGGAACGAATACCTTGGATGTACGTGGCTATGTTGGCTTTTCATTGATGGGCCGGACGGATACCTGGCAGCGGGTAAAATAAGTTATAAACTACCTACACAGTTGATTCACCGTTCATCAAGAAAGTATTGAAATGTGGATCAAGTACCAATAGATTTAGGATAAATAACAAACTAAAGTAGCTGATAGCTATTAGCTTGTAACTATTACCTTTTTGTAAATATTTGATATAGAGAATATTAGCTAGTGATTTGACTAACTTAATAATACAAACTAATTATGCCTTAGTACTAAATACCAATTAACTTTACTTATGATGAAAACCGTAACCAAGCAATTAATCACTTTACGGTTGGTGCTAGGACTTTTGATGATCTCAGTCATTTGCGGCGGAGAGATTCTAGCTCAGGACCTACCAAAAGGAATCAAAAAAGTAGCTTCCGTTGAGGGTATTACCGAATACCAAATGGACAACGGCTTCAAAGTATTACTTTTTCCGGACCTATCAAAGCCCACCGTTACCGTTAATGTTACTTATCTGGTAGGTTCACGGCACGAGGGATACGGTGAAACGGGAATGGCTCACCTGTTGGAGCACATGGTTTTTAAGGGTACGCCCAATCACCCCAATATTCCTCAGGAATTAACGGAGCACGGTGCTCGCCCTAATGGTACTACCTGGTATGATCGTACCAACTATTTTGAAACATTTTCGGCAACGGAAGAGAATCTGAAATGGGCATTGGATCTGGAAGCAGACCGGATGGTGAATTCCTACATTGCCAAGAAAGACCTCGAAAGTGAGTTTAGTGTTGTTCGAAACGAGTTCGAATCAGGAGAAAATAGCCCTTTCCGGGTACTCCTTCAACGAGTGACTTCGGCCGCTTACGAATGGCATAACTACGGTAAGTCCACGATCGGAAATCGCTCCGACATAGAGAATGTACCTATCGAAAATCTGCAAGCTTTTTACCGGAAGTACTACCAACCCGATAACGCGGTGTTGACCGTATCGGGTAAGATTGACGAAGCTAAGACGCTTGGTTTAATCGCTGGATATTTCGGTAAATTAAATAAGCCCACGCGAGTACTACCCGTTAGCTACACCGTAGAGCCAACGCAAGACGGAGAACGTTTCGTTTCGTTACGACGTAGTGGCGATGTTCAGATGGTGGCTTCTGCCTTCCACATTATGCCCGGTTCACATCCCGACTATCCTTCAATGGATGTATTGGTAGAATTACTAACAGCGGAGCCAAATGGTAAGCTTTACAAGAATTTGGTTGATACTAAAAAAGCATCGAGCCAGTATGGTTTTAGCTTTGCTTTACACGACCCTGGATTCGCCTATTTTGGGACCGAAGTATTACAAGAAAAATCATTAGACGTGGCTCGGGCTGCCATGATTGCGACCCTTGATTCGGCAACAATAGTAAAGCCTACCGCCGAAGACGTAGAGCGAGCCAAGACATCCATCCTTAAAGACTGGGATTTACAATTTCGTAGCTCAGAGCGGGTTGGTTTGGGAATCAGCGAGTACATTGCTACGGGAGACTGGCGCTTGGCCTACCTTTTTCGTGATAATGTTAGGAAGGTAACGGTTGACGACGTATTCCGGGTAGCGCAACAATACTTCAAATCTTCTAACCGTACCACCGGTACGTTTATGCCAGAATCTATCCCCAACCGGACCGAAGTTCCGGTTGCTCCCAATGTGGATGAACTGGTAAAGGACTACAAAGGAGAGGCAGTGATGGCGCAGGGAGAAGCCTTCGATCCATCGCCGGCCAATATCGATACCCGCACCGTCAGAGTTGAAAAGCCAAACACCATCGAAATGGCCTTTTTACCTAAGGAAACCCGTGGTAATGTGGTATCTGCCCTTATGAGCTTACGATTAGGCAATGAGAAGAGCCTGCAAAACAAAGCCACGGTAGCTAGCCTAACGGCGTCTATGCTGGATAAAGGAACTACCACCAAATCGCGTCAGCAAATTAAGGATGAGTTCGATGGATTGAAAGCAAGAGTAACCTTTTTTGGGGGTAGTAATCAGGCTGGTGCAGATGTAGAAGCTACCCGTAATAACTTGGACGAGGTTATGAAGTTGGCCGCTGATATCCTGAAAAATCCAGCCTTTGACCAAGCAGAGTTTGAAAAATTGAAGCAGGAGCAACTAGCCCAGATCGAAGCCCAGCGGAGTGAGCCTCAGGCAATCGCCATTAACGAGTACCGCCGGGCCACGACTCCTTATCCTAAAAGTGATGTTCGGTACGTAGCAACTTTCGATGAAGAAATTGCGAATATCAAGGCCGTTACTCTGGATCAGGTGAAGGCATTCTACAAAGATTTTTATGGTGCCAATAACGCCTCGGTAGCCGTGGTCGGTGATTTCGACGAAAGTGAAATTCGTGGTATCATTGAGAAAGAATTCGGTAGCTGGAAAAGCAATAAACCTTTCACGCGGATTGCCTCTCCTTACAAAGCGGTTAAGGCCGAAAACAAATCATTTGAAACTCCCGATAAAGCAAATGCCATGTTTGTGGCTGGCTTGAATATGCCATTACAAGATAGTGATGCCGAATATCCTGCTTTGGTGATGGCTAATTATATGCTGGGGGGTGGATTTCTTAATTCACGCTTAGCGACTCGTATTCGTCAGAAAGACGGCCTCAGCTACGGTGTAGGTTCACAGTTCAGTGCCAGTTCGCTTGATAAAAATGGTAGCTTCTTAGCCTATGCAATTTATGCTCCGCAAAACGTCGAAAAACTGGAAACAGCGTTCAAAGAGGAGATTGAGAAAGTGATAAAAGAAGGATTTACCGCCGAGGAATTAAAAGCAGCCAAATCGGGCTACCTGCAATCGCGTCAGGTAAGCCGGGCGCAGGATGCTTCCCTGGCCGGTATGCTGAATAATGACCTTTACTTGGATCGTACTATGCAGTGGGATGCTGACTTTGAAAGTAAAGTGGAAGCACTCACTCCCGAAGCCGTGAAGGCCGCCGCAGCTAAGTACATTGATGGTTCAAAAATGACGATTATTAAGGCAGGTGATTTTGCAAAAGCGAAGAAGGATAACCCACCCATGGATTCCGCTCCGTCCACCATGGGTGGCAATCCGAAAAAGTAACATATAACTCCCTTTGGGAAAAAAGCAAGAAATCCCTCGTTGATGATACATCAGCGGGGGATTTTTGGTTTGAATCAAAAATATCTTCCTGGGAAGTGTGATTTTTTCAACGAGTCGGTACCTAATAAAATAGAATTCACCAAAAGCCCCGAATGGAGTATTGTGCAAGAGTGTAGCAAGTTAAAAGAAGGAATTATTCACAAAATTACTTTCCTGGAAAGCGTTTAATCACAATACTGTGAGAAAGTTTCAGAGAGGACTAAAATCCAAGATAAAAGTATTACTGATTAGTTAAATTGTTCTTTACCAACTAAAAATAGTACAAAACAATTTGTCTAATATATTGCGAAAAAAGCTGGAACTTTACGTTGTAGTCACATCGTTGAATCGATTATATCGTGATGCTCGCTTGACTTATGGCTTTTGCCCCACTACAGAATCTTAATCCTCAACGGACCAAGCTGATTCTTAATTTGCTTTCAGTTTACACCTTGTGGGGGTCTACCTACCTGTTTATCCATTTTATGACCGAAAATATGCCGCCACTTTACATGGCAGGTTGTCGGTTATTATCAGCGGGTCTACTAATGTATCCCTACGCCCGTTTGACGGGAAACCCCCGTCCGACGCGTGACGAGTGGTTTTCGGCCGGACTGATAGGAATACTATTGCTGTCGATCGCCAACGGTGGCATGACGGTTGCTTTGCAATTTCAAACAAAGGAGCAATTACGTTTTCTTTTTGGTGCTTGGTTGCAATTACTAATTTTCTGTTTTGAAACATTTATAACAATTGTTTTAATAGATAAAAACTTTCCTCAATTATGGATCTCAAATACAGATTATTCAATGCTCGTTGCATCTTGTTAAGAGAAATAAAGGGAACTTATTCCTCCGATTATTATTCCAATCGAAACAAAAAGTTCCCAATTAATTACATCTTTTGAATGAAAATCATTTTCAAAAAGAGTTTCATCTAAGCCATGCTTAAATAAATTTTATTCCTATTGTATATTTATCCTAATCAATACTGATCATTGCATTTACTTTCACTCCTTTTGTGATAGCATCTATAAAATTTCTTACTTCAAACAATTCTTTTTGTAATTGCTTAATTCGCGATTCTCTCATTTTAATACCTTCTTCACTGGCGTGAGCATTAATTTTATCTTCAAGAAATTTAATTTTTATTTGCACCATTTTAGTTATGAAGTCAATAGCTTCGTTGGCTGAAAATTGCCCTTCCATCAGTTGAATAGTCATAGTTAATTATTTTTTATTGTCCTTGTCCTAGTGAGAAAGCTGGTGTACCATCAAAAGAATACAGGTTTTCTGTTTTAATGGTATCAATATTTTTATCAATTGCTTGTTGCAATAATTTAATAATTTCTTGCTTAGTTATTGTTGTTTTGCTAACAGGTTTGAACCTGCAACGCCAATGGTCGGTGCAAAAAGTTTCTTCAAAACCATCAGGATATACTTTTATCCCTCGGTTTGTTATCATTGAAAGTTTGATATTTTCTGTATTAAGTTGCTCCACTTGTTTTGCTAACTCATCGGGTGTCTTATCAGCACAATGCACAAATACATCAATGCCTATTAGTTCTTTTAGCTGCGGTTTTTTGCGTTTGTATTTTGGCAGATTTAATGCGGTTCCTTTTGCATAGTTAACTTCTTTGAGTGTGGTAGGATTTTGTCCAAGATTTTTAATTACTGCCATGGCAAATTCCTTTGTCCCAACCTTTTCTTTACTTACACCTTCTTTGTAAATATCATAAGTATGAATACCGTCTTCTATCGTTTTTAACCATGCATTTTGGACTTTTTCAGCAATTTCCGTTTGTCCTATATGGTTCAGCATTAGAACAGCACCTTGTAATAAGCCACTTGGATTTGCCAAGTTTTGTCCGGCTCTTCGAGGAGCAGAACCATGTATGGCTTCAAACATTGCACATTCTTCACCAATGTTCGCTGAGCCTGCCAACCCTACAGAGCCTGCTATTTGCGCAGCCACATCTGATAAAATATCGCCATATAAATTTGGCATTACAATTACATCAAATGCTTCAGGAGTATCCGCCATTTTAGCGGCGCCAATATCTACGATCCAATGTTCATTTTCTATTTCGGGATATTCTACTGCAATTTCATCAAACACTTTATGAAATAAACCATCTGTTTGTTTCATGATATTGTCTTTTGTAAAGCAGGTCACTTTTTTTCTACCGTATTGTTTGGCGTATTCAAACGCATATCTTACAATTTTTTCGCAACCTGGCCGACTGATTAATTTTAAACATTGCACCACTTCATCGGTTTGCTGATGCTCAATGCCTGCGTAAAGGTCTTCCTCATTTTCTCTTACAATAACGATATCCATCACAGGATGCTTTGTTTGTACAAATGGGTGCATACTCATACATGGTCGAACGTTGGAATAGAGCCCAAGAAATTTTCGAGTTGTAACATTTAAACTTTTATATCCACCTCCTTGTGGAGTGGTGATGGGTGCTTTCAAAAACACTTTATTTCTTCTAATAATATCCCAGGATTCTTTTGCAATTCCAGCTGTATTGCCGGCCAAGTAAACTTTTTCGCCAACTTCAATTTCGTCTACCTCAATATTGGCACCGGCTGCTGTAAGAATTTTAAGTGTTGCGTCCATTATTTCAGGACCTATTCCGTCTCCTTTTGCTATTGTTATTTTTTTTCTTTCAGTCATGATGTTTTTGATTTTAATTTTCTTGCTTCAAAAGTGAGTATTTGAATTCATAATATTTCATTTAACTTCGCAATGATTAGCATAAAAATAATTTATGAATTATACCATCAACCAGTTACGGATTTTCCTGAAGATTACAAAAACACAAAGCGTAACCAAGGCATCGGAAGAGTTGCATTTAACACAACCTGCTGTTTCTATTCAGTTGAAAAATTTGGTACTTTGACAATTTTTGTGGTTAAGTTGAACTATGCAAGAAACAGACTTCTATCAAGCCCTGCTATCGCTTCCTGATTTGGTCATTGACGGCGTTGAACTGTCGCCCAATCGCATCACGCTTTCCTGCCACACCAGCACCCCACAGCAGGCTTGCCCGCTCTGCCTCCGGCCCACCGCTCAGGTCAACCAGCACACCCATCGGCAGGTGCGCGACCTGGACA
>Ga0209491_10004070_pt1 | contig 23127 bp, 17 predicted proteins | sample BON02_FD_187213 | JGI IMG/M metagenome (GOLD analysis project Ga0209491, IMG submission 187213) | Freshwater microbial communities from Lake Bonney liftoff mats and glacier meltwater in Antarctica - BON-02 (SPAdes) (version 2) | ecosystem: Environmental > Aquatic > Freshwater > Ice > Glacier... | reverse complement strand
GTATCGCCGTAGAACCGTCAGAGCTGCCGGACGGACCGGAACTCACGACGGTGCTGGATGCTGCTTCAGGGCTCACTCGACTGGAAGCGGAGAATGCCTTCAGTCTGTCACTGGTTCGGCATGGTCGCATCACACCCGATGCAATCTGGGAACTGAAAACTCAGACGTTGCGAAAATCCGGATCACTTGAACTGCATCGCGGCTCGGAAGACTTCAGTCAGCTGGGCGGATTGGAGTCGCTTAAGTCCTTCTGTCTGCGAGCCATGCAGTTGCGCAGTCCGGAGAATGCTCAACAGCGACCGCGAGGCGTGTTGCTGCTGTCACCGCCGGGTTGTGGAAAGTCTCAGTTCTGTAAAGCCCTGGGACGTGAAGTCGATCGACCGGTGCTGATTCTGGATGTCGGCAGTCTGATGGGATCACTGGTCGGCCAAAGCGAAGAGAGAACCCGTCAGGCGCTGAAAATCATCGATGCGATGGCACCCTGTGTGTTGATGATCGATGAGGTCGAGAAGGCGTTTGCGGGCGTGAACGGCAGCGGCGATTCCGGTGTGTCGTCACGCATGTTCGGCACGTTTCTGTCCTGGCTCAATGATCATGAATCGGATGTGTTCGTGGTCTGCACGGCAAATGACGTGTCGAAGTTGCCTCCTGAGTTCGGACGGTCCGAACGCTTCGATGCGATCTTTTTTCTTGATCTGCCGCAGCGCGAAGAAAAGGACGCGATCTGGCAGATCTATCTGCAGCGGTTTGGGATGGAGCTTGCATCTCGTCGACCGGACGACGCCGACTGGACCGGGGCAGAGATCAAAGCCTGCTGCCGGTTGTCGGCGTTGCTGGATGTGCCGCTGCTGGAGGCGGCTCAGTACGTTGTGCCGGTGGCGGTGACGGCTCACGATTCTGTCGAACGACTTCGATCGTGGGCCAGCGGACGATGTCTGTCGGCACAGCATCGCGGACGTTATCAGCGTGATGCCGCGTCCGACGATCGTGTGACTTCCGAGCCTCGTTCACGTCGTCGGGTGTCTCGCGAAGCGGCAGCCAACGGAACATCGTGATGCTTTGATTGCGATCTGGTGTGTTGCTGTGATCGTGGGACATCGCCACAGGCGTGGTGAATGTCCTCTATTCCCTGTGTTTTCAACTTCTTCAAGCCGGAGTGCGACTGTGTAGGTCGTCTCCGGCTTGTTTCGTTTTGTATCCCTTCTGGAGAATTTTCCTATGAGTACTGTTCTTGATCCCCCACGCACGAACCAACGTGGGCGTCAACAATCTGCTGAATCGATCGCCTCTGTGGAAACGGCCGCTGGTGATCGAATGCGAGCGACCATGGCGGCCGCTCGATTGAGTTTTACGTGGCTTGGTGTGCGCAAGTCACTCACACTGGCCCAAAAGAATCAGGCGGCCGATTCGTTTGGTGCCGAAGCCAAATTTCTGTCCGCAGAAAAGAAACTGCTGGACACGTCGCATCCGGCATTCAAAGCAGTCACAGCCATTCGAGGCCGTATGGTTGCCTTCTGGAAGTCGGTGTCGCTGCCGTTTCCGGAGCCGGGCATTCGGCTGATTCCGCAGCGGATGATTTCCGAGTTCAACGATCAGGTGATCACGCTCCGCGAGGAACTGGATCTGGCGGTGCTGGCGTTGGATGAGCATTACGATGAACTGCGGACGGCAGCTCGCGCTCGGCTTGGTGACTTGTACAATTCGGATGACTATCCACCGAATCTGATTGGGTTGTTTGGCATCGATCATGACTATCCGTCAGTGGAGCCGCCCGAGTATCTGCGTCGTCTGAGTCCGGAACTTTACGAACAGGAATGTCGTCGAGCTCAATCGCGTTTTGACGAGGCCGTTCAATTGGCCGAGCAGGCGTTTCTCGATGAGATGGCTCGATTGGTCGACCATTTGTCTGAACGCCTGAACGGTCAGGACGACGGACGTCCGAAGGTCTTTCGTGACTCGGCGGTGACGAATCTGCGGGAGTTCTTCGATCGTTTTCGCATGCTGAATGTGCGATCGAGCGAGCAGCTGGATGAGCTGGTGGCGAATGCTCAGCAGATGCTGGGCGGAGTCGACCCGCAACAGCTGCGGGATAACACTGGGCTCCGTAATCGGATCGTGAATGATCTGACGCAGGTCCAGTCAACTCTGGATGGTCTCATGACCGACCGCCCCCGCCGCAACATCCTGCGCCGTCCGCAGTGATGCGTTGATCTTCTTAGTGGAGCCAACGGCCGTGTCCCTTCTCCCCCGCGCCGGGGGAGAAGGTGGCCGTCAGGCCGGATGAGGGGGCCGCCATCGCAGCAATCCGTGTCTTCATCGCTTCATCTTTCGCTCCTCTCACCACTACACAGCGAGGTCCCATGCAGCTTGTGATCCAACCCTCCGGCAGTGTCCGCTGTGTCTACGGCGAAGACGTGAACCTTGCAGCACTGGGTCGATTGTCGATCCAGCGAGGCTCACACGTCGAGCCCACGGCCGACGGCCAATGGACGGCGGATCTATTACCCGTCCACGGCCCGAAGCTCGGCCCATTCACTACTCGTCACGAAGCCTTGACGGCTGAAGTGTGTTGGCTGAATGAGCACTGGCTGAAGGGCTGAGTCGCAGTCGGGGAAGGGGCGTGGAGGGAAGCTGCGGAGCATTGCGCTCTTCAATCCCTCTGCCCCTGACCCGCTATTGCTTTCATCGTAACCCGCTGCGTCAGCGAGGGATCGTTACCGAACAACGCGGCAGCTTTCATCCCTCACTGACGTGTCGGGTTATGAAAACCCATTAAATCAACAGCCATCTCTGCACCAAGAACCAAGAACCAAATCCCCTAACCCGAAAGGATCTCTATGATTCAAATTCCCAGAACCACACTACGAGCACTTCGACGTGACATTCGTCAGGCGCTGGACGTAACGTCCGCCAAACATGCACCGGCCGTGACACTGCGAAGCGTGAAAGACCAGCTTGTGATCCAGTCGGCGACTGATCAAGTCGCCTTTGAGTTTCGGCTGCCGTTTGCATCGTCGACCGATGACTCTGAACTCTGCATCACCGTCCCGAGCGAAGTGTTTCGCACATGTGAGGGACGAACTCAGGAAACGGTGACATTTCAACAACACGATGACCAGATCAATGTGCAGTGGTTTGATCAGAGAATACCGAAGAAGCTTTCTGTCGCGGCCACTGAAGCGGTTCCCATGCCGAAAGCACCCGACGCATTTCATCCGATCGGGCAACACTTTCTGTCCGCGATGGCGGAGGCTTCGAAGACCACAACCAAAGAACCGTCACGTTTTGCGATGGATTGCATTCGGCTGCGAGGCAGCGACGGGCAGATCGCTGCCAGTGATAGTTATCAGGCATTGCTTCAAGCAGGATTTCAATTTCCCTGGTCCGACGAAATCCTTGTGGCTTCGTCGCGTGCTCTGCAGTCGCCCGATTTCTTCCATGCACCGCATGTGGAGATCGGACGATCCGACGACTGGTTCTTCATTCGACTTGAACAGCAGACGCTGTGTCTGAAGATCGAAAAGGAACGCCGGTTTCCGCACGTTGATCTGCAGATCCCGACTGAAGGTTCGGCTGCAACAACGCTGCAGTTGTCATCCGGTGATGCGACATTTCTGGAGTCGTTTCTTTGTCGAATGCCGGGAGCCACGGATCATCGTTCGCCAGTGACCGTCGAACTGAATGGCGTGGTGGCGATTCGAGCCACAGACGACGAGAACCTGAATCCCGTCGAACTGGTGCTTGATGATTCGCGGCGCGACGGAAACGAACTCCGATTCCAAACCAACCGGACCTACCTGTCGCGAGCTGCCCAGTTGGGATTTCGCGACATTTATCTCCGCAACTCTGAAGCCCCGGCATTTTGTCGAGACCCGTCTCGAACCTACCTCTGGGCTCTGCTCAGCGAACACGGTGCCATCCCTGCAAACGATGAGATGCCCACGATCCATTCGAATCTGCCCACGTCCGATTCTTTCATTCCTCAAAATTCGTCAATCGAAAGGCCCACAGAACTCATGACCAACAATGCATCATCCAGCCAAACAACATCCGCCCGCAGTCAGTCGCCACGGAAACCCAACGGAGGTCCTACGCTGTCTGCGACCACCGCATCCACTGCTGAGGCCGCTTCGCAATGTGACGAAGAGTTAACACCCACGCTGCTGGCTCAGGCGGAGACCGTTCGAGAATCTCTCAGCCAGGCACTCACCGATGTCCGGGAACTCATCACCGCCATCAAACGCAACCAGAAACAGAACCGCCTTGTTGAATCCACATTGCGATCCCTGAAGCAGCTGGAACACATCGCCAGCTGAGTAAGTGCGATGAGTTCCGTTCCGATCATTCCAGGAACTAACATTCATCACCCAGGGTTCCGGTAGCCGTCAATCAACATTCCTCCCGCCGCGCCAGTACCGCTGAATCGGACTCACCACCCGATCCAGCCACTGGCACGGCCTCAGTATCTCCCCGGTTCGATTCACTTTTTTTTAGGTATCAGAGCATTTCAGAATGAAAAGCAGCGACAGAGTGAGTGTGGCATTTCGAGTATCTGGGTAAGATCTTCGAATGCTCAGAATCCGCAAAGAACAGCGAGCCGCATTGCTGAAAAATCCCGAGGGGGTTCCCTGTGAAGAAACAGACTCCGCTCGCACTTACGTTCTTGGGGAAGAGTCCGTTCATCTTCGAGCCATGCGGGCATTGAAACAATAAAAGCACTTCGATGCGTCCGCCGAGGCGTTGCCCAGATGGAAGCCGGCTCGGAAACACCTGTGGGGGAAGTCCGTCAGCAACTGGCGCGTGAATTGAGCCTTTCCGTCGAAGGCTCTGGAATTATCGCGTCGTCATTCATGATGTGCGAGATCCGCCAGAGGTACAGACTTGTACGCCCGACTGCTGTCGCAACCTGGTAATTTGCCGAGAGTTTCGGATACCGCGGCTTCCAAGTCTTTTTACGTTCGGCGACCGTCGCTATTCGCGTCGTAGAAAAATGGCCCACAATTGCAGTGGCAAAACAGAGTGCTCACGAGGGTCAGGCTTTCGGCATAATTCTAACGCCCGCTTGCAGTCAGACATCAGACTCGAAGGTAGAACGTCACTCACGACATCTTCAGGCAGTCCAAATGTCCGTTATGCATAACGGACAGACCAGAGAGAAATTGCCGCTAGAATTAACACCTCGAAGCGGTGAGACAAACTGGGGAACGTCCCTCTACTCACTCTGAGCCCATGTCACCGGGGAAGCCGTAGTTTGACTAAGCAGGCTGATGCGTCCGTGTGAGGTTGTGATGCCATGCGTGCAATATGGACATGAAAATGACTGATGGGTCTACGAGCCTTCAGAACACAAAGCTCTTGGCGAGGCCATGCTCGGCAGATCTGTACCAAAGGCTTGGGAACTGATCCGACCGCTCCTCAGGTTAAGCACAGAAACATGCCTGTTCTGTCCGCGAGAGGCAGAAGCAACCTCATGCGATCCGCAGGGCTGCTCGAAGACCGTCAATGAGGCCCTCCATGGAAATAGGGAGCCACAGACTCAGTCCCAGAGTCAAAAAGCGGCAGCAATACGATGTGTGGATTCAAACCGGCGTGCGATCAAAATGCGCGATGGCCAGAGTGAATAAATGGTGTGTTCGACATGAACAGCCGAAAATCCCCACTTGGTTGCCGTTTCAGTTGCGTCACACTCGCGCGACAGAGTTAAATGAGTTGGCTGCAATTGAAGCGGCAGCAGTCCATTTATACCACGCGCATGCGGATGTGATCAAAGTCTACGAGGAACGGAATCTCAAGCGGGCGAACGACGTTGCCCGGAAGGCGGGGTAGTCATGGAGTAACTGAATCAAAGTAATTGATTTGATGAACCGGGTGATTCGACTGATCTTTGGCGGGCACCCGAGTCGGAGGCGCATGAATGAGTACAGACCGTCCCGCGAACTCGCAAGACGAACAACGGTTTGACAGGCAGACACTAAGAGTAGCAATCAAGCCAACTGATGAGTTCTCACCGATTCAGGCGGCATGGCTACTTGGTCGCCTCTGCAACGAAACTCGGCATCGGTTTCAGTTTGCTTGGATTCAATTTCGTGACAATGAACCGGAACGCACTGCCCAGTTTTGGTCTGACATTCGTCGCCTTGCACAAGAGGTCACGAACCACACCGCACAGTCCGAAGTCGCAAATTTCATTCAGCGAACAAGAGCAAGTTGGGAGTGCAGCTTCACCAGTGAATGGCATTCTGAGGAACTTTACTCGGCAAATTGCGAGTTGCGACTGAATCTGGCGCATGGAACGCTGCTACCAAATCCGGTGAATGAAATCACATTAATAGTTCAAACAGTCACGTGCCCCACACGTCTTCTGAGTGACTTTTGTGCGGATATTGGTAGGCACCTTTCTCGCGAATTCAATTCGGCGTTTCAACTCGGAAATCTCGCCGACCAGATTATTCATCCGCCCATCAGCGAACGGTCCGTACGAGTCGGTCAGAGTCCAGGCGAAGAGACGGCTAACAGTACTGAAGTAGTACCAGTAGACAACGAGCGGGCACCGCTACCGTTTTCGATGAATTGTTGTGATAATACTACACAACCGTCAATTGAAAGCAGGTTGAACATTAGCGAACGATGGCCCGACTATGAGCTTCTTCGGGACATCCAGCACAGCCTTGCACATTACTGTCGCCTTATACGCATTGAATATCCCTGGTTTGCGTCGCAATGGACAGTCAACACGAGCAAAGCAACGATCCTTGACGACCTGCAAGCTCTGACTTCCGACGGCGAGCTGGACGACGGCGATTCTGGCGACCAGCCTACGGTGACGCGACTGACGAGGCGCGGCCAAAACCAGTGTAGAAGTTTATCGTTGTCTATCGACTTAAATCGAGGCAATGTAGATCGCACTGGACACCCGACACCAATTCCCTTTCCGCCGCGACTCTTGCGTTTGTTAGTCCACTTTCTAAATCGTCATGGCGAGCCGTTTACGGCTCAATGGATAGGTGAAAACTGGCGATTCTTCTCTCCTCGAACGCAACCGATTCCCCGGGATTCTGTGTACTCACAGATTAACCGCATCAACGATTTACTGAGCGCCATCGACCTTTGTCTCGCTGTAGAATCAAATGGCTACGTCCTCCGTGACTTGAGAAGCAGTACCTAGAACTTTTCATCCGCTTGTGATGACTCTGGCCAGCACCCGTGCAGTGTTGTATCTGCTGATTCGTCCGGGCAATCGTCCATCTCATGAAGAAGCCTTCGTGTAGTGCGATCGAGCGATTGCCCGTGTCGTAACGCAGGCTTTCGCCGCACCGCTTCACTCCACCATCAACAAATGAGCCTACATGGTGATGGCAACGCTGGCGTGGAACCTGATGTGCTGGTTCGCTTTGTCTCCGGAGGAGTCCGGTCCACCTAAAATCGAAGTCAAACGCAAGGCCAAGAAACACCGATTGCTGCGAATGGACTTCGGTACGTTTCGACAGGCGATGATTATTGATTCCGACGCCGATCATCCGCAGTGCACGCCGCATGGTCTATCGTTTGTTGGCGTAGTCACCATCTCCTGAAATCTTGCTCCGCCTGCACGACAGTCTGAGTCAGCACTTGCTGACCTTTGCCCGAAGAACCACGAAGCCGAAGTCAGGATGCTTCGGTACCACCTTTCACCACCATGCTCCGAAAACCAACAACAACGAGTGATCTGGATTCTGAAATATTGAACCGCACTCGTGGCTGGCCGTCGACGGCTGCGCGGCCAAAACTATGATTTTGATTGATTCGGATCCGTTCGTTTAAGACCTATACAAAGACCTAACCATCTCCTAGGCGAATGGATAGGCGTGCGTCGCGTAGCCTTCCCCGGCAATGATTTGATCTGTTTTGCACGGGAATGACATGACTATCGACGGTATCCGAGAAGACCTTATCAGCTTTCTGCAGTTGGCAGCTCCTCAGCCCCTCGCCGAGGAAACGCACCGCGCTCGCACTGCACCCTTCCGCATCTCGTGATCGTCAGTCGGATCCTAGACGGACTCATCGTTAGCAAATACGTCAAATAACGCACCAAGAAATGTCGCAGGCCCGACAGCTAATATCTGTCGAGCCTGCACTGGCTAAAATCGAAAGGCTCAACCAATGACAAGTACAAGAAATCCCAACAGCGTTTCAAACACAGATTCGTCCGAATCACGGGGCGGCGATTTGCGCAATCCACACGCACTTGAAATTCAGGCGGCCAATCAGCGCTTGCCGGTCCCCGCTTCATGCGTTCGTGATTATGAGCAGCAGACGTCGCTGATCAGTCAATTTGAAGGTCAGCAAAACCTCGTTTTCAATCTTAGCGGAATTCTCAGCTGCTCGACTGCTGATCGGCAAAACTATTTGTTGTTCTGCCAGAGACTCTTAAGCGAGTTCAACGACATCAGGTTTGTCGGCCCTGCGAGCCCCGATTCGTCAACCGACCTATTAGAAGTCTTGATAGCGTCCATCGCACCTAAAGAAAACCCTGACATGCTCGAAGGGGCTATCAATGGTGCCGCAGAGGTTGCGGCCTTGATGTATCCGAGATCCATCCTCGCGGCCTGCAATCGAATCATACAGGCCATCCGGGCAAACAACCTGACAGGTTACCGAATTGATGTCCTCGTCAGGTACGCAAAGGAGTTCATCGACTCGACACACGACGTTGGCGACTCCACCTCGTCGCTTGCGGAACTATGGCCCGGCCTCACCAGTGCGGGCGACATGATATTCCCGGCAGGATGGACGCAAGGTGACGACTGGATTCTGCGGAGCGGCGGCGATGTTACCCAAAAGTTCCATGCTTGGATCGCAATCACCAGACGTTTAAGCGATGCCGGCGGGGAAACAAGCCAATTGGAGCTGACATGGTGCCGGTCTGGACGATGGCGGCGAAGAATTTTTTCACGAGGTGAACTGGCGTCCGCTCGCACCATCGTTGGGCTTGCTGACTACGACATCCCGGTAAATTCGAATAACGCAGCCGACCTAATCGATTACCTGGATGCATTTGAGTCGCAGAATCTGAACCTGATCCCCGAAGCGATGGTGAGCAACCGAATGGGTTGGATCGGGGAGCGTGGTGTCGATGGTTTCCTGGTCGGACGACGGCTCGTCAACCAGCTTCAGTCTGCGGACACGCACATGGATGGAGTTCAGCAGCCTGTTGAGTTTCGAGGTTCCGACCAGGGCGACGAGCAGCTCGCGGATTCATTGCGGCCAAGCGGGGATTTCGACAAGTGGAGGGAGCTCGTTAGTTTGCTTCGCACTTTTCCGCGCGTGCTCCTCGCAGTCTACGCGAGTTTCATCCCTCCGCTGTTGATGATCCTTAATTCTCGCAGTTTCATCCTGAGTTTCGCCGGGCCCACGTCGGGCGGAAAAACGACAACCTTAGGGTGTGCTGCCGCGACTTGGGGTTGCCCAGATCAGCAGATGCCAGGATCGCTCATGATGACGTGGGACACGACCCGCGTAGGGATAGAAAGGTCGATGCGAGTTCTGGATGGCATCCCGATTATTATTGACGATACGAAGCAGGCGCGAAAGCCAGAGGATGTTGCACAAACTGTCTATGACGTCACAGGGGGGCGAGGAAGGACAAGAGGGAGTGAACGGGGGCTTGCGGCGACAGGAACATGGCGAACGGTGATGATCACTAGCGGCGAGCAACCGATGACGAGCTTCTCCACTGATGGTGGGACACGAGCACGAATCCTCGAAGTCTGGAACTCTCCGTTCGGGCAAACGTATGAGGAGATGGCGACGTTCGTCACAATATTGCGGGAAGATTTTTCTCAGAATTACGGCCATGCGGGGCCGCGTTTTGTGTCTTTCTTGATTTCAAATCGACCACGATGGAATGAATGGCGAGAGCAGTTTCACGAAAGCCGGGCTGCCTACCAGCGCCTCGCGGGAAATAACAACGTGGCATCCCGGATGGCTGAACACCTTGCGGCGATCGAAGTGGGGGCCCGACTGGTGCATGAAGCAATTCAACTATCGTGGGAATACGAAGAGACAGTCCGTGATCAGTGGCCGGAACTAATCCGAGAGACCGCAGAAGCGGACATGGCAGCAGTTGGGATGCGGTTGTTGCTGAATTTCTGCGCGACCCAGCGCCATCGGTTCGACGGTGGCGAGACTGTACTGAGCTCCACAGGACCCCCCGCCCTTGGTGGCTATGTGGGGCGATGGAGTCACATAGCCACGGCCAGTGAACCACACGAGTGCCGGGTGATCTACGTGCAAACTGTCAATGATTTGCTATCGAAGGAGGGATATGAGCCACAATCGATGAAACGCAATTGGCGCGATCGTGGATGGACCATAACCAACCCGGGTAAAACAACCTTGAAGATTCGCCTGAGGGATGTCATGGCTGACGTCATCGCAATCCCATTTCGGGTCATCGAAGAACGAATGGGGCACGAAGTCCCCCAAACTCCTCCACAACCGAGAGGAATCATAGTCGGCAGCGTGGTACCGAGAAACAGCGAACAAGTCGAGAACACGCCTAACCCATAGCGTCCAAAGGGGTTAGCAGCACAAGAATGCACATTGTTCTCTGTTCTCGATCGACGAATGCCCCTTCCTCTATTTGTCATCCGCCAGCATATGCATTGTTTTGATTTCGGGACGATCCCGATGGCCTAACCCTGCACCATCGAGAACGGAGAACAATGCCTACAGTTTAGGCGTAACCTCTTGCCATCAAAGTACCTTACATCGTTCTCTGTCTGTTTGCCTGCCCAAGAACAAAGGAGCACAAAATGACCATACAGACGATCTCTCTCTGGGACGCCGCACGTTGCTACGTCGCAGCATCACTCTCAGTGATTCCAATCGATGCCAGGCCCACGAAGAAGCCGGCGTATAACCTACTTCCCGTCACTGGAGCTTGGCCAGATGGGAGACCACGTCGCGGTTGGAAGCCATTCGAAACTCGCCGAGCAACCGAGCAAGAACTGCAAAGTTGGTTCAATTCGTGGGGCAACGGTTGCGGTATCGCCGTGGTATGCGGCGCTATCTCCGGCGGGCTTGAGCTCCTGGATATCGATTCCGAGGAATATGTGGTTCCATGGCTGGAACTAGTTCAACATCGGGCTCCCGGCCTGATTGATCGTTTGGTACAGGTGCGGACACCGCGTCCCGGCCTCCATGCTTACTATCGGTGTTCCTCGATCGGGAGAAACGAAAAGCTGGCGCAAAAGATTGTGATCAATCAGGCGACGGAAAAATGCGAAACAAAGACGATCATAGAAACTCGGGGCGAAGGTGGATATGCCCTGATCCCCCCCACGCCAAGCCATTGCCATCCAACCGGTCGCGTTTACCAATACTGCACTACCCGAACGCTCGTGGACGTTCAGGAGATCTCGGTGCAGGAACGCGACCTTCTGTTCGAGATTTCTCGTTCGTTCAATGCCGTGCCTCGTCGTCAGCCTGCTCCTACACGCACTGTAACACCTCAGCGTCCATTAGATCCCAGGAATCCCGGCGATGATTTCAATGCGCGTGCAGATTGGACGGAACTCCTGGGGCGACACGGATGGTCATTTTCTAACCTCGGTCCTGACGGTATGGAACACTGGACACGTCCGGGAAAAGTTGACGGGACCAGCGCTACACTGAACTTTGAAGGGAATGGATTGTTTCACGTCTTTTCGTCAAACGCTGAGCCGCTGGAACAGAACCGGTCGTACTCGAAGTTCCGTTTTTTCGTGGTCATGGAATGTGGGGGGGATTTTGGTCGCGGAATGAGAGTTCTCGCCGGGCGAGGTTTTGGCCAGCAGTCACTCGGGATCAGAAGCCGATCACGTCAGGGCCGCGGCAGACAGGAGTCGTCCCGGAGGCGAAACACTCGCCGCCGCTGAGGAATGGTGGCGTGTGTGGCAACTCGCAAAAACACGCTCTGGCATCCTATCAAGCGATTGTGAACCTGCATTGACAATTGCCGCCATTCGCTGGGAAAAAGTTCCCACTCGATCGGCGATTTACTTCAACGCCTGCGATGGGCATCGTCTCGTTCCGTGAAACAGCTTGTTCTTCTTATGTGAGCTGCCATCTCACCGATGGCATGCTCATCTGACAATAGGTTTGCGCAACGAAATCAACGAGCTTCACGCCAATATTGAATTCATCAGAAAATTTAAATCTACGAATAGCGGCGCAGCAGATAGATTCTATTTTCCACACTGGTGACGCCAGTGATACATCTGTGGGCGACGACGGAGCAATCGTGATAAATTACGTCGTGCCAATACTGACAAAGGCGGCGGAACTGCGAGGCAAAGGGACCACTGGCCACGGCATTGATGCTGGACGCGTTGCGGGCTTGTTGAATTACCCGGGCTTGCAAAACCCGAAACGTGAGTGAGAGACTCAGTTGTGGCTGTTCGGCTGCGTGCCCACGAATCCCTCGCTGACGCGTCGGGTTACGATAACTCCCTTTCTTTTCAACCAATTCATCGCCCAGGATTTCTCGCGTTCGCCTGCCCCGCTACAGCATCTCGTTCCGTTCTTCCGCGGTGAAGTTGTTGTCCACGGTTTCACCTTCGCTCATAGCTTTCCGCATGCGAGACATCTTCTTTGCAGTCGCGGCATAGGCGTTCTGCATCTTGTCCATCGCGTAACCAGCCGTTCCGGCCTGAGCAATTCCAAGCGACGCCCCTTCGGCGAACGCATCCTGATTGGCGGCGAGGAACGTAAACTGCCATTTGTAGGCGGACTGCTGGTGCTCAATCATCTCGCGGATCTTCTCTCGAGTGAACTCCTTGCTGGAGTTCTCAGCTCCGTCCGTCACGATCACAAAGACCACCAGCCCCGGCCGCTGAGATTCCTCAATCGTCGCAAGCCGTGCTCCCGTTTCGTTGATCGATCGTCCTACCGCATCCAGCAACGCTGTTGAACCACGCGGCACCAGTTTGAACTTCGGCACCCCGCCAATCGGCACACCCTTGTGAACGAACTCGTATTCCGTATCAAACTGCACCAGCGTCAGCGAGGCTTCTCCTGGCTCAGATTTCTGCGACTCGATAAACGTATTGATCCCACCCTCTGCATCGGAACGAATCGAAGACATCGAGCCGCTGCGGTCGATCACCATCGTAATGTCGGTCAAGTCTGTTCGCATGATGCCATTCCTTTCAAGGTCGTTCGATTGATACGGCTCCCAGCAGAACCGTTTCCACTCAATGCAAGGCAGCGAACGAAGACACATTCACGACGTTCGAGGTTCACCGAATTGGCAAAGAGCTGACCGTAGAACGCAGAAACAACGTTGGCGGATCAAAGATTTTGCGGGTTGTCGCTTCAAAGAAGCGATTCCAGCATTCAAACCCATCGAGTCGTTTGAAACCGCCCTGAAGATCCTGCCGCTGACCTCCGAAACTGCCGAACAAAACCTCAAAGGCCCCCGAGGTCCCGGCACACATTGGATCGTCATCGTCGGAGGCGGCGGCAACAGCTTTGCTTAGGTTCCTGTCCGGGTGCTATGATTGACGCAGTGCGTCGTAACACGCACTGAACCCTGGGCTGTTCGGCGGGATCGGCTTCGGCTTGCACAACAATAATTAGCCGCCTCCATGAAAACCAGCATTCGCCATATGGTTCATCTTCATTGCCTCTGCCATTATCTTGCGAACACATGGTCATTCGATCGTGGCCAATGAGTCACGGGTGGCGTCCAGAATCAAGACCCTGAAGCAGTGAAATAGCAACGACATGAAAACGACACTGGTCTGCTGGCTGGGGATGACAGATATTCGGTGCTCACAAAGTATCGAACCTGGATTCGGTCCCATCGGACAGGCTGCCAAGGCACGTCTCTACGACTCCATTGAGCTGATCTCAAACTCAACAAAGCCGGAAAGCGCCACGTATGTGTCCTGGCTGCGGGGTCTGTCCGATGCAAAGGTGAACCTGCATCAGGTTAAGCTGTCCAGTCCGATGCACTTTGGCGAGGTCTATGAGCGGGCCGACGAAGTGGTTAGCAGCGTGCTTGAGAAAGGCCCGACGTCGCTGGTCTTTCATCTCAGTCCCGGCACGTCAGCAATGGCGGCCATGTGGCTGGTGCTTGCAACCACGAAGTATCCGGCAGAGCTAATCGCGTCATCAAAGGAGCAGGGAGTTTACACGCCGGAGTTTCCATTTGAGATCGCAGCCGACTACTTGCCACGCAGAGCGGCTGCGGTGAAAGGCAGTCTGGTTCGTGCGGCGTTTGAGGAACGTACCCCTCCTGCCTTCGACAAGATCATTCATCGTTGTGATGCGATGAAGAAAGTGATCTCCAGGGCGCAGCGCGTGGCGCAGTACGATGTGCCGGTCTTGATTCTCGGTGAAACGGGAACCGGCAAAGAGTTGTTTTCTCAGGCGATTCATAACGCAAGTCCTCGTTCCAAAGGTCCGTTCATTCCCGTGAACTGCGGAGCGATTCCAAAGGAGCTGGTTGAAGCGGAACTCTTCGGATACGTCAAAGGAGCATTCACAGGAGCTGAAGCGGCGCGAGTCGGCCTCATTGAGCAGGCTCATGAAGGAACACTCTTCCTTGATGAGCTTGGTGAACTGCCGAAGGAAGTCCAGGTAAAGCTGCTTCGAGTGCTGCAGGAGAATGAAGTCCGACCAATAGGCAGCACGGTCACGAAACACATTGATATTCGAGTGATCTCAGCGACTCATAAGAATCTTGAACAAGCCGTTTCCGAACAGATATTTCGGGAGGACTTGTATCACCGACTGGCTGTCGGAATTCTGACACTTCCGCCGTTACGAGAGCGGACGGGTGACTTATCGCTTTTGATCGAATCTCGAATGGAACAGATGAGAACAAACTTGATCAAGGGAATGGAAGCAGACATTCCAAAGCTGTCAGCAGGTGCCAAAGCAGCCCTGAATAAGCATCCGTGGACTGGAAATATTCGCGAGCTCTTCAATACGTTGACCAGAGTTGTCATTTGGGCCGATGGACCAACGATTGAAAAAAACGAAATGGAATCCGCTCTTTCAACCTTTTCCGGAGGCTCCTCAAAATGCCCAGTACTCGATCGCCCAATGACGGAAGGGTTTTCGATTCTTGATCTACTCAAAGATGTAGAGAAACATTTCATCCGCCGGGCAATGCAGGAATGTCCTTCGCGGGCTGCCGCGTCTCGACTGCTCGGATACGATAGTCCGCAGGCAATGAGGAATCGTCAGGTGATTCTTGAAATCCTTGATGAGGATTGAAACAATTGTTTCCATTGAAAACGCTTGTTTCGTTTCTTGTGAGAGTTGCGGAATCAATAGAACATGTGATTTGACACAAAGTGCTCCTTGTAAATGACTTATGGATTTCGTGCCTTCTTTGGCACGCAACATGCTTTTGATTCTTTCAGACACAACCGAAACAAGGTTTTTTCTGAAGGCTTCAATTCATGTCTCAACGCGACGTCATTGCCACGACTGCATCAGTACTCTCTGGCACGCCTGACCTGAATGTCATTTTTGACCCGGCAGCCGACAACGGACGTGACGGCCAATTTCAGCCACTATCGGATTCGTCGCTGTGTTTCAGCATCCGCAATTATCTTTCAGACAGATTCCCTCAGGGTCTTTTTACTCATCAGCACGACGCCATTGAGAATGTCCTGGCGGGGAAGAACAGTGTTGTCGCCACACGCACTTCCAGCGGCAAGTCACTCATATTCTCTTTGCCTGCATTTCACACGCTCTGTGAAGAGCCTGATTCGACTGTTCTGTTTCTGTATCCTCAAAAGGCCCTGGCGAACGATCAGCTGCTGAAGCTGCGAGAAATGGCAGCCGCTATACCGTGCCTGAGTCAGGCCCAGGCTGACAATCCTTTGCTGATCAGTCGATACGACGGTTCAGTGGACTCATTGGCTCGTCCTCAGATTCGTGAGCACGTTCAGCTAATGCTGACGAATCCGGACATGCTGCACTTCTCCGTGTTGCAGTATCACGAGAATCACTGGGCCAGGTTCTTCCGCAATCTCAAACTTGTCGTCATCGACGAATGTCACGAGTACCGAGGTATCTTCGGCACGAACGTCGCCCTCATTCTGCATCGGCTGCGACAGATCTGTCAGCTGTACGGATCCAACCCAACGTTTGTTGCCACATCAGCAACCGTCAGTGAACCACAGGCTCACATGGAGAAACTGACGGGAGTCCCCTTTGAATGCGTTGAGTCATCCCGTGACGGCAGTCGTCAGGGCGTCCGCAAAATGTGGATGGTCAACGGACCTGAACACTACTACGACTTTGGACGCAAGCTGGCCCTGCAGCTGGCTGACAAGGGGTTGACTGTCCTAGCGTTCTGCCCGAGTCGCGTGTCTGCCGAACGGATGTTGTCGCGGATTCCGCGCAAAGACGAAGAACTCGACTATGTGCGTGTCTATCGTTCCGGTCTGAGTTCCACCGAACGTTCTAGCATCGAATGCGGTCTGCGTGATCGTACGGTACGAGTCGTGTTCTCGACTAGTGCGCTGGAACTGGGCATCGACATCGGCGAAATCGACGTCGTGGTCTGCATCGGACTGCCGCACAGCATGATGAGTCTGTGGCAGCGAGTGGGTCGTTCAGCACGTGGAGGTCGTGAAGGAACTGCCATCTTTATTCCGGCGGATTCCCCGATCGACACCTACTACGCAAACAATCCGTCAGAACTGTTCGCCAAGGACCATGAGCCTCTGGTGCTGAACCTGACGAATCAGCGACTGCTGTGCCAGCACTATGCGTGTGCTCTGCAGGAAGTGGGCGGACGGGAAGAACGGTTGAAATTCGATGCTCTGGGATCGGAGATCGAAACCATTCATCGCTTGCGATCCGAGGGCAAGCTGGATCGGGATGAGTTCTATCGTTCTGAACCGCATATGGAGATTAGTATCCGAGGTGCCGGAGAGGGATCATACAAGCTGATGGAAGGTGACGAATGTGTCGGGGAGATCGATTCGTTCCATCTGCTGCGGGAGAGTTGTCGAAACGCAATCTACCGGCATGGTGGCCGCGCCTTTCGGGTGAAGGATGTGATTCGAGGCCGGAAGGTTGTGAATCTGCGAGTCGAACGGACTTTCAACGAAACAACACCGTTCATTCAGAAAAAGATTCAGCTGCGGCAGACTCTGCAGGCAGCCGACTATTCGCTGGTTCGACTGGCAACGGTCAAGATCCGGGCGACGGAGTTCCTGGCCGGGCTGACTGAACGCGATCGCGGCGGCAGAGTCGTGAACAGCTGGGGTGGCAATCAGGCGATGCCGCCCCATCAACTGCCGACGGAAGGCACGATGCTGCTTCTGAGGCGTGAATTCTGGACGGAAGTTCTGCCGCAACTGCAAGGCAACGAAGCACAAGCCCTGGAAGCTTGCGAGCGATTGCTCTACGGATTGTTCCCCACGATCTCCGGCCCTTGTGATACGCAGGATTTTTCGTCAGCGGTAGACCGGCTGCCGACGGGGGAGCTGGCTGTGTTTCTTTACGACGCAGTCTACGACGGTGTTGGACTGACTCTGGTTGCGTATGAACAAATGACGGAGCTTCTGCAAAAGGCTTTGGAACGTGTATCAACCTGTGACTGCGAGGAAGACTGTGGATGTTTCAGCTGTGTGGCAAATCCAAATAAGGAACGTCCTGCGAGCAAGCATGATGCACGACTGATTCTGGAGACGCTGTTGCAGGTCTTCGAAACGGAGTCACCTCGTGAACAGATTGTGACAAGCGACTGGACTGCAACGCTGGAACAAATAGTGTCGATAGCCTGTTCCACATGCCAGGCATCAGTCAAACCGACGGACCGGTTCTGTCCAAACTGCGGCACAAAGATTGCCGCTGGCATGCTCGAAGCGACAGCATAGTCCTCTGTAGCTTGGGCATTCTTGCCCGAGTTGTTCCACCATTCGCGATCGATCGAAACGCAAACGCAGCGACGGGCAGGAATGCCCATCCTACTTTGAGGAAGGAAGAATTTCATGACTTTATCAGCAACAGCAAGCGTGGCGGACACGAATGTCCATCCGACAAGTCATGATACCTTCGCGGAGCAAGATCCAATGGCACAGCTCTATCCGTTCGCAGCGATTCGAGTGACTCGGATCGCTCGCGACACGGACAAGAAGATCGGCGACTTTCAGCTGACGGCAGATGTTGCCCGTCAGCTTGATGAAGACCAGGTCGGCGTGTTGATAGCGAACTGCGAGCATCCGGATCGTATGCACGAGCGAATCTTGAAGCTGGCCGAAACGGAGTACCCTGCTCCGTGGGTCGTGGTCCTCAGTTCGATCGACCTTGCTCGCTGGTGGTACCGCGTGCAGCACGGCATGGACACACGCAGGATTGACGCCAATCCAGAAGCGAACACGTACTGGCAGACCGGCAATTGCTGGTTCACTCGGCTGGAGCGGCTGGAAGCGTTATCAAAAGCAACCGAGTTTCACGGACCAATTGCCGGAATCATTCTGGTGGATCCGATGTTTCAGACACAGCATGCCCGAGGCTTGCGAGGATCGAAGTGGACACACAATGACCGTCCTGAATTACTCAATCTCTTTCGCAAGGATCTGGCCGAAGACGGCCTGCGTCCGCCGCTGCTGTTCATGGCCTGTCCGCCAGCGAAATCACTCAACACACAGGCTGCTCAGCGAGCCTACTGCCTTGAAACCATGTGGTACGCCGACGGAAGCCGTTTACGAATCGGAGCGTTGTAACTTTCCAACGTAGGTTGGACATTCCTGTCCGACTCAAGAGAATCCTGCACTGAGCCCACAACAACGTCCGTTCACGAACATCAGTCCGTCACGCACACTGAGTCTTTCAACATGATCACAGATCTCTGGATCGAAAACTTCAAAGGCATCGGCAAACGGCAGCACATCCCGCTGCGACCGATCACGTTGCTGTTCGGAGCCAACAGTGCGGGAAAGAGCACGGTACTGCATGCGCTACTTTATTTACGGGAGATTCTCGTCAACCATGAATTCGAGCCAAAGTTACCGCTAAATGGGGATAACACTGTTTCGCTCGGCCCATTCAATGAATTCTTGCATGACGATATCGAATTCCGTGACCTACCGCAAAAACACAAACTAACCATCGGCCTGCGATTTCAACCATCTGAGACCAGCATAAACAAGTATGTGCAACGCATCGATCCTGAGCGAAGAGCGAAACCGGGTGCGGATTTCGAAGTCGATCCAGAGGTGGAACATGTCGGGAGTTTCCGATTTGGACGCCATCTGCATCAAGCGATTGACGTTCAGTTCAGTATCGGACCAAGCGCGCTTGACGGGAGGTTCCTCATGCGAAATGCCGCCGAATTTGATCATCGACGGCAGTTGAAGCAGCTGACAATTTCCATTGCCGGATCAAAGTTCATTGACCTCGAACTTGATCCTGCGTCCGACGACTCCGACGAAATATTGGGCTACGCCAATTTATTGAGCCTCGCGTGGAGCAGGCAATTGCCTTCTGATGGCAATCATCAAGAAATGAGATCAAGGCTCAGGTCAGAATCAGACGACGCTTGGTGTATAGAGAAGGATTCGTGGCATGACCGATCAGACTCTGTTTTGCTTGTTCTTGCTCCACTTGAAACAGTAGAGCGGCGTTGGATTGAGCTTTCTCAATTGGATGAGTTGATTCAAGAGGCGAACGAACTCTCGCAGTATACGACCGTTGTTCTATCGAAGTATCTTCGGAGGATCTGTCGAAAAGAATCCGTGGACGCTCTGGAAATCGTCTTGAGCAAATTGGGCATTAATGCTGATGTCACATGTCGGGCAATTGTGTCGATCATGGACGATCAGGAAGACCTTTCAAGCGAATCAAACGGAATTGATCCGCATGAGTTAGTCGGCATCTTGTTCGCGGATCCCGTTGATAGAACCAGGATCTCGGAAGTTCTGGACGTTGTTCGAACGCTAAGTGTTCTTCGAATGGTTGATGTCCGACCGGAACAGACGTTCTGGGCGAGGCGATTTAGTGTTGCTGACCACCGTTTGCTTCTTCCCTCGGACGATCCAGCGTTGGCTGTACGTTTTGCCCGTGATCCACTTGCGGTGACCCCGCAGGCGGATTCTACGATGCGCATTAAACCAGAAGACACAGTCAGTCAAATCGTGAAAGGTTCGTTGTTTTGCCTCGCCGAAGAATTGCGGGAACTCATCTATGTCGGACCGAAACGCAGCACCGTGCCAAGGACGTTTTCATCCGATCACTTTCCAGGTTGTACGAACTGGGGTGCTGGTTTGGCTGCGTGGAAGTGGCTTTTGGACGCGGATGACGCAGACGTTCAGAGATGCAATGATTGGCTTGGTCCCAGTGGGAAGGGTTTAGGCACGGGCTTTAAAATTGAAGTAGAACGCTTTCGCGAGATCCGGGAATCAAATCCTGATTGGCCTTCAGTCGACGCATTGGAGCCTCTTTCCGTAGAGCCTAGGCCCGAACCGGATACCGAACTTCTAGTTCTAATAAAGAAGCAGTACGAAAAAGTTCGTGAAGCATACCTCGAAGCGCATCGCTTCAAAAGATTGCACTTGCAAGACATAGCGAGATCAACAAATCGACATCCACAGGATTTGGGTGAGGGCATAACTCAAGTCGTGCCGGTGATTGTTTCATGTGTGAAAGCGGAAAAATCTGAGGGCTTCGTCGCCATCGAACAGCCAGAGTTGCACTTACATCCGTCACTCGCGGCAAAGCTTGGAGATTTGTTCATGTCGACGATGTTCACCCAGCATGGTGCTCGCGCACTCATCGAAACCCACAGCGAACATCTCATCCTTCGAATCCTGCGCCGCATTCGGCAGACGACCGACGGAGAATTGCCCGAACACATTCCACCGGTCAAGCCGGATGACGTTTGCGTACTGTGGGTCGACAATCTTGGTGATGGTACGACGTTTCAGCGATTGCGCATCGACGATCAAGGTGAATTCATCGACCGATGGCCCCGAGGCTTCTTCAGCGAACGAGCGGAGGAACTCTACTGATGATTCACGAATATGCCGTCGATCCAGAAGCCCTCGCTTCATTCAACGAGATCTGGCAAGCTCTGGAACAATTTGGAGTGGCTCACGGACGCGTGCTGGTGCAGTGTCCGAAGAAATGGTGGGGCATTGTTAAGATGAATCTGGCCCTGGCCGAAGGTGTGTTGCATCCCGCCGAATACAAAGCCCTGGAGGAACGTTGTTTTCGACTGAAAGACTCGAGAAAACTGATCCTCAGAAAGAACCTGAAGTACGACGGGGAAAAGCCTTTTGTCGAAGCCCTGGCGATTGAACATGCGGATCGCCCGTTTCAGGCCGTTGTCCAGCTTCAGCCGTCTTCGCATGCTTCCATCCCAGTACTTTCTCGGTTCGATCTTCACGAGGGAAATCCACTTTGGAAAGTTCGTCGTAGTCAGGCTGTAGAAAAAAATGCAGATGCACTTGCCAGCGCGGTCGTTCCACTGCTGCGGATTAGCAACGATGTTCTGTTCGTTGATCCATACTTTGCAAGTAAACCTCAGAACTATCAGCCGTTCGTAAGAATGCTTCAAATGGCAGTGGAGCAGAACAGTGTGTTGCCGCGGTTTGAGATTCACACGGGCACCAAAGGAACGGCAGCCTTCATCAAGGAGAAAGCTCGCACGTCCATCGTGCCGCGGCTACCGCCGGGGGCGGAGATCAAAGTTTTCCAGTGGAACGAGCGTCCCGGTGGAGAACGCCTGCACGATCGCTTTGTGCTGACCGATCGCGGCGGAATGCTTTCATCTTATGGTTGGGACTCTGGCGATCCAGGGCAAACGACAGAGGTCTTTCTGCTCGACGAGGATTCTTACACACTCCGATGGAGCCAGTATCGACGTGAAACGGCGGCCTTTGATCTCGTCGGTGAACCCTTCGTCATTAAATCGTGTCGCTGACGCTTCTTGGCAATTTCCCGTGCGAAAGTTTTCCTTCAATCTCCATCTCCGGTACTGAGCTCATGATCGGCAGGAGCATTCATTGTTTTGTTTCATGATGCCTCTGGATAATATGCAGCGGCGAACTTTGCCTCGAATTCCTTGAGAACCATTTCATGATTGACAACCCACGTATCGTGATTGACGCAAACATTTGCCACGGTACACCGTGCATTCGCGGGCTGCGGTATCCAGTGACAATGATCCTGGAATTGCTGGCCTGAGGGATGTCTCACCAGGAACTCCTTGCGGACTATGATGACCTTGAAGAGGACGATATTCGAGCCTGCCTGCAATATGCGGCGCGAATTAGTGACGTCAAAAGTCTGGCAAGGACAAGTCCGTGAAGTGGCCTATCGATGCTCAGTTGCCTCGGCGACTGGCAACGCGACTGACGGAACTCGGACATGATGCCGTTCATTCACGGGATCTGCCGCGAGGCAATCGTTCGACTGACAGCGATCTTTGCAAAATAGCGGATGCCTCCGGGAGGATCCTTGTGAGCAAGGATCGAGACTTTCTGGATTCCTTCTACATCAACGGGTCACCATTGCAACTGCTGTGGGTGACTGTTGGAAATACCACAAACACAGACCTGCTGAAGCTGCTCGAGTCAATGCTGCCGGATTTGCAACAGGCATTTGCCCATTCGACGTGCATCGAAATAACGTCACATGAATTGATCGTCCACCGTTGAATGGTCGTAGGTCCGTCAATTGTGGACGGCTCATTTGCACGATGTACGATGGGCATTCCTGCCCGTCGCTTCTTTAGCCCAACAGAAATTGCTGACTCGATGCTCGGACAAGAATGTCCAAGCGACAGGCGAAGAAACGAATCTCAGAAAGACTGTGCTCCAGCATTCCCACATGAACCCTCACTTCACAATTACAAATGCAATCACTCGCGATCTGACAACGATCGAACGCGCTCGGGGGTTTCTCGATGCGGCGACGCTGTCGGATGAATGGGTGAAGCGGATGAGCCAGCGGGCTTTGCTGCTGGAAGCGCATCATACGACGCACATTGAAGGCACTCAGCTCACGCTGGCACAGTCTCAGGCCGTTTGGGAAGGCCGTGACGTGAAAGAAGCGAACACGGATGATGTTCGCGAATTGCTAAACTACCGCGACGCGTTTCAACTGGTTTCAGAGTATCTGTCCAGCGGCCTG
>Ga0209491_10004069_pt1 | contig 23136 bp, 22 predicted proteins | sample BON02_FD_187213 | JGI IMG/M metagenome (GOLD analysis project Ga0209491, IMG submission 187213) | Freshwater microbial communities from Lake Bonney liftoff mats and glacier meltwater in Antarctica - BON-02 (SPAdes) (version 2) | ecosystem: Environmental > Aquatic > Freshwater > Ice > Glacier... | reverse complement strand
GAGATGGTCGGTGGGTTTTACTGGATTGCGGCGAAATTATCGTGCACATCTTCCACGAAGAAGAAAGACTCTTCTACCAACTAGAGCGTCTGTGGCGAGACTCTCCAGTAGTGGAATTACCGGTCTTTGACAGCCCTGGGCCTGATCCTGAAGCCTAAGTAGGATTCGGAACACTGGTGGGGCGGTTGTTGTTCACGCCACCAAGTGAGTGAGGCGTCGGATTTCTGCCACGAGGCGAAGGCGCGTGCGCTCCAGAGTGTGTCGAGTCCGGGAAGCTCCTCAAATCTGGTGCCTAGCAGGCGGACTATTTCGCGGTGGGGCACTGGCCGGTTGAAGGCATTCGCCTCACCGGCCTGTGCCCCATCACTTCTCAAGATATGGGCGACCCCGCTGAGGCCAGAGAAGCGTTCTCTTCTGGGACCAGTCAGCCAAAAGTGCTTGTCGAGAGTACATGACCAAGTCTCCAGCGAACCCAAGGCGGCTCAGCGAGGGACTGGCCACTCCACGGATGGAGGGGGCCTTGAGTGCCCCAACAACGTGTCTAAATCAACCCTAAATAGAGTTTTTTGGCGATGCAGCGCCATGAGCCGAAGAAATCGCTATTGGACCGAGCTCGTTCTGGCCGGCGCTGACGCCCGAACACGAGATTGGTCGCACACGCACCAGAAGAAATATAATATATGAGAAGCGCAACATTGCGCCAAATAGTTGAAAAAAATGCCATGCGCATATTACAGGAGAATATTTAGATGACCAGCGAAGTGTTTGACCTAGGTTTGTCAATCCGTAAGAAGGTAGTTGGTGAAAAGTATGTGGACAAGTCGATGGAAAGCGCGGACGATTTCAATCGTGATTTCCAGCACCTTGTTACAGAATATTGTTGGGGTGCCGTGTGGGGCCGCGAGGGTCTCGATCACAAGACGCGCAGCATCATCAACCTTGCGATGATTTCTGCCTTGAATCGCCCCCACGAGCTCAAACTTCACGTTGTGGGCGCCTTGAGGAACGGAGTTACCCCTGAGGAGATTCGGGAAGTTCTTATGCAGGTCGCAATCTACGCCGGAGTCCCGGCGGGGGTTGATGGGTTCCGTATTGCTCGGGAAGCAATGGACCAGTTCGCGAACGAAAGCTAGAGGCTCGGAGCAGGGGGGGGTGATTGTTGGTCACCCTTGGCCGGCGTCACCCCCTCGAGTCGCGCATCAAAGTGGGAGGCCAGGAGCTCCCCTGCGTGCTCTAGGTGTCCTTTTACAGCAAGACCTATCCTCTCCGGATCTCTTGATCGAATTGCCTCTAGAATCACGCTGTGATCGTCGACCGTGGACTGAGGCCAACCCGGAATTTCAGCGTAAAAGCGACGCGGAACATATTGAGTCACGACGTTCAGGGCCCAAAGAAGTTTTCGAGACCCTGCGAGTCTGTTAATGTGTCGGTGGAATTCATGGTTCTTAGATTCAAGCTCTTCAAGATTGTGTCGCTTGGCTGCCGCGATAAGTTCAAGATGGAGGGCCTCCAGTTCGTCGATGTCGGAGCTATTAGCTAGCCGGGCCGCTCGACTCGCAAGCTCGCCGCTGATGAGAGCCTGGACTGTAAACAGGTCTCGAATATCGTCTCCGGTAAGAGGGGCCACTTGAAATCCGCGCCGAGGAACAAGGTCAAGAAAACCCTCGACCCGAAGGGCCTGCAGCGCCTCGCGAGCGGGCGTGGTTGAAATACCAAGAGACTCTCCGATGCTTTCGGGTCGGACAGATTGTCCGGGCAACAATTCTCCCGACATTATCAACTGTCGGACGTAATTCGAAGCAACGTCGCTAAGTTGGGCTTGTTGAGCAATGTTTTTATTCAACTCGCGCCTTTCTTCTCAACATAAAAACGGGGCATTTCCAAATGTTATCCAGATTCATTGGGGCTTCCAATGGCCTGTTCTTTAGGCGCTACCACCGCAAATTCGGAAAGAATCTGGCTAGTGTGTTCTCCGAGCGCTGGAACCCGACCCATGCTGACGGCCATCCTCCGGGCCGTGACCGGTGGGAGGCTGGCACGTAATGGGCCGACGGGAGAGTCGACTTCACGCCAACGATTCCTTGCTTCGAGCTGTGGGTGGGCGGCATAGCCCGCCATGTCCCTCAATCGAGCGTTAGCGATTTCTGCGACCTCGAGGCGAGAGATCACCTCCTCCGTCGTGAGGACCGAAAATACTTGTTCAATAAGATCGTGCAAAGTGTCCCGGTGGGCCACTCGATTGTTGTTGGAGTTGAATCTAGCATCGGCTACTGCAGAAGGTTGCTCCAAGGCTACGGTGCAAAACTTCACCCACTCTCGTTCGTTTTGAATCCCAAAAAAGACTCGCCCGTCGCAGGTGGAAAAAGGCCCGTAGGGGGCGATTGATGCGTGTTGTGCACCCGTCCTGCCAGGAGGCGATCCGCTGTATTCGTTGAAAAAGTACGGTTGGCTCATCCACTCTCCAAGTGCTTCCAACATGGAGATTTCGAGAATGTCTCCCTGCCCAGAAATACTGCGGCTAATCAGTGCGCTCAGAATGCCTGAGTACGCATACATTCCTGCTGAGATGTCCGCGATTGAGACGCCGACTTTGACCGGAATCTCCTCGGTGCCGGTCACACTCAGCAGGCCGGCTTCGCATTGGATTAGCAAGTCGTAGGCTTTTTTCGAGCGGTACTGGTCATCTCCACCAGCGCCGTATCCAGAGATAGACACGTGAATTAGGCGGGGATTAAGCGCAAGAGAGGCTTCGCCCGAAAACCCCAATCGATCAACGGCACCGGGAGCAAGGTTTTGAATGAAGACATCAGCCTTGCTTATAAGTGTGGAGAGAACGTTGCGTCCTTGGTCAGACTTTAAGTCGAGCACGACAGATTCTTTACCTCGGTTCAACCAGACGAAGTAGCTTGCCATTCCCTTTACCTTTGAGTCATAATCGCGTGCAAAGTCTCCGGCATCGCGCTCAATCTTGATCACGCGAGCACCAAGGTCGGCAAGTTGACGACTTGCGAAGGGAGCTGCAACGGCCTGTTCAAGGCTTACAACGGTGATTCCGTCAAGGGGCAAGGTCTTCACCTTGGTTCCTCCAGGCTTTCTAAAATCTTTCGCGCACGCTCAATGACCGGTCTGTCGACCATCTTGCCATCTATTTGTGAAGCATCATTCCCCGCTCCAATTACACTCCTGGCCCAGGCAATCTGTTCAGGGGAGGAACGAAAGCCCTTCTTGACGTACTGAATCTGGTTTGGGTGAATACACAGCTTCCCAGTCATCCCGAAACGCTTCGCGGTGACTGCGGAGAGATAAATTGACTCGGTGTCCACGATGCTGGTTTCTGGAGAATCCAGGGGGGCTTGAATACCGGCAACTCTGGAGGCGAGCACGAGCCTTTGCCTCGCATAAGCCATGACATCGGGACCCGGGTCCATACCAGTGTCGAGTGAAAAATCCAGAGCGCCAAACGCAAGGCGCTCTACGCCGGAGACCGAGGCGATTTCACTCACAGCATTAAGCCCGGCTGCAGATTCAATTAGTGCGCACACGATTACCCGTCGGTCACACAGCTTGACCAGCTTTTCTAGCGATGGACCAGACTCTGCCTTGGCGACTAAGATTGCGGGAATTGGGTTGACCTTGGCTTTGATCAAGGAGGTGATTGCCTCCATGTCACTGGAGAATTCGTCAGTGCCAACCGGATTAATTCGAATGACGACCCGGTCTTGGGCTTTGGGGTGAGAGAGGCTCCACTGCAGCGTTTGGGATCTGGCTTCATTCTTCTCGTCTGACCCTACCGCGTCTTCCCAGTCGATGATGATGACATCGGGCTTCGCGCCAAGGGCCTTGTCGAAGCGGTCTGGCCTGTTCCCCGGCACGAAGAGAGCTGTCACAGCGCGCTCCATTTTGTGCCGAGCTTCGAGAGGAACGTTGGAGTCTCCCACGGGCACTATTCGACGTCAGGCAGAGTTGAAATGTCAGGAACTTGAAGCATGTTCTGAGGGATGTGTCTCTGCTTATAAATCATGAACGTGCGCTTATATCGGATGACAACCTTCCCGTCTTGGTTGAATCCTTCTGATGCAACGGTAACGAGCCCCATTGTCGGCCTGGACTCAGACTCCCGGGTGTTGAGGACTTTGCTGCGCGAGTAAATCGTATCCCCCACAAAAACCGGTTGGGGGAGTCGGACTTCATCCCACCCTAGGTTGGCGAACACATTCATAGAGAGGTCTATCGTAGATTGGCCGACAACCAGCGCAAGAATAAAGGTTGAGTTCACAAGAGGCCTACCGAACTCAGTCCGTGCCGCAAAGTTCTCGTCGACGTGGGTTTTCGCAACATTTTGCGTCATCAACGTCAACCAATGGTTGTCAGCCTCGGTGACAGTCTTACCGAAGGGGTGATTGTAAATATCACCAATCTGAAAGTCCTCGAAGGCTCTCCCGTCCCAACCTGTCACGACCTTTCCACTGTTGCCTTCGACCATTTTTCTGAGCTCCTGTCGCTATATTTCTGGATGGCCTTGCCGAACAATCAAGTTCTCGGAGTAATTCTAAAAAGACTATTTGGCAAAACATATTTCGTATAGTTCAATATATAATGTATTTACGAAATTGGAAATAGCACCAACCACGAAGAAAGAATGACATCCGCTGTGAACACCAGTCCTCCTGTCCCGAAAAATGCCCCTGCCTTCAGTGGTGAAGAACTCCGTCGGCAAACTCGCGCGATCTGCGCTCGGTTTCCTGACAAGTATTGGAGAGAGCGGGACCTCAATCGTGAGTACCCCCACGAGTTTGTGGATGCCCTCACTCAAGAGAGGTTGTTGGCCGCGCTAATTCCGGCCGAGTACGGAGGACTGGGTGTAGGGATTTCGGAAGCCGCCCAAATTCTAGAAGAAATCAACCGCTCGGGAGGGCACGCGGCCGGGATGCATGGTCAGCTCTACACAATGGGAGCGATGTTGGGCCACGGTAGCCAGGAACAGAAGGACAAGTATTTGCCTGGCCTCGCTTCGGGGGAGCTCCGGCTTCAGTCTTTTTCCGTGACAGAAAAGGATGCGGGGTCTGAAACCACGAACATCCAAACCCGAGCTGAATTTGATGGAAGCCACTGGGTAATCTCTGGCCACAAGGTATGGACTAGCCGCATCGCCGAGACAGACCTGCTGCTGGTTTTAGCTCGGACAGAAGACAAACCAGAGAAGAAAACTCTGGGCCTCACGCTATTTTTGGTGGATTTGCGCGAAGTAGAGGAATCTCAGGCTGGCGCAATAGAGCTGCGCAAGGTCAGGACAATGATTAATTATGCGACGAACGAGGTTTTCTATCACGGCCTCAAAGTGCGCCCGGATATGGTCGTGGGTGAGGTTGGACAGGGATTCCGCTACGTGCTGGATGGTCTCAACGCTGAAAGAATTCTTCTGGCTGCTGAGGCGGTGGGCGATGGGTACTGGTTTACCGATCGCGCCGTCTCATATGGAAATAATCGCGTGGTGTTTGGACGAGCAATCACTATGAACCAAGGAGTCCAGTTCCCCATTGCCGACGCATATATGAAAGTGAGAGCGGCAGACCTGATGCGACAAGAAGCCGCCGCACTATTTGATGCAGGACAACCGTGCGGTGCGGAGGCCAATATGGGGCTCCATCTTGCCGCTGAGGCAAGTTGGGAGGCTGCAAATGTGTGCATGGATGCCCATGGTGGTTTCGGGATTGTGGATCAGTATGACGTTGAGCGAAAGTTTCGCGAAACTCGGATGTACCAGGTCGCCCCGGTGAACAAGAACATGATTAAGTCCTTCGTGGCAACGAAAGTTCTTGGAATGCCTCGCTCGTATTAGTAGCGGAGGAATTCTGACCACGCACGCACAGAGAATCGACCTACGAGATTTTCTGTGGCTTCGGTGAGGACCGCGGCGCGGTCCTCACCGACAAGTGATTGGACTTTCTCGCGCAGTTGTTGAGGGCTCGCTGGATGGCCTGGGGAGCCCAAGAAGGCAGGCTCCTCTAGAGCTATGAGTCGCCCATCGGTGAACTTAATGCCGACCCGGGCCGCCCATTCCTGGGGGTAGATGTCATCAATATCTGAATGGGACGAGCACACCACGGTGCGCATCAAGGGAAGTAGCTCGGCGACGTGGTGCGCTGCATTCTCAAAAACTTCTGGACCGACGCGACCCCAGGTCAGGCAGGCAGCAGCCCCAAAAGGCATCGAAAATTGCGCGTCTACACTGGTCTTGATTTCCATCTTGCGCTCCGGCGGATCAGAAACCAATGCCCGACCTGTTGTCAAGACGGTCACGTCAATCGCGGCAATTGTGGAAAGGTCAAGATCGGGATTCTCGTTATGGTAGGCAGCAAGTAGGTCCATTCCGCCGTGCATGTACCGGCAACACGGGAAGAACTTAATCGACGTTTCCCGTGCGACGCGTCCAAATCGAGGGGAAAGTTTACGCCCAGCGATGATTCCATGGCCATACTGCACTGCGAAACCATGCCGACCTTCCAGGGCGGTTTCTGGACCATGGAATCCGGCTGCAGCAAGCTTTGATGCTTTGACGCCGACGCTCGCGGCATGACCGGCGTTGAGGCGCTTTGTCCATGAGCCATCGGTCAGAAACTCGAGCGATCCTGCGGCCATATTGGCTGCCAGCGACAGCGCCTCCGCACTCTCCTCATGATTAAGACCGCGAAGACGGGAACATGCTGCTGCAGCGCCCACCGCACCAGAAACTGCGGTGGGGTGAAATCCTCTATCATAGATTTCTCGTGCCCCCACAAAGACTCCGACGCTGCCCATGACGTCATACCCGACGACTATCGCGGTGAGTGCTTCCTCCCAGGATGAATCGACCTCAGATGCAAGAGCAAGCACCGCAGATATCACCACAACGCCAGGGTGAGAGGACGATGGTTCGTGGGTGTCATCAAGCTCTAATCCGTGACCGCTCACTCCGTTGGCCAGGGCGGCGTCATCGGCTCGAGCCCAGCGTGACGTGCCCAAGAGCAGTGAAGTGTGGGTTCCATCGGAGGTTGCAGCGGTGTCAAACGAGCTACGTGCGGCAAGGCTCGAAGGCAGCTTGGAGCCTGCCTCAGTTACCGCCAGGAAATCCGTGACGAAAGTCTGAATGATGGTGCTGAGTCCGTCGGTGAGTTCATGGTCCGCCACAGCGAATTCTGCCAAAGTGTCGCGAAGTGTGGAGGTCATGGTTTGTCATCTGCAGTTCGCGTTGGCCCCAGTCGAATCGGGGTCGTGCCGATTGACGCGAAAAGGTCCTGGCCCTGATTATTGATGACGACGTACGCCGGGAAATCCACGACATCGATGGCATAAACGGCTTCCAGTCCGAGCTCCTCGAAGTCGATGACCGCGAGGCTTCTTATGTTCTCTTGCGCGATAAGGGCCCCAGGTCCCCCCACTGTCGCCAAATAGAAACCGGAATTTTTTCGGCATGCGTCTGCGACGGCAGCGGACCGATTGCCTTTTGCGAGCATGATCAGTGATCCACCGAGAGACTGGAATTCTTCAACATAGCCGTCCATCCGACCAGCAGTGGTGGGGCCAAAAGAACCTGACGCGTAATTTTGGGGCGTTTTGGCAGGAGCCGCGTAGTACACGGGGTGTTTGAGCATGTACTCGGGCAGAGCTCCTGTTCTCTCAACCACATCACGCATCGCCGCGTGAGCAAGGTCGCGAGCAACAATCATTCGACCGCTCAGATTAACCCGGGTCCCCACCTCGAGACCGTCGAGTTGTTCCAGAATTTCGGCCATGGAAACATTCAGATTCACTTCAATTTCTGGTGCTTCCGAGTTAGCAGAAGAGATGAGCATGCTGTCTGGCAGGTAACGAGCAGGGTCTTTCTCAAGCTTCTCAAGGAAAACCCCCTCGGCGCTAATACGCCCGAACGCTTGACGGTCCGCAGCGCACGACACGGCAAGTGCAACGGGGAGTGAGCCAGTATGCCGAGGCAACCTAACTACCCTCACATCGTGGCAGAAGTACTTCCCGCCGAATTGTGCGCCGATACCTATGTCCCGGGTCAGCTTCAAAATTTTGGCTTCAAGGTCTCGGTCACGAAAGCCATGGCCAAGAGCTGAACCTTCCCTTGGCAATGTATCCAGAGCGTGGGCCGCGCCTAGCTTGGCAGTCTTAAGCGCGTAGTCAGCCGAAGGGCCACCAATGACCAAGGAAAGATGATAAGGGGGGCAGGCTGAGGTGCCGAGAGACCTTAGTTTCTCCTCGACAAATCGGAGGAATACCACCTCGCGCAAGAGTTCTTTTGTTTCTTGATAAAGAAATGTCTTGTTGGCACTCCCTCCGCCTTTAGCGATAAAGAGGAATTCGTAATGGGCGCCTCGGGAGAAACTGACGTCAATCTCCGCAGGCAAGTTGGTCTGCGTGTTCACCTCAGTCCATGTTGTTAGTGGCGCTAATTGGGAATATCGAAGGTTATCGTCTGAGAAGGAACGACGAATCCCTTCCTCAATATAGGAATAATCCAGACCGTCAGTCATGACCATATGCCCGCGACGAGCGTAGACCAATGCAGTCCCGGTGTCCTGGCACATGGGTAAAATTCCGCCGGAAGCAATCGAAGCATTTTTCAGGAGGTCGAGTGCTACAGCGCGGTCGTTAACACTAGCCTCAGGGTCGTTGAAAATCTGAAGCAGCTGTTCGAGGTGATCGCTCCTCAAGAAGTGTGAAATTTCCCGGAAGGCGAGGCGAGTGAGATCGGTAATCTCAGAACCGGAGACCGGCACGAACCCGTCGGAATCTCGACCGCTGACCGCCCCAGAATCTCTCTCAGCGACCTTCACCCAGGACACGACGGGGTCGGTCACAGGCAGCAGGCTTGTCGACCATTGTGACATGTATTGATTCCTGTTCCTTGATTGACTTTCGAGCTTAGGATATTTTGATTTCGGGTGGAATGTTGCACGCCACCCTGATTGTCTATATTATATTTTATCTGTCTACCCGTACAACGAAGTGAGGGCAAATTGTCGCTAAAGCTGCACCTGCGAATCGGTGCTGAATGGCGTGTGGGCTCCACTACCTTCGGCAGTGTTAACCCCTATACGGGGAAAATCTGGTCGGAAATTCCAGAGGCGACCTTCAAGGATGTTGACGATGCGGTCATGGCGGCACGTGAGGCTTTCGACAGTGGCCCATGGCCTCGAATGACTGTTGAAGAACGTTCTGGCTATCTCCACAGACTTGCAGACCTCATTGAACGAGATGCAGAACAGTTGGCCAGGCTGGAAAGTCAGGACAACGGAAAAGGGCTGCGGGAAATTGTTGGGCAGATTCGTGCCATCCCGGGTTGGTATCGCTACTTCGCCGGATTGGCGGCGGTTCAGGATGGTCGGGTTGTCAACACTCAGAAACAGAACTTTCTCGGTCTCGTTGTTGAAGAGCCGGTGGGTGTGATCGCGGCAATTCTGCCCTGGAATTCTCCACTGTTTTTGCTCGCTTTCAAGCTTGCCCCGGCATTAGCTGTGGGATGTACTTTCGTGGCAAAGCCCTCCGAGGTTGCCTCGACATCAATTCTGAGCTTCGCAAAACTTATTGAGGAGGCAGGTATCCCCGGCGGCGTGTTCAACACGTTGTCCGGCGAAAACCCCGAGGTAGGAGCACGCTTGGTAGGTTCCCAACTCGTCGACAAGGTGAGTTTCACTGGCTCTGAGAAGGTCGGCGCCTTGGTGGCTCAGGCTGCTGGTTCAAACCTGGCGGATGTTGCACTTGAGCTTGGGGGAAAGTCTGCAAACATCGTTTTTGCCGATGCAAATATTGATGCAGCCGTCAACGGTCTTGTCGCGGGAATCTTTGGGGCTGGAGGCCAAACCTGCATCGCAGGCGCGAGAGGTCTGATTCACGAATCCATTTATGACGAAGTCATCGACAAGGTTGTTGCTCGCGCTCGCACTATCCGGCAGGGAGACCCACTCGATTTGGACACCGATATGGGTCCTCTCGCGAGCAAGCTACAGTTTGACAAGGTCACCCACTATTGCAATCTGGCTCGCCAGAGCGAAATTGAGATTCGCTACGGAGGGACACCGAGCGATCTGGGTGGCCAATTCTTCCTCCCCACAGTCATGGTGGATGTTTCCGACGACCACCCGGTATGGTGCGAAGAAATCTTCGGTCCAATTTTGGCCTGCCAAAAATTCTCAACCGAAGAAGAAGCCTACGCGTTGGCAAACAACTCGCAATATGGACTTGCTGCCGGGGTTTGGACCAGAGACATTCAGCGCGTGTTGAGAGCCGCCAAGAGGCTCCGTGCAGGAACCGTCTGGGTCAATGCTTACCGAACCATGGGAGCGTCCATGCCGTTCGGCGGAGTAAAGCGCAGCGGTCACGGTCGCGAGAACGGTGTTGAAGGTTTGCGTGAGTTCTTAGTGACAAAGGCAATCTGGATAGAAACAGAGGGCGCTACGCGCGACCCTTTTACTGTCGGGTAACTCACCCGACAGTTGAAGCTAAGGCTAGGAGAGGAATTGTGGTGAGCGTAGGCAACTGGTTAGGAATGATTGATGCGAGCGCCCTAAGCGCGGGATTCCCGTCGCTTGGGCACGCAACTTTTGTCATCAACATCGAGGAGGAATCGTTTGGGGTAAAGATTTCCCCTGAGGGAGTGGAGTTTGATGACACCCCTGTCGAACCGGACTTTTCCTATTCTCTGGAGGCTGGGGACTGGGACCTCTTCACCTCAGAACCACCACCACGCGGGTACACCAGCGCTCAAGCAATTCGCGCGTCGAAGGGTGGCGAAAATATTAGCGGTGACCTGACAATATGGGCTCAGTACTCCGTTGTCATCGATCGTGTTCTCGAGGCTTTGAGAAAAGCCGCTGTCGGTCCCCGACCAGCCCGACACGCTGACCCGGCACCCTTGGTGGGGATGAGCCCTATTCAGGCCGGGTATGTCGGAGTCACGATTGGTGGCGAAGCAAAGCGTCTTTACTTTGAAACTGCTGGTGAAGGGCCTACAGTGCTCTGCTTACACACGGCGGGTGCCGATTCGCGCCAATTCCGATACCTCATGGAAGACGCTGATCTCACAAGCAAGTATCGTTTCATTGCCTTTGATATGCCGTGGCATGGTCGCTCTGACCCCCCTTCTGACTGGGCGACAAGGACCTACTCCCTCTCCACAGAGGACTATTCGCAGACCGTCTTCGCTTTCATGGACGCGCTGGAGATTGAGAAGCCAATCTTGATGGGTTGCTCCATGGGCGGAGCTATCGCGATCTACCTTGCCAGCACTGCGGGGGACAAATTCACTGCGGTGTTGGGTCTTGAGGGTGGCCTGGGTAATGCAGGTCGTTTCGTTACGTGGACAAACGACCAACAGGTCGACCATTCGCATTTCCTCACCAGCTGGGTGGGAGGACTTATCTCTCCCACAAGCCCGAGCGGGCCCAGGAACCTTACGCTGTGGGGATATGCGCAGTCTGGTCCGGGCGTCTATCAAGGAGATACCAACTTCTACTCCCGCGACCTGCCCGGAAAAGCCAAAGACCTTGGTCCCGCACAGTGCCCATTATGGATTTTCAGCGGTGAGTATGACTACTCGGCCACGACCGAAATGAGCAGAGCGGCGATTGACCAGGTCGGGGGTGAGCTGGTTGTGATGAAGGGCTCAGGCCACTTCCCCATGGCTGAAGACCCCGAAGTCTTCAAGTCTTTTCTGGAACCAGTCCTAGACGCCGTCGCCGGACCGATGAGGGGGTAGACGATGGACAACTATTGCGTCCTAGAAAATCTTACGGTGGCTTTCGGCGGGGTCAAGGCAAATGACGGGGTCTCGCTCGTCATTGATTCGAAGCCCGGCATTACGGGCATCATTGGGCCTAACGGCGCTGGAAAATCTACTGCGCTGAATGTGATTGCTGGGGCTCGCCGGGCAACCAGTGGCCGCGTAGAAGTGATGGGGAAGACCCTCCGCGGAAATGCAAACCCAGGACGTGTTGCTCGAATGGGTGTGGGTCGCACATTCCAAATTCCACGACCCTTCGGCCAGATGACGATTAAAGAAAACGTCATGGTGGGCCTGATTAGCAAGAAGTTTCGACTTCCCCAGGCCTACGAGGCTCGGGCGTTTGAAATCTTGGAACAGGTGGGCCTGGCGTCGATGGCAGATAGTACGGCCGGCGCGCTTCCTCTGGCTTCCCGGAAGAAACTTGAACTCGCACGCGTCATGTCCATTAGCCCCCGGATGATGCTCCTCGATGAGGTATTTGAGGGGCTCAGCGACCAAGAGATTAAAGAGATCGTGCAGATTCTGAAAAACCTCTGCGATGAGGGAATTCGCTTGGTCATGGTGGAGCACGTTATCCGGGCCCTGCGCCAACTTGCCACTGAACTCGTGGTTTTTGAAAAAGGAAAGATCATCGCTCAAGGTGAGACAAACCGTGTCCTTGACAGCGATGAAGTAAAGAAGGCTTACCTTGGTTTCGGTCAATCTGAGTGAAGTGACCGCGCAAAACTTTCCCACCTGGGAGAGACACAACAACAAAATGATTGAGAGGAAACAGCATGAGTGAATTCAATCGGTCACGTCTGCTTCTGCCGATGGTGGCAGGAATTGGAGCGTTGTCCCTGATGCTCGCTGGGTGCGCAGCTGAGAGCGACGGCCCTGCAGAAACGACAGAAGAGCAAAGCACCACTACCGCTCCGGCGGTAGATTCAGTCCAGATTGGTCTGATTAGCCCGCTGTCTGGTCCCTTTGCGGACAACGGACTTCAGGCTCGCCTGGGTACCGAACTTTGCGTGAACCAAATCAACGAGGCCGGTGGCATTCAGTCTCTGGGTGGCGCTCAAATCGAGCTCATTATCCAGGACACCGGCCCGGCAGCCCCGGCGGATGTCGCAAACCAGCTTCAAAGCATGATCGACAAGAACGAACTGTCGGCTGTTATTGGCGCCTGGGCAAGCTCGTACACTTTGGCAGCGATCCCTGTCGCAGAAGAGAACAAGGTCCCAATGGTTACCGAGTCCTTCGCTGATGACATCGTGAAGCAGGGATACAAATACATCTTCAAGCTTCCTGCCTCCTCCGCATTGATGGGTTCGATGGCGACGGAAGCTATCCTCGAGCTCGCGGCTGAGCAGGGAATTGAGATCAGGACCGCTGCTGTTGTTGCAGACAACACTTCATCCGCCCAGGTTTCTGCCGAAGCGGCGAAAAGCCGTTTTGAAAGCCTCGGCGTTGATGTCCCAGTCTCGGAGTTTTTTACTCCCGGTCTGACGACTGCAGACAGCATCGCCATCAAGGTGCTCGCCTCTGATCCTCAGGTTATCTTCGTTCAGGGATCCCTGGGCGACATGGCCATCTTGCAGCGCGCATTCCGTGACAAGGGTTACGCCGGCCCGTTGCTTGGTGCAGGATCTGGCTTCGTTACTGTCGACTATGCCAAGACCATCGGCATTGAGGAGACTAACGGAACCTTCTCTAGTGCTGGTTGGAATTGGGACATGCCCGGTGAAGCCGCCGCGAAGTTCAAAGAAGACTTCGTCGCCGCCTACCCCGAGTTCGAGTTCCCCGGCCAAGAGGCTGGTGAGGACTGCGCTGCTGTCTACATCATCGCTCAGGCCTTGGAAGACGCTGGATCAGCTGATTCTGTGGCCGTCCGCGATGCAATCTCGAATGTCAACATCACTGAAGGGCCTGCCACCATGTTGGCCAGCGGCAAAGTGTCGTTTGACGAGACCGGGATGCTCATGGACACCACTCCGGTGATAATTCAGTGGCAAAACGGTGTGCCCCGCACCGTGTTCCCGAAGAGCATCGCGAGTACGGATCCAATCGCACTTCAGTAGTTAGTCGTTGCGGGTGGCCTCAACTGGGGCCACCCACAACTCACAAGAAAGGATTCGCAATGCCACTACTCACCTGCGACCATCTCACAGCGGGCTACAGCGATCTCATCGCGGTTCGTGATTTATCCCTCAGTCTCGAAGAAGGCGAATTATTCGGGCTCGTCGGACCCAATGGTGCTGGCAAGTCCACCTTGTTGAAGGCAATTACTGGCGTGGTTCCTCTGCGGTCAGGATCCGTGACCTTCCAGGGTCACAGTGTGGGCTCGTTACCTCCTGAGGTCCGCGCTCGCCGAGGCATGGCAATGGTTCAAGAGGGTCGCCGGTTGTGGCCCACCCTCAACGTGCGGGACAACCTTATGTTGGGCGCTTACCACGAAAAGCGGAAAGAGCAGAGGGTCAGGGAAGAAGAAGTACTTGACCTTTTTCCCGCACTGCGTCTCATCCTGAAGCGATCCGCCGGTGTACTGAGCGGTGGGGAACAACAAATGGTGGCTGTAGGCCGGGCGTTGATGGCGAAGCCAAAGGTGCTACTTATTGACGAGCCCTCTTTGGGTCTGGCACCTATCATCGTTGATGAAATTTACGCATCACTTCCCACTTTGTTAGAAAATGGGGTCAGCATAATTTTGGTCGAACAAGAAGTTCGCAGACTTTTGGATCTCGCTACACGCCTCGCAGTGTTGCATGAAGGCGAAGTTGCCTACGAAGGAGACGGTAAGCAGTTCCGAGACAATCCTGAGGCTCTCACTGAGTACTACTTGGGGACCGTATCCAAGCAGGGACGCGAGCAATAATGGACGTTTTGATGCAGGTGTTGGTGTCTTCAGTGTTGCTAGCGGGTGTGTATTACATAATCTCCCTGGGCCTGAACATTATCTTTGGTGTTCTCGACATCGTGAACTTTGCCCACGGAGCGATGATCATCCTCGGAGCCTACGCATCGTATTACCTAAGCCGACTGACAGGGTGGGATCCCTTCGTTCTTGTCATCTTTGACGGAATAATCGTTGCGGCAATCGGAGCACTGCTGTATCTGGGGTACCTGAGATATACGACAAATTCACCCCTGGTGAGAATGTTTGCCCTGATCGGTTTCTCCTCCGTCGTCGTCGCGACCCTACTCGTGGTGTCTGGCTCTACGTTCAGAGACGTCACAGTTGACTACGGCCTGACGGAGATTCTTGGTGTCACGGTGCGAATTTCTCAGATTGTTGCTTTCGTCTTCGCCATTGTCCTGGGGGCTATCACTTTGCTCGCTCTGAATTACACGAAGGTTGGTAAGGCAGTAAACGCTGTCACCGATGACCGTGTTTCAGTGCAGCTCTCCGGTATCAACGACCGCAACCTGTCTCTCCTTGCATTTGCAGTTGGCGCTGGTCTGGCCGGCGCATCGGGCGGCATCATCAGCACCTACATCGCCTTCATTCCAGAGTCTGGATTGCAGTTCGCCATCGTGGCGTTCGCGGTCGTGATCATTGGAGGGTTAGGAGACCTCAGGGGCGGCGCTGTCGCTGCGCTCGTTGTGGCGCTGCTCCAAACTGCGGTGAGCGTGTATGTCAGCTCGGCCTTGGTCAACACTGCACTGTTCTTGACGGTCCTCTTGGTGCTGCTCTTTAGACCACGAGGAATTCTTGGAAAGGGAAGAATATGAATTGGCGTCATTGGGCGGTAATCGTCGCAGCGGTCGTTATCGCTGCGATGGGAATTGCACTAGAGGGTCAGCCTTTCTGGCTGCGAGTTTTCACGTTTGCGATGTTGATGTCTGCTGTGGCGCAGAGTTGGAACCTCTTGGCGGGATACACCGGGCAATGGTCCTTAGCCCAGCTGGCATTCTTCGGGATTGCCGCGTATTTAGCCGGAATGATTGAAATTTACACCGGCCTCCCGCTCTTGATGGGACTTCTCCCTGCCGTTGGCCTAACAGCGATATTCGCGGCGTTTATTGGCTTTGCGACCCTGCGGCTCCGGGGGCACTACTTTGCTGTGGTGACCTTTTTCATGCTCTCGTCACTATATGAGCTTGTGCGGTACTTCGCCAATTACACGGGCGGCCAGTACGGCATGACGTTGCCCTTCGTTGAAGGCAACGACGTTCTCATGCTGCAATTCGACAATCGCTTGACCTATTACTATGCAGCATTCGCCGTCATGGTGATTGCCACGGCAATTCTCTGGGGAACGGTGAAGTCTCCCTTGGGATTGATTCTTCGCTCCATCCGAGACGATCAGGACTCGGCGGCAGCGTTGGGAATTCGAACTCTGGGCACCAAAGTCCTCGCCATGACGATCAGTTCGGTGATGGCAGGAATTGCCGGAGTCGTCTATCTCGGCTGGAGCAAGTTGATGGATGCTGAGACGGCTTTTGGAATCCACAATTCGCTAGATCCTGTGGTCGGTGGAATTCTTGGTGGCGCAGGACAACTATTGGGCGGCGTCGTCGGCCAGTTTGCGTTGCGTCCGATTGTGGCCACCGTTTATGACGTATTCGGTTCACTGCCAGGTGTGTCGTCCTTGGCCTACGGCGTGATTCTGATGCTGGTCATATTACTCCTACCCAAAGGCATTCTTGGGCTGAGGGTCGCTCAAGGATCGGCACTTAAGTTATCTGGCTTTGAGACCTGGCGGGACCGAACAGGAGACAAAATCAAGGTTGCCCTCTCCGGCAAGAAGGGCGCCTAAGGGTCATGTCGGCAAACTATGAGGTACTCGCAGTTAAGTATGCGACGCGAGATACCGTCGCGTCGCAGGTTTTCCTGAACTACCACGTCTATCAGCAGGCGGACTTTCCAATCGTCATGGATTACTTTTTTTGGGTAATTCGAAACGACGAGCGCACGATCATCGTTGACACCGGCTTCACCCCCGACACCGCCGCCTCACACGGGCGAGAAATCACCCTGTCAGTGCCCGAAGGGCTGAAAGCTGTTGGTGTTGACCCGCTCGCTGTTGACACTCTGGTCATCACCCATTGTCATTATGACCACACCGGAAACATTCACCTTTTCCCCAATGCTGAAGTGGTTATTTCTCGGAAGGAGCTGGATTTTTGGGCGAGCCCGGTGGCGCACAGATTCCAATTGGCGATGAGCTTGCATCGCCCCGACCTAGATTTGCTTCTCGAGTGGGATAAAGCGGGACGTCTGACCACAGTAGCGGGAACCTACGATGCAATTCCAGGGGTCACCTTGATCGAAGTGGGGGGGCACACTCCGGGGCAAATGATCGTCATGGTGGAAGGTAAGTCCGGCCCCGTCTTACTGACGTCTGACGCGGTCCATTATTACGTGGAGGTCGAAAAAGACTGGCCATTTGTCATCGCCTCAGACATTCCGGAATTTTACTTAGCGCTGGATACGGTTCGAACATTGTCCGAGACACCAGGCGTTGCCTACGTGGCAGGACATGATCCAGCGGTGATGGAACGTTTTCCACCCATCGACCTGGCGAATCCGGACTTGGGGGTTCGAGTGTCATGAAGCAGAAAGTGGCCTTTGTCGGGCTTGGAAACATGGGTTCGCGCATGGCCGGCCGGTTGCTGTCGCACGGCCACGCGGTCCTGGGGTTTGACCCAGGTCTCTCGGGCCAATCAGGAGTAGTGACCAACTGGGCGACCCGACTGGAGGACCTGAGTTCCACCGATGTCATCATGCTGTCGCTCCCTGATGCGTCTGTTGTCGCATCAGTCATGAAGGGCGAAGGAGGACTCCCGGGTTTACTCGACCATCTGAGAACTGGGCAGATCGTTGTCGATTTCACGACCTCGTCCCCCTCCCTGAGCCTTGCGCTCAGTCAGAGCGCTCGTGAAAGGGATGCTGAATTCTTGGATGTTGGAATTTCCGGGGGTGCTTTGGGAGCAGAGAAGGGCACCTTGACGTTTATGGTCGGTGGTCGAGAAGCCGCTCTAGAGTCAGTCCGCCCTCTCCTTGACGAAATTGGGTCAACCGTCGTTCACATGGGACCGAGCGGAACCGGTCATGCGACGAAAATTCTCAACAACTTCCTCAACGCCATCAACCTGTCGGCGAGCGCGGAAGTGTTGATGGCGGCACGGGCGGCAGATCTCGATGTTTCACGGGTCTTAGAGGTAATAAACGTCTCCACCGGATCTAACTGGGCGACGCTAAACCGATTCCCGCACATAATCAAGGGCGACTATCTCGAAGGTGGACTCACTTCGAAGCTGATGATGAAAGACATTCAGCTGTATCTGGATTATGTCGCAGAGGTAGGTGTGCCCAGCCTCCATGCATCTGGCCCAGTCGCCGCTTTTGGATCAGCAATTCAGCGTGGCTATGGCGACCAAATTTCGAACAAGGTAGCCGATGCCATTGGAGACATGTCTGGCGGACGGCGACTGCACCAAATAGAAGATCCCGAGAACGAAGAATAGAACTAGAGGAGGGCAAGCATGGTGGATAAAAATATTGTGGTCCTGCACGCACGAACCCCGGGCGCCAAAGCAGAAACCCGTGGCGGAACTTTTACAGGTTTGGTGTGGGGAGATCCCCTTTTGCCGCCCCAGGACAACGTCTTGATGAACACTGTGTACTTCTCGCCCTGTTCACGGACCCATTGGCATAGTCATGAAGGCGGCCAAATGCTCCACGTGACATCGGGTGAAGGTTGGGTGTGCCAGCGAGGCGAGGCCCCAGTCAAGATTCGACAGGGAGACACCATCTGGACTCCACCAGGGACACACCACTGGCACGGTTCTGACTCTGACTCGTTCATGGTGCACATTGCAATGTCCCTTGGGGCAACGAATTGGCTCGAAGAAGTCGTCGCGGAAGAGTTTGATGGACTCCTCGAACAGGCTCGCAAGGAGACCTCGTAATGTCTGGCGGAACAACAATCGCGCCGGGGGACAGGATAGGCTTCATCGGTTTAGGCAACATGGGGGCGCCTATGGTCGCTCGGTTGGTTTCGGACGGTTTTACCGTGATCGGCTTTGACCAAAACGCCGCAGCATCGTCTGAGCTTGATGCCATGGCCAATTTTCTCAGAGCAACGTCATTGACCGAAGCATGTCAAGGTGTCCGGGCAGTGATATTAATGTTGCCAAATTCCGCTATCGTCACGTCAGTCCTTCGCGACGGTCCTCTTTTTGCTCTCGCAGACAAGGGCACCCTGATTCTGGACATGAGTTCCTCCCAACCCAACTCGACCGTGGAATTGTCGCGTGAAGCCGTCACCCATGGGCTTAAGATGGTGGATGCGCCGGTTTCGGGAGGGGTGCCCGCGGCACGGGACGGTTCACTCACGATTATGGTCGGCGGTCCAGACTCGTGGTTTGATGAGGCAAGTCGGTTGCTCTCGAGAATCGGGACCAATGTCGTTCATGCTGGCGAAGCGGGCGCTGGGCACGCGCTAAAAGCAATCAACAATTTTCTTTCTGCGTCAACCTTGTTGGCTAGCAGTGAGGCGCTGGTGGTGGGGACAAAGTTTGGGCTCAAGCCACAGGTCATGATGGACGCTGTAAATGTTTCTAGCGGACGTAGTTGGTCATCGTTGACCAAATGGCCCCGCTACATCTTTCCAAGGAAGTTCGCATCGGGGTTCCTGATGAGCTTGTTGATCAAGGACACCAGAATCGCGGTCGAATTGGCCCATCAGTTAGACATCAAAATTCCCTATGCGGAAAGAACACTTGAACTTTGGGAGCAAGCGATGGGAGAGTTTCCGCAGGACGCTGATCACACTGACATTCATAGATTTGTGGAACGACACTCCGGCTATGAGAGTCCAAAAGTTGAAAAGTCGGAATCTCCTCAGTAGCGCAAGCTCAAGGATAGTCCCGAAAATAGTCGTTACTTCACGGCTTTTATCTAAGCCGAGGGGCAACCTAGGAGAATGAGTTCCATGCCGGTGGTCTTGCCTTTGTTGGGTGTGGGCATTGTCTTTGGGACAATGTCTCAACGTGTTTCAGGAATGGGCTTCGCGTTGTTGATGGCGCCCTTCTTTGTCATTGTGTTCGGTGCCTACGAAGGAATTCTGCTGATGAATATCGGTGGCGCCTTCTCGTCAGCTCTAATGCTTTCGAGAGTGTGGCGATTTGTCAATTGGCCGAGGTTTTGCGTGCTGTTGATGACTTCTATCCCTGGTGCCGCAGCGGGAGCATTTGTCGCGACGAGGCTTGATAGCGCCACACTTCAGGTGACGGTGGGTGCGCTCTTGTTAATGGGTTTGGCCGCAATGCAACTGGTTCGACCTTCACCGGATCCTGTAAATTCAAATGTTGGCGCCGTGGTGGCTGGTTTGGCCTCCGGATTCACAAATGGAACGGCAGGTTTTGGATCTCCAGCAATTGCCATCTACGGTTTGGTGACACAGTGGCCTCAGCGGAGCTTCGCCGCGACACTCCAGCCACTCTTTATTGTGATGAGCCTGTCGGCTTTTGTGCTGAAGACGTCCTTGACAGGACAGCCTCCATCCTTGGACTTATGGCTATACCTCACAATGTTCGTCCTCATTGTCGTGGGGTCGACCATCGGAGAGAAAGTTAAAGACCTCATTCAGGAAGATGGGATTCGAAGAATTGTCGTTGCACTGTGTTACTCCGGAGCGATAGCAGCCACAGCAAGCGGCCTATGGAAGATGTTCGCAGGCTAAAAAAGACGTGCCACCCTGTCGGCACACCAAACGAATGGCGAGGGAAAACTATTGACATCCGAGTACTTTTCATTCCTCACCGCCAGTGGATTGCGTCAATGAATCATTATTGCGCTGTTTAGGGTCTTGTTGAGGAATCGCACGCAGTGCATCTTGGGGACTGGGCTATTAATCGCGCGGGGCTCATCACTACCGATGCCTCAGCCGTTTCCCCCGTGGTACCGATCAGTGTCGACGATGCAAGATTAGGGAACAGCGAGCCAGTCGAGACATGGCGTCCCGTTACCGCGTTCTTTAATTCGAAAGGCGTGCTGTTATGTGTGCACCTTGCTCGGGGTGGACGCAAAGCGTCTTCCAGTGTTCGGTTCAAGCCAGGGGGTTCAGCGCCAGCCGCGGAAGAAAGGGGGATGGCAAATCCTGGCGCCGTCCGCTGAGCCGTGTGGGCGGATTCCTATTCCTCCAAGGAGATGGTCGTGGGGGAATTTTTACTAGTGGTCCAGCAGTTTGCAGATGCGGCAGTTCGCGCTGGTAGAGAAGGATCTGATGCAGTCGAGATTCGCGCTGCACGTTGTTATCCTCTTCATGAATTCCTATCTCCGCTTTCGAATCTGAGGACCGACGAATAGGCGGAGGTTTCGATTCCCGCAGTCGTCTGGTTAGTGAGGTCGTGGCAGCCGCTCGGTCCTCTCTTCCTGAGGCCGTCAACAACGGACTGGGGTGACGGGGGATGGGATTTTGAGCAGTCCGCAATGCTGCGCAGTTCGTTGAAAGCCACGGTGTTGATTTTTTCGATTTGTCTTTGGGAGGAGTTCACATCGATCAAAAATCGGGCTCGACCCGCGATACTATACGCTCTTCGCCCGCGTCAGGAGTGAAGCTGTTTCAGCGCCGTTTGGGACAGTTGAGTTGCTCACTGCTCGGGTAGACGCTGGGAAGGCGATTACTCATCACAGAGCTGATGAAGTGTTGATGGGCCATCAGTTTATGGGACAGTCAGTTGTCGCTTTGGGGGTGGCAAAGGCATCGGACTCAGACATTGCCTGGCCTGCCCGATACGCCAGAGGGGGAGTGATAGCCCCAGAAGGCTACGGGGTTATTCACTCCGATCGGCTAACTTCGGGAATCTGAGAACAACTTTCCCGGATGTGTCACCGGAGTCGAGAAGCTCATAGGCCTCCCGGGCCTCGAACCAGTCGAGAACTGCGTGAATCCGCAGGTCAATTTTCTTCGCGCTAATCAAAGATCCCAGCTTTGAGATGGCTTCCTGATTAATCCCTTTTCTTCCAACCGTCGGTGTGCCGTGAGTAATTCCCGCACCAGACGTCGAGTTAATTCTTTCCCGGGGCACCCCCAGCGCGAGGGCTGCCAACACTGTCTCGTCACCGGTGTGGTCAAATACGATATCTACACCTTCCGGGGCAAGCACCCGCACTCCCTCGATAATGAAAGTCGCATAATCCAAAGGAGTAACACCCCATGAGCGTAGTAGGTCATGATTAGCCACCCTGGCAGTGCCGATAACCTTTGCGCCACGCTGCACTGCGAGCTGCGCAACTATGGAACCAACTCCTCCGCTGGCACCACTGACCAAGATTGTGGAGCCGGAATTTACGGGCTGTGAATTCAAAGCACACCATGCCGTTTGGGGGGCAACAGCGAGACAACTGGCCCGCTGAAGGTCCAGCCCTTGAGGCACCGGGGCAAGCATCGAAGAATGCACCACCACTTCCTCGCCAATGATTCCTTCTCCCGATCCGAGCACTAGGTCACCCGGGACCACGCCCTTCACTTCTCCTCCGACGGCTCGCACCACCCCGCTAAATTCTCGTCCCACGCCACTGGGGAGCGACACGCCCTCCGCCAGCCCTTTGCGGCGGTTGCTATCTACGGGATTGAGTCCCGCGTAGGCCATGTCAACGAGTACTTCCTCCGGACCGGGCAGAAGGTGGGGATGATCGACAATCTTTATGACGCTGGGTGGCCCAAACTCTTCAAACTGGAGAGCGAGCATATGACAGCCAATCTCTGCGGGTGACACAGACGTAGTGCCTTCTATGGTACGCGCTCAAATCCGAGTTAAATCCGACGCAGAAGCGGCCACGGGAATGCTTTGAAAGTGAGGTACTGCGATTCCCCGCGAGACTTCGCTTGAGACCTGGGTGCGATTGGCATTTTCCGCCCTGCACTCGAATTGGGATGTGCCATTCTGCCCCTCCTGAAAACCAATGCGTCCGCGTTAGTTATCCTCAAGTTTGATTCCACAATACTGGCAGGTTTTGACACGTGGCCTTTGTCCTGGCTGACCCGCGAGTCGAGTTCACTCGCAGCAAGGAGTTCCTTGAACCTGAATACTTAATCTTCCTCTTGTGAAAACAGGATTGTCGGATCGGTTAAACCCGGCGGCAGCTGCGCCTTGGATTGTGACAGGCTTCCGCGCCCGCGAAGCTGATCTCACGAAGCGGGAGTCAAGTGCCCTAGCGATTTCAGATCGATTTTGGCACTCTGCTTCAACGGCAAGAGCCCGTCCCAACGGTGGCTTTTGTTCAGTCGCTGCAACGGAACTACTGACTGACATCGACGGCGAAGCCGATTCTCGTAAGCCTTCTTTGGTGGACCTGAGGGGATTCGAACCCCTGACCCCCTGCATGCCATGCAGGTGCGCTACCAGCTGCGCCACAGGCCCAAAGACGGAAAGCCCCA
>Ga0209491_10004061_pt1 | contig 23188 bp, 3 predicted proteins | sample BON02_FD_187213 | JGI IMG/M metagenome (GOLD analysis project Ga0209491, IMG submission 187213) | Freshwater microbial communities from Lake Bonney liftoff mats and glacier meltwater in Antarctica - BON-02 (SPAdes) (version 2) | ecosystem: Environmental > Aquatic > Freshwater > Ice > Glacier... | reverse complement strand
CACACCACACACACACACACACACCACACACCACACACACACACACACCTGTACTCATTCACATATATGGTGATAAACTGCTGGAAGGCAACAATGGCATCGCGGAGCATGGGAGGCTTAACTTGTTGCAGCCATTGTTGCAGTGTCTCGCGCTGATCGGCAGAGAGGCAATTCATGCCACTACAGAGTTTTTTGAAAATCGTATCGTGATACTCGGGCTCCATGAGTCCGGGCCACAGCAGCACTAGCAGGAAAAGCCGCAGAGGCTCGTAGCGATGCGGAGTGCCAGACCCAAACCCGGGAACCACGGCGCCCTTGAAGAGCTCTTCAAATGACCCTGCTACCACATCGGTTAAGGTGCTGTCTGTGAGCTCGCCCTGGGCATTGACGATAGCGAGCGGTGTGCGAGAGGCTAGTAACCTCGTATAGGCCTCATCCACTGCCTCGAAATCTATGCCAGATGAATGCTCGGTGGCGCGGCACGGTTTGCCGTCGAGCAGAAACGACCAACTGAGGCACTCGGGACTAGATAGGCATCGGCGAAGCGTGGCTGCTACCTCCACCTGTGCTTGCACATTTGAGCGCTCGCTTGCAGCCTCGAAAAGCCGCTTCATCGGAATAATGTCGTTGTTGGCTGGGAGTTGTACCCACTGCAGCGACTCTGGGATTGTGATGGCAGCGCCTGCGAAAAACACAGAAATGTCAGAGGCACTAGGGCACACCGCGGGGCGAGGTGCTCAGCGCCGAAGCTGCCGCGCGCCCCTCGGGGCGCGCTGGTTTCCGAAGTTCCAAATTCCAATGGACACCCTGTACCCTCTTTCTCCCTGCCCTACATTTTGAGTCGCGTTAAATTGAGGCTGCAGGTCAAGCGATTTCAATCTCACGAAAAACAGAGAAAAGCTTCGCTCGAGTGGACGTCACTGCACCAGTTCACTCGGGAATTTGCAGTTTTCCCGAGTTTTCCGGCTGTTTGTCAGGTGGAGGAACCCTCGGCCTGCAGCCACGACTTAAAATCTGGAGCAAAGAGGGGAAAGGGTATCCGAGGCACGGGAAATCGAGTGGCGCGCGGTGGTATCGGGCTGCGCACGCCCACCGCCACTTTTTCTAAAAACCGCGCCGACATGAATTTTTGCCAAAAACTGCGCCGACACCCGAAGTTCCGTGTCTCGGACGTCTTTTCCCCCTTAGTTTCCGGGCCTGAAAAGCCCGATTCTCCCGCTGTTTTCCGAGCGCATGCAAGCGAGCGGGAAACGGCGCAAAAGCCCGGAAAAACACATACGTATTTCCAAAAAATCGGCGGATTCACGCATTTATCTATTCGAAACTTCCGGTGGCGCGCGGCAGCGTCGGGGCTCGGGGCTGAAGCCCCTCCGCCGCCGCGCGCCTGCGATGGGAGGGAATCTCAAAAGAACGGACCTGCGCACAGGAAATGCGTGGTGCTCTGCGCAAGCTTGACTGCAAGTAGGGCGGCACATGTTGGGTCAAGACGCGGGCCATCAGGAGACGAAAAACAATTTCGGTTCGTGCAATGTATTGTGCCGCACCCCATGGTAATCTGATAGAAATAACTGCAACGAAACAAAGGAACTCATCAACCCGCTGCAGGATGGCGTGCGTTTTCAGCACATGTATGCGAGTTTCAAATTGGGCAACTCCAACTCGGCAATGCAGGTCGGGGGGATGACAGCGCAGTGTACCTGTTGATGAGACTCCTGCAAGACTCATAGTCTGGACTGGGCGAGTATGCGGCAGCGTGTGACGGTTGCGGGGAGTCGACCGAACTGACATGGATATGAGCAGTTCAGTGGAATGAAATGTGATGTGAAGAAACGCAACAACACTTTTCCAGCCCAATGTCAGGCAGCAAACACAGGCGCCACTGGATGGCACTGGGAAACAGCTAACATGGGCTTGGAAAACTCAGGAGAACGCCGGCCGGAGTCAAGCGCAAACAAATAGAAGGGGTCACCTGTCGTGCGCCAATAACGTCCCGCCGTTCTGCGAAGAGCTCATTGGCCCTGCATTGCCTCCCGCTGCGCCCTCACCGCCCGCTGCCCGATGAGAAGGAGTTTGGCATTGCCCACCTACCTCTCCTTCCATCTTTGAGCCTGCCTTACCTATCCTGACACCCTCCTATAGCATAGCCTTCCTGTCCAGGCTGGGGAGACTGGCCACCCAATCACCTGCCCGAAAAATGGCAATTTCTTGGCCACATTTCTCTATGACATTCACTATGAAAAAGTCATCTAGTAAATATATTTTAGTCTAATGTCAAGATTGAATAGAATCTCAAAAATAATGTGACCAAAAATAATACCATAGTTCCTTATTACTGGACTGATTTGATTCTTGTGATCTCACTTTACTATATATCAAGCGGTTCGTGGCCAAGAAATAGTACGATTTGTTCCATTCTTGTGGCGGCTCTGCACACGAACTCATCAGCGTCTGTTCGTCGGAATGGCGAGAGAAGCAAATGGGTGGGCCTCTACAAAAAATGATGACAGACCAGCAGACCATGCACCAAGTAGACGGCCGGCACATGCAGGGCGCTTGCGATGCTCAGCACGCCGCCTGCTCGCTGTGCTGGTGTTGGCAGCACAAATGCACGGCTGCACCACATGGTTCCACAGGTGTGCAAATTTGTGTGTCGCGGCGCAACCACTCCGTTCTTGCTTCTAGGTGCCTGACTGATGCTGATATTTTATTCGGCTGCTGCTGCTGCTGCCACCAAACAGTGGCGAGCTGACATGGACGCGAGTAAATATGACGGTCCAGTTTGAATTGAGAACATCCTGGGAGCGAACAGGGTACCCCGGCACGCTTACACGAATGACGGTATGCGTCCAGTCCAGCTCTTCTTGCTGCCTGCCTGGTGCACCTGAAACCCCCTGCGTTTGAGAGCCCACTGACTTGCGCCCGTACGCAGGTTGGGGAAAACGTCGCAGCGCTTAATGCCGAGTGGCAGGCGGGCATCACGGCAGGCCCAGGGGGGATCTTGAATGTCAGCGAGGGTGTATCCCGGGACGCTCGACGTGCAATCGTAGTATGTGAGCCTAGGGACGCCCCAGGGTGCACTGTGCAAACAAACTCATCACGTTTCAACTTTATCATCACACGGCTCGATCCCGAACTGGTGCACGCAAGCCTCAAATTTTCACACACTTACGACAGCATGGGCGTGTTCAGAACGTTTTTCGAGGGCTGCTGCCGCTCGTCACGGCTCCTGAACAATGCGGGTCAGTCGTTTCATCTGCGATCAACGGTAGTATCGATGCGCATCTCAACTGGCGTTGCACCGCGCCTGGCGCTTCCGGCCGTATTGTACCTGCAGAGGGGAGGGCAATACGCTATCGAAGCCATCGACGAGCCGCGTGTTTCAAATGTAGCCTACAGGCTCGGAGACGCAGACGAAATGGGCTTCGGGATGGACAGGAATCTTGGTTTGCCATGGGGAGTTGCTGCGCCTGGTCCGTTCCTGGAGCCGCACGGCGTGACAGTTTCTTCAGAAGGGTTGCTTACTCTCACAGCCGAGGGAGCAGTTGGGTGTGGCAGCGACTGCCTGCTGCAAGTGACACTTATCGCTTTTGAGGGCAACAAGTCAACTGCTGTGGACCTGGTCATTCACGTGGCTACAAGCGAGGGCCCCCAAAGCGAAGAGGCTGGGCTCCTAGCCACGCCGTACAGCAGCTTATCAGCGCCTGCTGTTATTCATTGCAACTCCAGCGACTTTACGCCGCCAGAGAACACTACTTACATAGTTTCACAGTGCATCGATTTGGCCGAGATGCAACGTTTTCAGTGCGGCTCTTATATAGGCATCTGTCCGAGCAGGGATTATGCCTTTACGCACCCATACAGTTCGCCACTTTACACTAACTGCTTCACAACTGAGGACTGCACAGGGGGTCTTCATCGCGTCTTCTGCTCAGAGTTGACGCCACAAGGTCATTCCTCTGATTTCTTGCGTTTAGTCTTCCGCCCAGCGCCCGGCACCACTGTCAGGTACCTCCGGCAAGTCAACGAGTTCCCGGCCGGTGTTGAGATTCTTGGTACTTGCGGTGAGCGCATGTCAGATGGTATCTGTGAGGGTTCAGACATGTCTGCAGGAAGGACCGAGCCAAACAAATTTCTTGATATTAAATGGCGACCCAGTTGTTCAGATCCAGCTCAGGCCGGACTGTGGGGGTTGTGCTTCGTTGCTGAGGGGAGCGATGGTGTGCGGTCGCTTCCATCTTGTCTTTACATCCGGATGCTGGGCCCGGGCGCAATGAGCGCGGCTCCTCTTCTTGGCTACGAAAAAGTGGTCCAGCCCGACTTTTACGATTTTTCTTATCCTTCCCCTTCAGACTCGCCAGATACAGTCATGCAAATGGTCATGTATCGGCAGGCATCTCACATAATTGCAGGCGAATCTTTCATGGTGCAACCGCAGGTTGCCTTTCTCGATAGCATGGGTAAACTGCTCACCGGGCTTACCATGTATCCACCTACTGTAGAGATTTCAGTGAGCCCCAATGGGCTCCATCCAGAGGTCAAGCTAAGCGGAAATCTCATGACACACATTGAGCAAGGCATTGCCACATTTACTGATTTGGTGCTGGCACGAGAAGGGGTGGGATACATGCTCAGGATCCGAGCTTCAGCGCACAGCAGTGACTTCCAGATCGATACTCCACGTTTTTCTGTGTTGCCCGAAGCCTTGAAGCTGAAAATTGCTACGCAACCTTCAGATGGTTCGGTAGCAGGAAATCCTATTTTGGGCCCCCCTAGAGTTTTCTTGATGGACATTGATGATAACTATGCTGCGCTCTCAACCAAGCCCGTCGGTGTTTCGTTGTCGATAGTGTCTACCATCACGCCTGACCTCTCGCCGGCCTTGTATGGCCTGACTACTGTGCAGTGTGTTCAGGGGTCGGCAAAATTCGAGAACTTGAAAGTCACAACAGCTGGCAACTATCGGCTTACATTTGCATTGGGATTTTCCCAAATTGCGTCGTCGATTTTCTCTGTGAAGGCCGGAAACGCAACAATTGTTTTCGTCAACCAGCAGCCCTGTGCAATTCCATGTGTCTCCAAGGACAATATCCATCAGGTTGCCAACGATTTTTTCGAGACCTCGATCTCCGTGAAAGATTCATACTACAACCTAATCTTTTTTGAAGATGGCGGATCATATCCTAACGCCTCGGTTTCGATAATGCGATATCCAACAACGCCCACTGTTGCTACTCTGCTCAGCGGCACTCTTTCTGTACAAATATCGCCCCAACCTCAGGGCATACTGGGTTACACATTCACAGATCTCTCCATCACAACACAGGCCTTCTACTCTCTGGTTTTTGAAGTTCACTTTCCTTATATAACGCCGCCCATCTCGAATACGTCGCTCGTCTTCGATGTGCAGCTTCCCGTGCACATCCTAGAAGTGAAGCTTCCTCCTGTCACTAGCATTGCAGGTAGTCATGTGCAAGGGCCACCAACTTTTGCCCTCCTGGATGCCTACCGTTTTAAAACTTTCTCGCAGCGCACAAGTTGGTCGATACTCAACAGCTCGTCAGCAACCTTCAGCTGTGCTGCCTCGTGCAGTGACGCCATGGCGTGTTTCAACAAGACAGTGCCGTACAATAACACGTGTCGGCAGGAGGCCGTCATCGTAAGTGGCGAATACATCACACCGGTTGCAGGCACTGCCTCTTTCCCCGAAATAGTCGTGAATCGTGCTGGTGTCAATTATAGTCTCACGATTTATTCTTCGCAAGTCATTTCTATTGTGTCACCCTTCTTTACCATAGAGCACAGCCAGCCGTACGAGCTTGTGGTAACACGGTTGCCATTGAAAAAAATCATTTCCGAGCCGTTTGGCGTGCAGCCACTGCTTGCACTCGTTGATGAATTTGGCAACATTTGTTTGAAAGAATCGATGCGATTTGTTCAGGCTGCTCTCCACAGCAACAGCAGCATGTTTTTCTTGGCTGGTGTTCCCAGAATTCGTCTGCGCGGTGGCCTTGCGGATTTCCACAATCTTGCGATCGAGGCTTCCTCGCTGGTGACCACTATTACGACGCATGCGCTGCGCTTTGAATGTGTTACCAATGTCTCCGGGATCTGGACAACCTTTCAAGCCACGACACCAAATTTCGACGTTGATCCCGGGGTATTCAACTTATCGGTTGGCGTTCAACCTTCGACATCGGTGGCTGGGCAAAATGTGGGTGGTGTGCCTGTGATCTATTTAGAATCTTCTCCTGGCAGTTTGGTGGGCCTTGCAAATCGTACAATTTCAGCACGGATAGTTGAATCTGATTGCCCTGAGCGGTATCCTGTTCCGCAGCCTATTGTCCCGCTGGTAGTGCAAGCCGAAATGCGAGGTGCAGTTCCCATTGTCGCGGGGCAGGCGTTTGTTGTGACGAGCTTTCGTGCGGTTGGCTTCAGCTCATCCCATGTCCAGCGTGCTTTTGTAAAAATAGTTGATTCTGATTTTGATTGCGAGACCAACCAGATCGAATCAGCAGGCGACGTGGGTGCGACTGTCCAAACATTATTTTGCTACGATGATGGGACGTGCGTGTCGGAAGCAGATCCTGACACTTTGTACTTGTCTTTCACCCTCACGATGGTTCCGGCTAGCGGTCGTGTGCGATTGTGTGTCAAGGCAGAAGGCCACAACTATGGTGTAGTGCCTGTATCGTTGCAACAAACGGGGACGTGGAAGCTATGGACCAACGTTCCGATAGTGGCGTATGATGCACCGATTCGAATTCCGGCACACAGAATCCAACCTATTGATCATGTTACGCTCTGGTGGGCAGGTCGTGATTTTGATACGTGTGATGCCTTCCACACATCTGCCTCTGATGCCCGCATAGCCTTCGTGCTGTCGCGTGATGTAGTTTGGAATGCTTCACACGTTTATTCTTGCCCTCGCCATCCTCGCACAGGCCAGGTTTACAGGTGGGCGAGCAGTGAGGAAGTTCTGGCTTTGGGTACCCTCTTCACTGAAAATGGAGCAGCGAGTCCCATCTACACGACACAGTGTGGATTGCGGTCTGCAAGAGTGCTATCAACCAAACAGGCCTTCCTGTTTTCCGACTTTGCAAAGGTTGGAGTACATGCAAAGTCCGATCGTTTTGAAAATCAGGCGCTGTCCTATGGCACGCCCGACGAGGCTAATATTGCGGGTCTTGTGTGTGTCTCGGACGAGGTGTTCCTGCAGTGCACGACCAAGTGCCACAATGACCGATGCCCGGCGCCCGATGAGCAGCCAGGGCACGTGGATGAGCAACAAAGTATCATCCTTCGTTGGACCCAACATGCTCAAAATCAATCTGTCACCTACGGTCGCCGCCTTCTCTCTAGTCCAGCAGCCGTGTCGCCGTCCATCACGTCAGATCTGCGAAGCGAGCTTACTGGTAATACTTTAGCATTAGCATCTGGCATGATGACATTACACTTGACGCTGCAGCGCGAGCCAGCGTCGTGGGTTACCCTTGTTCCGAACGACTCGCCGCACCCGGAGTTTGTCACGTGGGAGGCCGGTGCAAAGTTGGAGCACAACGCCTGGAGTCATGGTGTGCGGTTTGTCTTTGGTGGCAAAGGTGCAGGGTGGGATTACAGTCGGCACGAAGCGCACCACGCGCTAGAGTGGGACATGGTTGTGACGCACAACATCACCTGTGGCGCCAAGTGTGCAGAGTGGCCCATCAATACGACAGTGGAGCTCATGTACACTCTGTATAGCTCAGTGCAGAGTTACAACGGCACTAGAATCGTGATTGCTTTTCGAAAGGCCCCGGATAATGCAAGTATGGCGGCAGAGCTCATGGGGCCCTCTGTTATCTATGCACCCCCGCCCTTGCAATTCCCTGAAACTCCTGCTCCTGAAGTTGTGGAAACACCGACTCCGGGCCCTGCTTTGGACTTTTGCATTCGAGCCGGCGCCCATTGGCGCATTGGCGGAGATCCTGAGGGCACGGAAATGTGTAGGCACAACCCTAGCTACAAATGCGGCGTGATTTGGTGTGGGGAGCGGGTGAAGCAAGTCGAGTCGGGAGGGTACCATTCGTGCGCGATCGACCAGGATGATAAACTCATGTGCTGGGGTCGCAACAATACCGGGCAGGCTGGGCCGCCGTGGAAGGTGCAAAGCTCGGCTGTCAAGAGTGTGGATGCTGGTACCTATCATACATGTGCTGTGCTTGGCGACGATAGCGTGAGCTGTTGGGGCGACAACCTGCGTGGTCAAACCACTGTTCCTGCTGCAGTGAGCTCCTGGAAATCAGTGTCGTGTGGCACTGCTCACTCGTGTGCTATTGATGCTGTTCATGTGGGGCATTGCTGGGGCGACGGCACATATGGCCAGAGTGACGTGCCAGCAGAGGCGACGAATTTGGCGAGCATTTCAGCTGGCTTCTTCCACACATGTGCTGTGGGATTGAACGGCAATGGCTACTGTTGGGGCTCGTTGCTCTATGACTACAAGCAGACTGTGCTACCAGTGCGTGGGCCGTGGAAACAAATCTCTGCAGGCAACCTTCACACGTGCGGCGTGCTTGTCAATGGCACCGCCCTGTGCTGGGGTCTGAGTAATTCGGGTCAAACGCAGGTGCCACCAGTTGGCACGAGTGTGTCGTGGAGGCAAGTCTCCTCGGGGCTGCTGCATTCGTGCGGCATCACTTCTGATGGCCACATGCGCTGCTGGGGGAGTGTCGCTTTGAACCGTCTCTTTGTCAAGCCGAGTGCCGCTGGGCCGTGGACGCAGGTGTCTACTGGATATGAACACTCATGTGGACTGATGGAGAGCGGTCGAATTGCATGCTGGGGGTCTGCAGGCTATGGGCAACTTGCCGTGTCTGCCGCGCAGTATGTGTCGTATGATCCTCCGTGCTCAGCGGGTCACATTGCGCATAGTGCGTCAGATCTGCTAGGGCATCGTGCCTGCAACGCCAATGCAGGGGATATTCAGTCCTTTGTCGACGTGTCCATGTTGGTAAAGACAACACAGGCCAACGTTTACTATACGGTGGCAAGTGCAAGCAGCAATGCTGTGGTGTCCTCGCCATTACAGTACTTGGGGCCTCTCCGTTTCGACGTGACTGTGACTGTGAGTGCCGAAGCGAGGTCTCTTGATGCTGAGGTCACCACGAGTGATATGTTCAGCTACACTTTTGTTGTGCAAGTTGGGTTGCCAACGGTTGCACTCGCAGCACCTAACGTGGTGCTCGGTTCTGCGTACTACTATACAGGTCTTGAGATTCTGCTTACTGGTGATGCGTCGTTGAACCCCTTTGGCAGCACGTCAATCTACTTTACGACCAACGGTGTTGATCCCTCCACCAACGGCGAGTTATATGTACCGGCTTACTGGACTATGACTGGAGGCAACCAGTCTGAGTACCACAATGCCTTGGTCTTGGGCAACACCACTGCCGATGCCTTTGGGACTTCGTCCTTGAGAGTCATTGCGAAACGTCCTGGAGCAGTGGATAGCACTGTCAGAAGCCTGATTGTAGTGACTAAAGTTGCACCAATACACTTTGCGCCCAGCAATGTGTCTGTCCTCGTGACCAACGCTCAAGGCATTGAGGTGCTCATTAGCACGGCAACGCCCGATGTGGAAATCTTTTACACAGTGTGCATCCCCTCACGGTGTCAGGTACCCGAAAATCCCACCGGGAACTCGACGAGGTTTGCTGGACACTTTACTGTCAACGAGACTGGCACAATCGTGCGCAGTATCGGCTTCAAGAACAATCTTGCCACTAGTGCTGTGGCCGAGATCATCTACAATCTGAAGCTGCAACGCCCAGTTATGACGCCGCCACCCAACTCTTCTGTTGGCTTTCTCGCCCCAGTTTCTCTCGTTCTCAAATGTGGGTCCGATGTCGTGTGTGTAGCCGGCATGCCATGTACATATCCTTTGTACAGTCTCGACGGCAGTGTGCCCTCGTTGATCTTCACCTCGGCACTCTATCTGGAAAGGAACCTCACAGTGAGGGCTATTTGCGTGCGGAGGATGCGATTGGGCATGTTACTCGACAGTGAGGAGACTACCGGCAACTACGACATCACAATCCTCGAGATTCTCGACTCCCCTGTCACGGAGAGCTCGATGATTGCCAGGGCTGTCAATCGGATCACGGTCAGCATCAAAACGACGCTCGCTATTACGCAAAATACCAGTATCTCCATCACAGGTCTCGTGGGATCCGCCACCGAAGATCATCCCAACATTCCTCTCTCCCTTCCTGGGCTGCAGGCGAGCTGGACCCAGGCGACAGGTACTCTCGCCGTGACAGTCCTCACACCACCCACCTCTGCCGAGCCTGTTTTTGCAGTGACGGATTCGCAGCACTGCGCTGAGAGGCTGCCGTTGACAGTGCTAGACCTGGCGACGTGCGATCCACGCTCGACTTGCAATGCGCAACTGAGCTCAAGAAATTTCGATGTTGTGCACGGTGGCTGGGAGCAGGAATTTTACGTGGATGGATTGCTCAAGATGACGATTGAGTACTTTTTTGAGCAACGGTGCACCTTGCGCGATCGGCTGACCGGGTCGCACGACGCGGGCAATACCAACTGTGACGTTGTGAGGTGGAGGGTCGTATATCATGGCCCGGAAGCAACCAGCCCTCTCTCGGAAATGTCGGGATTTTACCAGTTTTCGCAGCTTTCGAGAGCCAATTCCATGTACGCTTCAAACGATGATGGCGCATGGGGAGCAGCAGACGGTGAGCACATCATATCAAATGGACCACGCCCCCAAAATTTCTGGGGACAAGGAGTTTTTGACTCGGCTGATGCCGAACCCGGCGAATGCGACTCGCTTTATATTGGAAATGACTCTCGTATCCGAAGTGATTCCCTGCGTTCGGTGGTAAAACTGACACGCGTAGATGCTGCTCTAGTCTTTTCTTTTGTGCTTGTGAACCCGGCAGAAAGTCGCAGTCCCGTGACACCCCAGATTGTCATGAAAGGAGGCTACTGTGATGCCCTGGGCTGTTCGGTGCAGCAGATTGGTCCGGCACCAATGATCGGATCGGTGCTGGGTGCTTCTTTGTCGTTTGGTCTCATGGAGGCTGACGTGCAGCAGACAACTACCATCCCCGGCGCAAATTCTATCGTAAGCCTCGCCTTGAAAACCAATTTGAAGATTTCACCAGAAGAGTGCCTGCCACACTGCGACATTCATATATCTGAGCTTCCGGGAATGGCATTGCTCCCTGTGCAAATGGGTCGTACTACCATTCCCGAAACGAAACCAATGTCGTTTGATTGCAACGGCTATAGAACGTGCCAAACTACGCTGAAAAACTACCTGCCAGCAGATGCTATCTTCGTATCAGCAGATATTGATGTTTTTATTGCTTGTTCGGACTTCAATGGTGCGGACGAATTCGTGAAGACGCTCATGGTTGGAGGAGCCAACGTTGAATCCATCACCAAAGGACCGTGGGTTGGGTGCGAGGCGTCGTGCAGTGTAGAAAAGCAGGTGCTACGCAGTTTCAACGTGACAGGTTTCAAAGCGGGCGAGATTCCTATCTACCTTGCCGCCTCCCAGAGTGTGGACGCTTACTCATGCTCTCAGACAAGCACATTATTTGTGCGTGCCCGCATAGTTGTGAACGTACAGTATTATTACAGCGGCACTTATCTTGCTGGCATAACAGAGAAGACAGGGGTGATTGCATACACCCTTCGCCCCGCCAATCTGGATCCTGGTTGTGTGGAGGGTGCCTACAGTTTGCATGGGCCTGCGGTGGGGGCGCTTGAATGGCACGACTCTGCGGGCTATCGGTGCGAAGATTATGCAGCTTTCCAGTGGTGTGACATGGACCGTTGCGGTGGCGACCAATGGACGTGCGCTGAGTATGCTGTCAACGAAACCAGTGCCCGTGATGTTTGCTGTGCATGCGGTGGAGGACAGCGTTGGTGGACACGCGTCAGTTTTGCGCTCAGCAACTCCATGTCAGCTGGTGCTCGTGAGCCACGCGTTGCTATTGTTCGTGCTGATGGATTCGTTTTGCTCAATCAGACTCTTGTGGGCCATCTGCTTGGTTCTCCCGATGCGCCAGCGAGCGCTAGCGTTCGCAAGGCATCTCTTGCGATGGCTCCAGCTGTTTCGATATCCATGCGCAGGCGGCTGCTTCAGCAGGCGGAGGGCCGTTGCACCGCAACTGCTACCATTCAAGTCATGTGGCCGGTACATGACATGGAACTCTACACGTGTGGGCCATTATGTTGGGTTGAATTGGAGCGTCAAGTGGCCAAGGCTGTAGCTGAAACTGTTGTGACGACCACCGCCAATGTGCACGTGACACTGTCTGCCAAGAACGACACAGACGTGACAGCGTTCATTTCGATCCTTGGAGATTCCGACGACGAGTGTGTTGCAATTGCCAACAATGTAGAGCCATTGCTGGTGGCACGTGCGCTTTCAACGCAGCGTCTCTTGGTGGATGCGGCCTTTTCGCCTGGAGGTTCTCCTGTGGCATACAGTGCATCAGGATCTGTGTTGCCAGCCTTGACTGTGATGCAAGCAGGATTTGATAGCATAGGTGACTGGCATGATGCAAACTTTGCAGGTTTTCGCAATGAAACTGAGGTGGCCTACGTGCAAGAGTGGGAATCGGGCCGTGTGCTCACTAGCAATCATTCGGTGGTTTCACGAGGTGGAATCGCCTCATTAGACCGCGTTGTCGTCAACAAGGCGTGCTCGGGTTACCGCCTCAGAATCTTTACATTGATCTCAGACACCATCTTGAAAGTAACTTCGGATGCATTTGTGGTGCGTGCTGGTACTGTAGACAAGCTGTACGTCAGTCCCGTGCCAACTATGCTAGCACACAATCCTCGCTGGCCGTGCTGGGCGCCGCAGTCTTGCCCGGCCACAGCTGTGGTGGCTGGCATGTACTTCGTTGTGACAGCCACGGTAGTTGACGCTCTAGACAATGTGTGTCTTGATGCTCACGGTTCTGTGAGTGTATCTGTAGTGATCCCAGAGGAAAACACTGCAATGGTGTATGGAGACAATGGTGAAATGCTGCGCAATGGTAGCAGGGTCCTCAAACTGCGCATTACACAGGCGTTTCAGGATGGCACAAACAACGCGCAGCTGGCTTTCACATACATGCCGCAGAATTTCGACGCTCACTCGCAGGTTTTTGCAGTGTATGCTGCGCCCTTGGCTGCTCTGAGGCTAGAGGCTGTGGCTCTAGATCAAATTGTATACGCTGGGGATATGATTGCACCGTCGCTGCAGCTCTACTTGCGAGATCCTTATGGCAATGCCGTACTGGAGTACCTTGAGATTGTCGCAGATGTATTGAATGAGCCCGATGTGCTTCAAGGTAAGACGATTGAGACCTCTCGCGAAGGTGTGGTGAGCTTTGGCTTTCTTTTCATCGAGAAGGCTGCAGCCAAATACTCGATTGTTTTTTCTTGCGATGGCGTCGTCAACGTCTCGCGCACATTTGAAGTTGTACATGCCGATGTGGACATGCCTGGTGCCGGCAGCACTTTGGTGTTAGATCGATATCCCGCAAATGCAGTTGCAGGCGAAGCCTGGACGGTGCAGCCTCGTCTGCGACTTGTTGATGCGTATGGCAACACTGCAATACGCCAAGAATTTCCAGTTTCAGTGGCAGGAGAAGGCCTGGCAGGAACTCCGACAGCACTGATGGTGAGAGGTATCGGGAGCTTCACGGATCTCGTGATCATGTCGCCTGGAATATGGAACGTCACATTCCATTTGACGGGTGGCTTGGTCAGTATAGATGCGGAAATTGATGTTGGTCCAAGTTTAGCCAAGTTGCAACTTGTACAACAGCCAGTCTCAACAATGGTGAGAATATGTGCTACACCATATCCGAGCCTTGAATTACTGTCGGCCGATGATCGACCCGTCAATAACTCGCGCAAAGATGTCAAAATTGATATCGCTGTCAATGTTTTCCGTATGACTAACGAAATGAGCTGCGGGTCTGGTGGCTGCTATGCGTCGACAAGTTTCAGGTTCTTTCTCCCGCCAAACGGCCAGCTTGTCAAAGCATTTCTGGATGTCGATATTGCCAAAACGGATTTCGACGAAGAAGAGGAATTTGTCGAATATATTCTAATCAATGGTGTCCCGTGGGCTGGGAACGCTGCTAGCCCGGGCGGCAGATGCAACCCCAACGCCGCTGACATGTGCTTTTCCTACCACAAATGTGTCAGCAGACTAGATGTGTCTGACCTTGCAAGGGATAACTACTTGACTGTCACAACGAAAATTTCAGCCGCTGTGAACGACTTCTGTGCACCGCGTCTACAGGCTCGGGTGCAGCTCTACGGCAACTACAGGCCGCAATTTCCTGAGACCACAACGATGGTGCAGAATGCACCGTCGGTTCCTCTTGGTGGGCTGACAATGCTCAAAACAAGTGGCCGCACTTTGGTTTTCAAGGATCTGTTTTTCCCTGTACCTGGCTACGGCTACCGCCTTCGTCTTTACACAGATGCTGGTAGTGTGTCGACAGAGTCGGAACCTTTTGATGTTTGGGATACGGCAAGCAAGGCAGACTTGATTCAACAGCCTGGTCAGGCCATGGCCGGAGAAACAATCAGGACACAACCTGTGCTCCAATACCTGGATCAGTTTAACAACCCAGTCACTACCTTTGAACCCCATGTCGTGGTCTCCATCGGCACAGCACAGCGTTGGAATCAAACGCTGAATGATGGGTTCGGAGGCTGGCAAGATCTGACAGGCACCGACATGCCCGTCCTATCTGGTGTCTTGTCGATCAAGGCAGAGGGAGGCGTTGTACAGTTTTTCGATGTCACAGTGGATCGTCCAGTAGAACGATTGACACTTTTTATGCGTGCATGTCTGGTTGGTCCTAGTGGACTCATAGAGGGTGCTTGCGTTGAGAAAGAATCAATTGCATTTGCTGTTGCTGAGGCTGTAAAGTCATTGCAGATCGATTCAGGATCGTTGCCCGCGAGCGTCAAAGCAGGCTACATGTTAACCTCAAAAATTCTGCTCTACAACGGCGACACTGGTGTTTCGCCATCGACATCGACGGTAGAGGTCAGCGCCGTGAATGCTGCGGACAACAGCAACCCCGTCAAGGGCAAGGTAGCTATAGCTGCGTCGAATGGCTTGGCCGTCTTTTCTGAGTTTTACTTTGATGTGGTTGGGGATTTCAACGTAACATTCAAGGTCGAGCGGGCTGGTGTGGTGCTTGCAATGGTGCAACAGAGGATTGTTGTGGAGGCTGGCGAACCGGTTTCCATCGTAGTACGGGACAACGGTGTCAACTTCCAGGCACTTTTGGCTGGCCAGCCATTCGTGGTCGAGTTAGAGATTCTCGACAAGTTTGGCAATCGCAATTTGGCGCCTCAGCTCACCCCAGTTGCGCGTGCGGCGCAGGGATCCAATTACCGACTCTATATTGACACTACATCTGATTCCCCAAACCTCATTCAGAATAAGACGGCAGATGGGATTGTGAGTTTCAGGCTCCGCGTTGACGCTGCACAAGAAGTAACAGTCGACTTTGCTGTGGCGCTGTCGCCTGCTGATTACTGCTCTGTACAGGAAATTTCAAACGCGTCTTCTTCAGACTGTCCAGTCGATGCTCGTGGATTGCAGTATTGTGACCAGGCAGATTTTTTTGTTGATCCGAGCGCGTGTTTGAATCTGCCACTTTGTTCCTACATCTCTGTGTCTCAGCGCTGCTCTTACCCCTGCGTGTGTTCTGGAGGCGTCCGTCAGAGCTGGTGCTCTGCGTGTGTTGCCACGACATCCTTGGACTTGAGATTGTACGCATCGGAGTCAGGTGGCGACATGAAACTCTCCATGATAATGCAGCCAGGTTCTGCGGTTGACGGCATGCTGATGGACAGGCACCCCACAATTTTGGTGCAAGTCTGCACCAGCATTTCCTCTCAGTGTAACCCCATTGCCAACGTGTGGGTGTTCGCATCGCTGCAGAGCTCGGAAGACCAATATACTCGAGTGGGACAGCCCTCACAAACCGTGCTTAATTGCCCGCAAAGTGGCAACTGCTCAGCCATGTCGGACTATATGGGCGTTGCCACTTTTACGGATCTCATCGTAGATTCACCAGGCAGCGACGGAGCAGGCAACGTGATCCTCAACTTCACTACTCGAACATCAGCACAGGTATCCGCCCAACCGTTTGACCTCATTGCACAGCAGAACCAAGCTCCGGACTTTGTTGATCCAACTCCTGTCTTGTGTGAGGACGACGACACGCCACTGGTTTATTACGCAACTGTTGGTTCTCGTGTTCATGTTGTGTTGAAGGCCTCGGACATGAACACAGCCCCGTATGATGACCTGACCATGGAGGTGGTGTGCAATGTTGTGTCATCGCCTGGGTTCGACGAGTGCGAGAAAGTGTTGCCATCTGGTGCCTATCTCACGGAGAACATTTATTCATCGGCAGTGCTGTTACTCAAACCATACATTCCTGAGTGCGATGAACAAAAATCGTCAGCAGCGCAGGGTGAACCCAAAAAGCGCCAGGTCCGCCAGAAAAATAACGTAGATCGGCATTTTGTGTGGTCGCCTGTGTCTTGGTATCCTATGCTCTCAATGCGATATAAGTCCGTGGAAGCAGCGCGGAATGGCGCACTGGCTTCCTATCAGCTGTCCACATGCGAACGGACAGTTCAAGTTGTTGTATGCGACCGCCCTAGGTTCATTGCACCCTCACCCATGGGTGCTGATGGACACTTGATGGTCCTGGCAAACACTGACATCGAATTCACGGTCGCCGCCCTCGACCGCAATCAGGATGATGTGGTGGAGATTATTCTTTCTAATTCTGCCGGCCTCAATGACATGTCCGTGGTGTTGGGTCCCAACGTGCACCACGAGAAGTTGTTGGTAACAGGTCTTGAGACCACGTCACGCAATCGTGTGTCGCGAGAAGTGACATGGTCGATTCCCAACGATGGTATTATGCATACTGTATGTTTCAGAGCACGCGACAACCAGTTTCCCTGTGGCGATGGTGATGGTCTTGTTTCAGAGGACAGGTTGTGCGTGCATTGCACGCTTGAGCCTCTTGGTGTTTACATCACGTGCTCGTCCACGCTCAAGGCTGAAAATCTCGACGACCGCTTGGCCCCCATTATCTGTGGAGACGGACGCATGACTGACATCGAGGAGTGCGACGACGGCAATCTGCGCAGTGGTGACGGGTGCTCTTCGCTATGCTATCTGGAGGAGGGCTACGAACAACTCGGTTCGGATCCTCGGCCCAAGAATGTATGTGGCGATGGCCTCGTCGTCATTGGCGAAACATGCGATGATAACAATAATATTACTTCTGATGGTTGTAGTGATACTTGCCAGACTGAAATTGGGTTCACTTGCCTCGAGTGTGGCGGGTATACTGAGTGCCTCCCAACCTGTGGTGATGGCAATGTGACCAGCAATCATCTTCGCAGTGAGACGTGTGATGGCGGAGAAGGGTGTTCGGCAGAGTGCAGCATAGAGATTGGATGGCAGCTACAGGCAGGTGAAGTGAATCTTCTCGAACCCATCTGCGGTGATGGTCTTGTCAGAGGTGATGAAGAATGCGATGACAAGAACAATGTCACCGATGACGGTTGTAGTGATGAATGCAAGATCGAAGCTAACTGGGATTGTGGGACTGCAGGCTGCTTGGCAATTTGTGGTGACGGTGTTCGTGCTGGTCAGGAATTGTGCGACGATGGCAATCTGCTGGCCAGCGATGGTTGCGATCCCACATGTCGCATTGAGACATTCTTCTTTTGTGAAGTTGACACCCCCCATCCTGACATTTGCAGAGAATTGTGCGGAGACGGTGAGCGTGTACAGAGTAATATATCACGCGTCAGAGCTGGCTTTGACCGAATCAATGCTTGCGATGATGGCAACAATCATCCTTACGATGGATGCAGCCCCACTTGCGAGATTGAGGACAATCTGGGTTGGGAGTGCAACGATAACATGTCCGCTACTGGCACGCCGCAGAGCCCTCGTTCTGTCTGTGGATCCAACTGTGGCGATGGAATGCGTACTGAAATGGAGGAATGTGATGATGGCAATCTTCTCAACAAGGATGGCTGCAGCAGTAGGTGCACAGTTGAGACTGGCTACGTCTGCTATATTGGCACCGCGGGCACCGAGGCACAGATGCTGATGAATGCTTCAAGCTGCATCAACACGTTGCAAGCCAATGGAACGTGCTGTTATGCAGATGGCAATGCATCGGACGCCAAGACCTGCTCGTCTAATACAGAACCTGGAGATCTTGGTGCCTACTGCCTGAGCAAATTGAATCTGTGTTCGTCTTCGCAGTGCGAGCCTACAGTGGGCAAGAGCGAAGAGATTTGCTTCGTGGCATACATGGGTCTAGCTTCGCTCGACGTAGTCATGGGTGACATGCGCAACGTTTCCTATCTTGAGAGAGGCATTGCGGATTTGTGCACCAGTTCTTGTGGCGACGGCCACAGGGCACTCGCAGAAGAGTGTGATGATGCAAACCTGGAAGCAGGCGATGGATGCAGCTCAACGTGCTTGATTGAGGCAGGATGGTATTGTTTGCACCAGCCTGGACCAGCGGGCGACTTTTGTAGTAGCATCTGCGGTGATGCTGTCCTTGTGCCAGGCGTGGAAGAATGCGATGACGGTGCTTGGACCGAGCCACGAGGTGATGGCTGTACTTCCTTGTGCAAGTCGGAGATGGGTTTCAACTGTACCTACGACCAGCAGAACCGGCTGTATGGAGGTCGTTGCAAGCCCATTTGTGGTGATGGGCGATGGGTGCTCGGGGAGGCGTGCGACGATGAGAATCTTGACGACAACGATGGCTGCAGTAGCGAATGCAAGGTAGAGGACGGTTGGGTGTGTGGTGCAGATAGTTCTCGTCCCGACATGAACACAAGCGTCTGTATCGGTCTTTGCGGCGATGGTATTAAAGTCTCAGGCGAAGAGTGCGACGACAACAATATTCGAGATCGGGATGGGTGCACGCAATCGTGTAAGATCGAGCCTGGATTTGCTTGCACACCTGCAGGTGATTGCTTCACTGTTTGTGGCGACGGTGTCGTCATGGGCAAGGAGTCGTGCGATGACGCCAATCAAATGAATGGTGACGGTTGCACCAACGATTGTCTCATCGAACATGGTTACCAGTGTATTGCTGCGAATTGCTCGGGATCAGCCTGCCAGCTACAGGAAGGTGGTCTTGGATCGCACTGCCAAGAGTGTCCTCCCGTACGGCAGACTGCAGTACGCTGCTCGCATCCGCCGTGCCCGGTTGTGGGTCTCACTGCTGATTGCTCGACCTGGTTTTTTGATGGGGACGGTGGGTGGATCCGGAAGGAAGAGCTTCCAGTATCATCATTTTCGATGCAGTGCAGGCCCGAGTGGTATGGCGATGGTTTCTGTGACGCCCTCAACAATCGTGAAGAGTGTGGTTTCGATTTGGGTGATTGTTGCCAAAAGTCGTGCGGCTGCGGGGGTGCGACCTCGCGTGCCTGCTACAATGGAGTGATGGGAGGCTGCGGCAGGTTCCTGGACAAAAAGGGTGACTATCGTTGCATCCAGTTGCTTCACCCGGAAACTGGTGAGAACCTTGCTGCCGACGTCGCTGCCGTGAACCTGGTTGGCGGACGCAACATGGGTTCGGATCTTTATGGTCCGTATCTTTCTTGGGTGCAGATTGAATTGACATCAACAAGCCCAGATATTGCTGTGTATTTCTCAACCGATGGCAAACCACCAGCAGAAGAGACTACGACTCAGTTAGTGATCCATGGGCAGCCATACGTCGGACCGTTCAACGTGACTTCAACCACCCTCGTGCGCGTATCAACGGTGCTGTGGGGTCTGGGCGTCGGTCAGATCTCACTGCCCATCCAGATCCAAGTTGCAAAACCTGCCATCTCTCCCTCGCCCTTGGTTGACGAAATTATACCATCGCCTGTGCTTGTTTCCATTGTTACCGAGACGCCTGGTGCAACAATCAAATACACTCTTTCGGGTTCCATGGGGGCGTCAGACGAGCAATTTGTATACTCAGACCCGTTTGCCGTCAACTCGGTCAGCACTGTTGCAGCATGGGCTGAAAAGGAAGGCGCGATGACCAGTGAACGTTCCAGCGTGTCATACGCCCTCAAAGCCACGACACCTATGATAGCCCCACCTCAGGGAGCATATATGACAGAGGTTCGCATCAACGTTTCGAGTGATACTGTCTTAGCCGACGTATACGTGACAGTGTGTAACAGAACGGTATATCCAGACTTGCAAAACAAAAGTATTGGCCAGATCCATCAGACGCCAACAGACGTTTACTGTTTTCCCACCTGCAAGGGACTCTGTGCGGGAGGATTCAATGACAAGAAAGCGTGCCTCGGTGCAAGCGACCTTCTGACTTGCGGCGGTGGCGGGAGTTGTGTGGAATCCTACCACCTGGTACACTTGTGCTTTCCTCATGAGTGGCCTCCAGGGAGAAGTCTTTGGTCCGAACCTATCATCATTAATCAGACGTCCTACGGAAGTGGTACTTGGATAACCAGTTATGCAACCCGTGGAGGCATGGCCGACAGTAATTTCACAACACAGCAATACGAAATCATAACGGAAAAGCCCACACTCAACGTCTTAGCAGCAGTGCATGCGGCAGTTCCTTGGCCCAATGCAAACGTGCCAATGCTGTCGATTCCGTTCGAAGGACACGGACAATCCGAAGGACCATATCCTTCGCCATTGTCCTTCAATTTCTCGAATCCAACCCCAGTCTCTGTTTTCTACACTCTTGATGGCTCTTTGCCTACACCTGGTGCCCCGGGCACTATTCAAGTGCGTTTTTCCGAGATTCAGGCACCATTTCTGCTCAACAGAACGGCAAATATCACCTGGGTTGGATTGGCGCACAACCTTGCCTTGTCGGGCGTGCAATCTAGATCAATTGCTGTCCAGGCCGTGGCACCCGAGCTGATTATAAATGTGCGAGACCCGGACAAATCCGGCCCAATGGACTCTGTGTATACCACAACTTCTTCGTCTCCGTATGAAATTAAACTTGATCTAGAGAGGGGTCTTGTGACTGAGGGTTTTGTGTATCCGGGTCTTGATAAGGTGAAGGACGAAACTGATCATTTCCGGCAGAGGATCGGTTCAGCTGGATACTACTCAGGTTGGCCCATGTTCTCTCTGCGATCATCCACGCAAGATGCCCATCTCTATTACAGACGAGTCAACGCAAGTAATGGGTCGTCACAACTGGCAACGTGGCCTATCACTGGTGTGCGTTCGGGAACAACTGAGCCGCACACAACTCAAGGCTTGCATGCGCGCGGCTGGATCAAGTACACGCGCGACGACGAGATTGAGTTCAAGGGCAACGTGACGCTGGAAATCATGACAGCCTCGCCTGGCACTACCCTTATCAACAGCAACGTCATGTCTTACCCGCTCTTTATTCGTGAAAGATGCGAGCAAGGACAGGCAAGTATAGACGGATATGGCCCTTGCGCTCTTTGTCCGTTGGATGCCTACACAAAATGTAATGGCTATAATCAGGGGCCGCCCTGCACGTGCATACGGTGCGACTCTCACGCGAATGACACGGGCACGTTTGAGCTCGGCTCACCCCACCAGGATTTGTGCAAGCCCTTCTGCCGTCCTGGCTCCTTCAGCTATAAGGCTGGCATTGATGAGAACCGCACCAACTGCACAGCATGTGACCTCGGCACCTACGAGGACCGCACGCGTAGCACAGGATGCAAGACGTGCCCTGCAGGTACCTCCACTTGGCGCTTTGGTTCCGATGACATCACGCATTGCCGTGGCGCTGGGGGGCTTGTTGCAGGAGGCTTCCACACCTGTGGAGTTGATGTTGACGGAGCCGCCAAGTGCTGGGGCTACAACGGTTTCGGCCAGACAGACGTGCCCAAAAAATTGGTGCAATGGGAAGAGAACGGTGTGCCGTATGCGGAGCAGCGTGATGACGCATGGTATTCGGTTGTTGCGGGCAGTTTCCACTCATGCGGTATCACAAAGGAGATGAAGGCGCAGTGCTGGGGTCAAGAGTTTGCAGGCAAGACTGTCGTGCCAGCTATGCACCTCTACGACTCGCCAAGCATGCCCCTGGAAGATATCAAGGAGTGGCAGTCCATTTCCGCTTCGGCAGGATACCACCACACATGTGGAATCGCTGACGGTCGCGCGCTATGCTGGGGTGACGACGAGTATCAGCAGACTCAGGTGCCGAAAGGCCGCCATTGGCTCTCGATTTCAGCAGGCCAGTTTCACACGTGTGGGATTGACAGCAAGGGTATGAACGAGTGCTGGGGCGACGACTCGTATGGCCAGTCGCATGTTCCGGTGCTTGTCAACGGGGGCCCGTGGCGTAATGTAAGTGCGGGTCACTACCACTCGTGTGGCGTTTCGTCGGCCGGCAAGATGCACTGCTGGGGCTCCTCCCTCTATGAAGCTACGGCCTTCCCTCAAGATGTGGAGTCATGGGCCTCAGTGGCAGTTGGGCGCTATCACTCATGTGGCGTCACGTTTGATGGTGACATGCGGTGCTGGGGATCAAATCAAGACGGCGCGGTCACAGTGCCTGACACTGGCATCACCAGGTGGCGCGCTGTGACTGCCGGCCTCTTCCACACATGCGGTATCGCAGAGGATAGGACTGGTGTATGTTGGGGTCGCACTGTTTATGGCCTCACTATTCTCCCTAATGCTCCATGGTCATCCGTCTGAAATCTAGGTTCTCAACCCCTTGATCCGCCAAGATGCACGCTGTGTGCCAGTACTAATAAGAAACCCATATAATTACAAATACTTAATAAACACAAATAATGAAAATCTATAAGTGGCGTGTAGTGTAGGTCGAGTTTTGTCAGCAGTGTGTCTGTGCTGCCTCCAGTTGGTGCAATACGGCTGAAGCCTTTCAACAGTATGATAGATGAGGTCTTGAAATGTCATTTTTATGTCCGAAGACCTGATATTGGGTTTCTTGATACTCCTGGATGGTAGAGGGCACTTTTTCTGTTGGTGGTGAACAAATTTGTGAGAATATGTACATATGCGCACATACACGCGCGCGCGCGCTATCTCTGTCTCTCTATCTGTCTCTCTCTCTCTCTCTCTCTCTCTCTCTCTCTCTCTCTCTCTCTCTCTCTCTCTCTC
>Ga0209491_10004060_pt1 | contig 23194 bp, 23 predicted proteins | sample BON02_FD_187213 | JGI IMG/M metagenome (GOLD analysis project Ga0209491, IMG submission 187213) | Freshwater microbial communities from Lake Bonney liftoff mats and glacier meltwater in Antarctica - BON-02 (SPAdes) (version 2) | ecosystem: Environmental > Aquatic > Freshwater > Ice > Glacier... | reverse complement strand
CCGGAGGCGACGTCAACTCAGTGCTGAGCACTTCACGGGAGTATGGCTCTGAAAAGACCTTTGCATTGCAGCAGCTTTTCGTAGTGGGGCGGGTCGGGCTCGAACCGACGACGACCGAATTATGAGATTAGAGACTTTCACTGCGTCTCGTGCAGTAAATTCAATAATATCCATATTTAGCAACACTTTTGGAACATTTTTTGACTCGCTTCGTACGGGAGTATCAAGGATTATTAGCGGATTATTAAGGTTAGACCAATGGTGCTGCGGACTTTTAGCGGACTCCTAGTCCCATTGGGAGGACCCCATTGCTCGGTCCGGGTGGTGTAACCCCCGTTTCTGGACCGGGCTCACGATAGTTGCAGCTGGCTTAAATTGGTTGTCTCGTATTCGATTGGAGTAAGCATATCCAGTGATGAGTGGCTCCTGCGCCTGTTGTGGAAATTCTCAATGTAATCAGCTATCTCCATGCTCCGTTCAACTACCGTCGTCCATAACTTACGGTTGAGAAGTTCGGTTTGCATTCTTCCCCAGAACGATTCGATCATTGCGCTGTCGTAGCAATCTCCGATCGTTCCGAGACTGAGTTCGAGCCCTCAGTCGCGCCCGTTACTCGTGAAAGCCCAGGACGTAAATTGTGCAGATTCAACCGGTCGTTGCAACACGGGCTTATTGAACTAACAGTTGTTGGCCGTGATGATGCGGCCATGTTTAGTGCTGAGTTCACCAATGCCGCATCAGCAATCCGATCGATTGACCAACCAACTGCTAGCCTTATAAAAACACCCACAATTGCAATGACCGCTAGAAACCACCCCGTGGAGGATTGGTCAGAGATTCGGGTTTGGGCTCGCCGTGAAGGTGTCGGTCAGGGCGCGCGCAGCAGAATGCGAGTGTTCAAGAAGAAACCACGCCAGGTGGGGAAGAAAACCCGTAAACCCCGTGTTCGCGCATTCTCGGGCAAAGCCACCACACCATCGCCAATCTGGGCGACCCTAGCCGTTGCAGTTTCCGCCACACCGTGATCCGCACCCTCCATCGGCAAACCCACCGGTGAACCGGAGTGTGGTCAAGTCTAGGTGCAGCCGGCTCGCATCGACGTAGAAGCGGTCCAAGGTGGTGAGCAGCAGTCGGCCGCGGTGTCGAAGACCTCCAGGGCTCGACCGAGCCGGGCGAACGCACCCACCCATCGGTCCAGCTGCCTGGACGCCTTGAGCTCATCGAGGCGGCCCAGCATTGCCACAACACGCTGCCGGACCTTGCCGTCAACGCGATGGCCTTCCACCAGCTGCGCGTACTCGTGCACCTGGTCCCCACGCCGAACCCGCTTCACCCGTGGATACATGATTGGCACAAACATCGAGGACCGTCGAACAGCTCTAGATCAGCCAGCGTCCTTCAACCGCAGGCATTCCTACCCATCCACACAGTGGGCATGACCGATCACGGTGCGGACAACGGGCCTAGCAGTAACCGTTGGAGAGCCTTCCGTAAATACTTGTCCAAATAGACCTTGGATAGCTACCGTCCTGAAAACCAATTCTCTGTTTATTCATAAGACTTTTCGTTCTGGAGTCTTTGGTAAGTGAGATGGCAATTTTCAATAATTTCTCTGCGCTTCGTGAAGTCCCTATTGTTAGTTCGATACCAGCATCCATCCAAGCGTCGTAAACCTTATTGCACTTCTTGGGATGGCTCCCAGCCATGGCGGTACTAGGCGCTAAGAGGCTTCCAACTATCAACGCCATGATGGCTAAAGCAACACCTATCTTTTTCATAATCCTCCTTGCTCATTACGTCTCTCAAGAGTATCACGTCCCTCACACATTTCGCGAGCAAAATACGTGAGGGACCTCGTGGTAGGAGTCAGGCGTTCCCGTGAGTTTGATGTCTGTAGGTGTGTTGGAGTGGGCTCAACCGCCACCTCAACGAGCATCAGTGTTCCCGTGCCTTCGCCAGTTGACCCTCCCACACCGGAACCGGAGTTGTCCTGACATCGGCCATTATCGTTGGGTTCCCTTGCGTAAATCTCCATCAGCATCGTCACTACTCGGATTTCCTTTATTTCTAAGTCCTATTCTCGACAGTTGCGAACCGGTGTAACGCTGGCTTTGGTCTTCTTATTCAATAACGGCATAGCCCTTTCTGTCTCCAAGAAATTAATTCGTCCAGAATCAGTGACGAACTAATGAATACCGGCTCATCAAGAAAGCATTATTGAACGAAGTTGACGTCTTGACTATATTTTGATGCAAATTGTCCTCGCAATCTTTGTGGAACCGCCCGCGAGCCGCAGGGTTCGGATCTCAATTCCGATAACACACTCTCATTAAGAGGGACCGCTATTAAAGATCACGTGGGCAGTTGGAACCCCATACGTGTGGGCACACTCACTCACGGCTATCCACGGTCCTGTCTGAGTTTTGCCGTCTCGACATGGCTGTAATCCCAAGCGTTTTCATACACGCCCTTGACCCGGCGATCACTTCATCCGCTGAACGTAGCTGGTGAAGCGCATGTCGGTTGCATTCAAGACAGTGTTTGCGAGAGTGTGCAGCAATGCACGTCGTGACTTGGACGCATCAAGGGTTAGGGCCGATGCAGTTAGAGCCCCATGAAACATCAAGTTGCGGACTGCGTACGCAATGATGCGCAGATCGTCTTCGTCGCCGCTCACAAAGGATCGTAGATGCCTACGAACAGAGCTTTCCGTCACGCGTTCCACGAAAAGTGCTTCCATCATTCGTGCCTGTGGTGCAGCTCGAAGGGCGTGGGCGAGTTGATCATTAATGACACGGACATTCCTGCCTGCACCAATTGCCGACTCAAGGCACTCCAACGCCGTATAGGCCAAGCCAACGTGAAGCGCTGCAGAGTAACTCGCGGCTGTCGCCACAGATACCCCTTCGAAGTGTGACGTCGAGTATCCCCTAGCAAGTGCATAGCGGGCCGCAAACACATTTAATTTCGGATGCTTGACCGAAGGATGCCCTGCGACTTTCACGCAATAGCGCGACCACTGAGTTGGTCTCAATTCATTGTCTCCGATCCATGCCAGCCCCACCAACCGTCAAAAGAGTTACACCTTACGGCGCTCACTTTTTTGACGGGTCACAACTGTATGCCTCAGAGAGGTTGATACCTACGCTCAGCACCTGTTCGTTTCCTGCCGCGGTTGCGTGCTGGATGCTTTTCGAATCAAGGCCACTGGATCTGTGAACCAATACCGCCCGATCCAGCCAGGGAAAACAGAATGATCGCCCCATGGCTATGCGGCTTCCTGTGTAATCTTCTAAACGCCCCAGTCGGGCACAGGACCTTAACCTGTGCGATTATGGCAGCGGACGGGTTTCGAAGTGTGGTTAATCAGGTTTTTCTAACTTCTTGGCTAACATTTGACCTTGAAACATGCGGACGCGCCCTGGGTCATGATGGTGATGCTAAGTCCATGTTTCCCGTGGAGTCGCGCTCAATATGAGTAGTCTCGGCACGTCCCGGTATTGCGACAGGATTTCATCGAGGGCGTCACCCTCAGGCTGGGTGAGCAGGTGAGTCGCGAGGATTAGATGGTCGATCGCCGCATCTACCGCTGCTTGCTCCGACGATGAGTCTGAGTCGACGGCGGATGCTGCTGCAGTCGACGGCACCGAGATTTCCACAGACGACTCTGCGGTTCCTGGCGAGCTGGCGCAACCGGCGATCAGAAATGCGGGCGTTGCGAGCAGTAGTGCGATGCGCCACATGGCAGCTCCTCAAAACGGAGGTTAGCACCGACGCCGGCGCGCCGTGTACGAAAAGTGGGTCAATGCAAGCGGGTCACAAACGGTCGTATTTGCGCACCTACGTATGGGTGAGGCAGCCGACCAGTCAACTACCCCGCCCTGCGGCTAACGCCTTAGGACGAGGTTTGAGGTAACCAACGGTTGCCGATAGCCCGAGTTGACTACCCCGTCCACGTCCGACACGTCCGTGAAGAGCCAGCCGGCTGTGAGATGCGGAGCCGAGCGGTGAGATGCAGCACCGTCGGCGTGAGGCGGGCGAGGTCCGAACAACATGACCTATCCGGTTCAGAGATCCGGGCCTCTTGGCCGTCCCGCAACTACTGAGCGACGAAGCCCGGCGTCAGCGTCGCGTCAACTCGCGTGGCCGAAGCGATGTCAACCAGGCCAGAAACATACGTTTCCCAGCGCACCGACGCTCCCGGCGGAGGATTAACACTGTTCAGGTCCGCGGAACCACCCCCAGTGATCTGGCCAGCGGCGTTCCTGGTAACGAAGCGGACCACGGATCCGTCGTAGCTGGAGCCATTCAGAGTTTGTTTCCACGAGTTCGTGACGGTGCCACCAACAACGATACTAGACGAGTAGCCCGGGCGTGGGGGCGATGCGCTTGCTGGCACAGCGACGTACGACTCGCTGTTGGACAGTGGCGCAGGTTTGCTACAGGACGGGATGAACTGCACCGATCCCACCGCGGACTCAACATCGATTGACATCCCTGACGGCCGAGTAGATCCAGGGAGGACTGATCCCATCGCCCCAGATACAGTCTTGATGATGGACCCTGACGCATCCATTACGTTAATGATCGCCTCCCCGTCGGAAGATGGAACAAGTGGATTCGAGTTCTGCAGCATCGCTCCGACGGATACGTAGCCGCTCTTGGGATCGTAGGTGAACCCCTGCTCAACCACTGTGCATGTTCCACGCGGCGATTGACCCTTGGGGACGATGATCGCGTCCGATAACTTGAACGACTTGCCTCCACCGCATGCCATGCTCCCTCGGTACCGGCCCGCTTTAATGCCCGTCGTCGGCACAGCGACGCCCCCGTCCACAATTCTCAAGTTAGTTACGCGAACAGCCTTAGGCCCCGCGAGCCTCACCGTGCATCGGGCCGCCGCCGTGACCCACATCCCTCCCGTCAGCTCCACGTGCAACTGTGATCCTGCCACGGCTGACGCCGTGGTCCAGTCACCCGAGTCGACCGAGGCAGTCAGCGCGGTCGGCTCGGCTGCCACGACGGGCTGCACCAATCCAGTCGCTGCAAGGGCAGCTACAACTACACCAGTGAGCATCCGCACCCCGCTCCAGTGAACTCTCATCGCAACCCCTCAGCTTCCCGCGTCCCCCGCGCCGCCTGTCATGGAGAACGCTCTGAAGCAGCCCGTGCAACGAAAAGATCGCTACTGTTCTGCAAGGACACCTTGGCCCTCGCTACGGAATCTGTCAAGTCAAATGATTACGCCGTTAGGCGCGGTTGTTCGAGTGGGTCACAAACGGTCGTATTCGCGCGCCTCGGCTGCGCCTTCTTTATGACAACATGACTACTGCAAAAACAAACCCTGAACAACAATTACTTACGATTACGGGTGGACCGAAGTACATTCACATGGACTGCAAGCACTCATCCCTTGTCAGCAATCTTCTCGGTCCAAAGAGTTCCATCCCAGTACCTCAGCTTTTCCGGGTCTTCGGGGTCGTCGTACCAACTAGGAACCAGTGTGGCAACGGCGGTCGTGCCAGTAGTTGATGAGGAATTCGTGGATAACCACGTTATGAGCCCTGCAAAAAGCAAAACAGCTGTTGCCCCGATGAGTACCCACATCACCGTTCGATCCCCGCCTCTTCCACCGAGCCAGACCGCAAGGCGATCCGAACTCTGGGCCACGTTGGCTTGCCAAAAGGCGAGTCCTGCAGTTGCGCAACCTGCAATAAATAAAAGGATGCTCACACCGCGGCGTGTCTCATTTACATCTTCCATTGTCTTCCCCAAACATCACCTGCATAAACGCTCAACACTGGGCATCAGAAAACCTGCCGACCCGAAGAGCAGCACCAACATTCAGAAATCAACCAAACCCTGGGCAGACCCTACCCGAAAGCTTGGCCGTCGCATTGCCCAAGAATTCCCAAGAAAAATTGGACGGCCGACACTCTCGCGGAAACCGCTATGGCTGCACCCACCGCAGATGGAACGGGTGATACTGCGGGTATAAACCCTGAACATATCTATAAGCGGTGGCCCCCTGCCTCAACAAGTGCCGAGAAAACGTTTAGGTGTGGTGACGTCACAGCAAAGACGGAATGTCTATAAGTTCAGGGAACGGCACCGAAAGTGGGTTACACTGGTGGCGAAAACCATTGCGGTAACACGGGTAAAAAAGGGAAAAGCGTGTTCAAGCTCGCGTTAGCGGTCGTACTCGTCTCGACGATGTCTGTCTCGGCCTGTGCGCAGTCAGCCGGCACTGAACCTGCACCGGTCGCTACTGTCACGGTGACGGTTGGCCCTCAGCCAGATTCCAACGTTGGCGCCTTCGATAAGGAAGCCTGTGACACGATCCAATTAATGTACGACGTCAATAAGCGTTTGTACAACGACGGCTATCAGGACAGTTATCTCTCAGAATATCGCAGTTTCATACGATTTTATAACTGTCCAGGGAGTCAGTATTCGGAATGATCGGCGGAGTGGGACATGACTATGTTGCTCTGCCACCAGCTGATGTGGGTAGGCTAAACACGCGGGAGTGAAGCTCAACATGTCAGTGATCTGCTGCGTGTACTTCACTCACTTCCACTGCTACCCTTACTGGGCAAACAGAAAACATATTACGCATTACTGATTAAAGACCAAGTGTTCAACGGTATCAAGGCACATGGACGACTATCCATAAAGCAACTGGGGAATTATGAATCGCACACTCTTGCCTGTGGTTGTACTCAGCTTCGTCCTTGGACTTACAAGTTGTAGTTCAAATACCGAAAATACTGTCACCGCTGAAATGACTATCACGGAATCTGCCGGCCCTAGCGGAGTGTCCGAGACAAGAAGCGAAGTGATGAATCGGGAGGAGATGGGGGCGTTCTACTTAGTTGCCACATGCCCCGCAGGTATCCAACTGCGACCCCTCAACGCTATTGGAGTCAAAGGCAAACCAACCACCGCAGAACTCAGGGCGTTACCCGCACTTATCGTGCCGGCTCAAGTTGCACTTGAGGACGTTTCTAAGGTTCTGCTCAATCCTGTCAAGCAATGGCCCATAGAGGTCATTGAGGCAGTCCAGCAACGAGCAGATGGATCCGTCCGACTAGCCGCCGGTCTCAATGAACTAGGTCTAACAGGCAATGCCGCACAATTCAACACTATTTGGAAGCAACTAGTAAAAATGATTAATGGGTATGCCCCCGCCTCGGAAGTTATTCGTGCCGCGGCAGGTCTTCCAGAAGAGGGTGGATGCCCTATTCGCGACGTGGATGCCAGTTTTGTGGCGGACATACGCGATAAGTTGAACCTTGCTCAAGATTCCATGAGTGATGGGCAAATCCTGTCCTTCGGAGATTCGATGTGCACAATGCTGGCTGCATACCCAACCATTGCAGAAGTTAGTGAGTGGGTGACAGCAGCCGGATTTGCTGACACGGCAACAGCAGCGGGCTCACTTATTGGGGCAACGGCAATTAAGCACTTGTGCCCAGAATTAGAAGATGTTATTGCTTCCTTACAAAACTGAATCATGGCTCAATTCCAGTGGGTCACAAACGGTCGTTTGTCGACGTCCAATTAGTAGACCTCACGGGAGTGGGAGGACCCCATTACTCGGTCTGGGTGATGCCACCCCGAGTTACCAATGTAGAAATGGCGTTAGTCCCATTGCTCATGGGATGCAACTGTCCTGGCATGACCCCTTGCAGCGGGTCCGGGTGATGTACCACCCCCGACACCGTAAATCAAACGAACGTTTGTGAGACGACGCCAAATGTCAGACCCATTAAGTAACGTAACTTTGTAAAACAACCTCGGAGGGAAAAAATGACTAGTTTCGGATATTTAAGAGTGAGCACCGCCGACGGGCGCCAAAATGTGAGAAGTCAAAAGTCTGCTGTCAAGGCGGCGGGGGCAACGGATATGCGGGAGGAGACACTCAGCGGTAGTAAATCTGCGGCAAGTCGACCAGTCTTAAACGCATTACTCGCGGAAATGCTGGAGGGAGACACTTTAGTTGTTTATGACTGGAGCCGGTTGAGCCGTAGCCTCTCTGACCTTCTGACCATTACCAAGGATTTACACACACGCGGAATTATTCTGAATTCCACGCAACAAGGTTTACTTGACCCTAAATCTCCGTCATCAAATCTCATGCTCGGCATTATTGGAAGCGTAAACCAATTCCAACTGGAACTTTTGCGTGAGAAAACCCGTGAAGGACTTGCTGCTGCCCGTGCCCGTGGCAAGTTTGGTGGCCGCCCCGTGAAACTTAACCCCGCTCAAATCGCTATGGCAAACAAACTTCGTTCGGACGGGAAAAGTGTCGCTGCTATTGGCTGTCTGCTGAACGTGAGCCGGCCTACGGTTTACAGGGCCCTGATCCCAAAATTTTGACCGCCATTTGATACCGGATCGAGATGCCTCACCTTGGGTGGAATTTAGCGCAGCGTCTGTTTCGGAGACTTCGGCAAGGCAAGATCAAACGCGAGCGTGGGTTGGGAAGTACGTTCGTCTCTCCGCAGTAGACTTCCGACACGGTGGCAATATCGTTCGACGGTGTTGGGAAGTACGTTCGTCTCTCCGCAGTAGACTTCTGAGTGAAAGAATTTTGCGTGATAAGGAGTTGGGAAGTACGTTCGTCTCTCCGCAGTAGACTTCATATCCAGATTGTCGGCCAGTTCCTGACGTTGGGAAGTACGTTCGTCTCTCCGCAGTAGACTTCGCAACCGTCAAGGCAACTACGCGCACCAGTTGGGAAGTACGTTCGTCTCTCCGCAGTAGACTTCGGCGCATTGACGCCATTGTCACACCCGGGTTGGGAAGTACGTTCGTCTCTCCGCAGTAGACTTCTATTGGGTGATTGAGGCGCTATCCGTCTGTTGGGAAGTACGTTCGTCTCTCCGCAGTAGACTTCGGATCATGCGGGTTGCCATGGTCAAGCAGTTGGGAAGTACGTTCGTCTCTCCGCAGTAGACTTCCGAGGTCGGCGTTCGTAGCGGCGAACCTGTTGGGAAGTACGTTCGTCTCTCCGCAGTAGACTTTGCATGCAAGTTGAGTACGAGACTATCCGGTTGGGAAGTACGTTCGTCTCTCCGCAGTAGACTTCCTTGAGTACTTATATGCCAAAAGATCCTGTTGGGAAGTACGTTCGTCTCTCCGCAGTAGACTTCCAAACTACGCAATCCTGGAGAACGTCGCGTTGGGAAGTACGTTCGTCTCTCCGCAGTAGACTTCAATAGTTATCGTTAGGGTGGTGGTGTAAGTTGGGAAGTACGTTCGTCTCTCCGCAGTAGACTTCTTGAGGACATCGTGCCCGCGAACCCTTTGTTGGGAAGTACGTTCGTCTCTCCGCAGTAGACTTCTTTTAGTACCCACCACCGGCACCGATACGTTGGGAAGTACGTTCGTCTCTCCGCAGTAGACTTCACCGGGCAGCAATCGAGTGGGCCGAAGAGTTGGGAAGTACGTTCGTCTCTCCGCAGTAGACTTCCCGGCATCGCGGTCTCCCTGGTAAACGAGTTGGGAAGTACGTTCGTCTCTCCGCAGTAGACTTCATACTCACGCGAGTTGGAAGAAGAAGTAGTTGGGAAGTACGTTCGTCTCTCCGCAGTAGACTTCTCAGGTGAAGGCGGGTGGCTTGCCAACGGGTTGGGAAGTACGTTCGTCTCTCCGCAGTAGACTTCAAGTGACCTAATGCAGTCCTACCGGCAGGTTGGGAAGTACGTTCGTCTCTCCGCAGTAGACTTCTATTATTAAACGATGGCGTGTAGGCGATGTTGGGAAGTACGTTCGTCTCTCCGCAGTAGACTTCTTAGCGGGCGGGCATCGAGCAACATGTTGTTGGGAAGTACGTTCGTCTCTCCGCAGTAGACTTCCTGGTGTGGTCGTTGGGTTACGCCAGAAGTTGGGAAGTACGTTCGTCTCTCCGCAGTAGACTTCAAATAGCACTGGTTTCGTGTAGGACAGGGTTGGGAAGTACGTTCGTCTCTCCGCAGTAGACTTCAACGCATATTTTAGTGCAGCAACACACAGTTGGGAAGTACGTTCGTCTCTCCGCAGTAGACTTCTTGCTCGGCGTGTCGCATAACGGAAACAGTTGGGAAGTACGTTCGTCTCTCCGCAGTAGACTTCCTTGGTCCCATTGGGTCGCGTCCGCTTAGTTGGGAAGTACGTTCGTCTCTCCGCAGTAGACTTCCAGGGTGACAACTTTGCAATTCTCACAAGTTGGGAAGTACGTTCGTCTCTCCGCAGTAGACTTCAACTCAAGCTCTTCGACAGTAAAAATGTGTTGGGAAGTACGTTCGTCTCTCCGCAGTAGACTTCGCCGGGCTTTCCTCGTCACGAATCAAGGGTTGGGAAGTACGTTCGTCTCTCCGCAGTAGACTTCAACAAGACACTAAGTCGTTGCTTGCCTTGTTGGGAAGTACGTTCGTCTCTCCGCAGTAGACTTCAGGTCGCCCCCAAGGTGGGCGGCTTGAAGTGTTTTATGGGGGTAATTGGTCATGAGTGCGGCCGTTCTTATCCCATTTGACCTGATTGCGGCATGTACATCCAGCCTGAAAAATAGTGTGGACAAGTGATTGCTGACCCTATTAGAAGGAGATTTCGACTCGGTCGGTAGGACTAATGAAGAGTCCCAATTGCTCAGGTTTACCTTCAATAGGGACTTGCTGCGCTCCGAAGTAGCGGTACGTGGAAGCCCACTGTTCATCGGTGAGTTTCAGCATGCGGACGTCACCCTGTGGCGGGACTAGATCGCGGATCGGGGAGAGAAGACTTCTTACGCCTGACGCATTGACGAGATATTTGGAGTAGACGCTTAGTTGAACTTGGCTGAAGCCTAGGTCGAGAATCATCTTTCTGTACTGAGTCGCGCGGCGACGGTGTTCTTTAGTCAAGACGGGTAAGTCGAACATGAGCAACAGCCACACGGGGTCAGCCATCAGGTGGTGACCAGGTGGGTACGGGTAATTTATCGATATCTCCCTCAACGTACATGGCGAATCGCTGCGCCAGATCGTTGATAGCAGCCATGACCGATGGCCCAGATCGCTCCATGGGAGTAGAAGTCGCCGCTACCAGGTGCGCTTTCACCTCTCGGTCGTCTAGGGATGCGTCCTGGCCCAATCGTGACACGGCAAAATCGATTGCAGGCCTGAAAGGTTCAATCAAATCGTCAGCAAGTCCAAAAGCATTGGCCCGATGTCGATGGAAGATCCCTAAGCTGGGAAGTAAACCAGCGGCAGTGATAGCCCGCACGACGTTGCCACGCAAGACCGCGTATCCGTAGTTGAGGCAAGCGTTACGACCAATGCCTTCGTAATCTCGGCTGAACGCCTCCTCCGGGAAGAGCCGGGACCAATACGCTCGCGCGGCTTGTGCTTCCAGATTTTCTGGGTCACCAGATCGCGTGCGCTCCGCCAAACCAAGCAGATAATCTCGCTCGTCCCCTCCAAGGTTTGATGCTTGGCCGCGAATCTTTGCGCGAATGATCTGCATCCAAGCGTTTTTCTTTCTGGGAAGTGAGAGATCGCATTGTGCATGGTGACGGGTGGCAACCCGGCTGTTGGACGACCAGGGTGTGGTCACCGCGTACGGGATACCTTTCCAATCGCATGCCAAGATGGGGACTTCAAACTTGGCAGACAAGCTCACAACGGAAGCTGACCAACTAGTCCGTGTCCCGACCAAAATGCATGCGACGTCGTCAAGGGGCGCTTCAATACCACCGACTAACAACCGTCCGCGGCGCGTCTCGATGAGTCCTTCAAAGTCAAGAAGGTCGAGAACGCGCCATCGTTGACTCATTTCTCGAACGCTTCTTCAGCTGCTGCAAGAACATTCCAAGATGTTGGAAGCGAGTCACCGGTCCAACGCGGTCGACCCAGAACTGTTCGGCGTAAGACGTTGCACCCGGGTGAACCCAGGATCACATTTACGCTCATGGGAATCCGGTTCGCTTTCAGCACCTCACTTACTGCGGCTGGTGTTTCGTGCTCTGATCGCGCCCCGCCTCGTTCCATGTCCGCCGCAGTGACGACTCCTTCATAAGCCAGGTAACTGGGTGCAATTCCTATTTTTCCTGGCTCGGCGATTCCCGTGATGAGCCAGTGCTTTTCTGGAAAAAGTGTCAGAAATTCGCCAAGCTTTGTTCCATCCGTTTGGAAGTAAGTGGGTTCAATCTCGATTTCGTCATCCACCGCTATCCAACCAATAAGTCGGGCGTCACCGGATTGGATTCTTTGACGAAGAGCTGAGTTTGCTGTTCGCATTGCTTGACTATGGGCCGGAGGAGTGGTGGTCAGGAAATCGTTCCCCGGCCCACCAAAGCCAATACGCGGAAACTCACCTACGTATAAGCGCACCATGCCGAAGTTGAACCCATCTTTTGTTTTCCATGCGTAAATTTGCGCGAACCTGATTGTCCCGCCGATAGTTACCGCGCCCCCTCGAACGGGTAAGTAAGCGGCGCTGGTGGGAAAAAGCGCCACAGGACGTTCGCTTGCCCAGCGTTGAAGTTCACTGCGCCGCTCGTCGAACTCTAGGTCGCCGCCTTCAGCGATTTCCTGCAGTCGCATATACAGGCTGCGGTCTAAGAGTCGTAGGACCTCATCTTGACTAAAAGCATCTCCAATTGACTTGTAAGCCAGAGGCTGGACAGTGTCGGCGTGGACTGAACCGACACGGGGGGCCAGGCGAAGTTGCCGGACAACAGGTATGTTGTCCAATCGGATCGTAGCCTCAAGAAGTTCGGCAAGGGCCCCTATGCGTTCCCGCCAAGCGTTAAAAGCGGATTGATCTTTGGCGCTTGTCCCGCGGTATTCCTTCCATCCGGGTTCCTTGCCCGTGAATTGATTGTCGCGCTGTAGCCATGATCGTTCCTTTAATGTTCTGGCTACTGCCAAATTCAGCGATGTCAGTACAACCGCGTCGATGGCGTGATGACGTCGATCGAATCGTGACTTTCGAGTCATTGTGCGAAGTCGAATACGATCATCTATTCCTCCCGCCTTGCGTGCTTCACTGGTTGCGGCACCAGAGAACACCAACACCTGTCCCGCCGAAACTTCATGTCGCTTGCCCTGTTCAACTAGGAAAGTTTCGATCCGTGCCCGCATTTCACGTGCCGCGTAAGCAGTTGACTCCAGTGAGCGTTCGTCCGTTTCATCATCGGCGCTTAGTGAGAGGCGCTGCGAAACATTCGCCTTCAGCCGCGTGAATGACTTGCTTGTCATCCCGACGCGTTGCCACGCTTTTACACGAAGTTGCGCCTCATGGACACTGATTGCTTCATTGGGGGCGTGATTAGCGAAGACTGCGAAAGGCTGTTTGCCCTTCGCAGCATTACAGGATCGGCAGACGGCGACGAGATTGTCCAAACGGCTACTGCCGCCACTGGCGCGGGGAACAATATGGTCGAGTTCACAGGTCAACAGAGTGATAGTACTTCCGCAATACACACATACGCAGTTTTGGCGTTCCACACACTCGTTTCGCTTAATTTCTGTTCGGCTGGGATGTTCTATGCCTTGAACACGCAACAGATTGGCGACACCATCCCGACGAAACGTATTCAGGCGAATCTCATTTTTCAATTCAGCAAGGGCTGATGGACCCAGGAATCCACCACGTACGTGTTCTACTATGACGCGATCCGGCATGCCCCACTTGTCTACGACGTTCATGAGGTAGCGCCGAACTAATGTGTTGACCCGTGCCACAGTCGGGTGCTCAATCGAATCATTGAAGTTGGGTAGAGGGGGTCGCCAAGAATCATCAACGCCGAAGGCGACCTTTCGCGCTGTGTGTAAATCACAACGTGTCTCTCGCATAATTGAGTTGAGTTTGTTGAGTGTTTCTTGACTGTACGCGGCGCGGCCACTTTCCAGGGCTTCGTTGAGGCCCGCTAACGGGTCTAACACAGTCTCCTGCGAGAGGAATTCCTGTAAGGAGTCGCTGAAAATGTCACCATCCTCACTGGATAGATCCGTGATGATGCTGATGAGTTCTGAGCGTTCTGCTGCACTTGCTGTAGTCCACCAAGCCCCCACCGTGCTATTCCTCTTGAATTTCACCTCGACTGCTGTAGAGGTCCTATCCGATGGCGCGTACGTGCCGCCTGATCCATCTAGGCTTGAATCCACCAAGTCCCGTGCCGATATGTCGAGCTTTTCGGCGATATCCCGCCATCGTGGTCGGATGTCATCTCGCCAATGGGTGAGCATTTCCACGACGATGTCATATTCGGATTCTGTCAGTCTGCGCTTTTCGCGACCAACACGAAGGTTGGCTGCTGCGTCCCTAATGCGGAACTGCTGAAACTCTAAACTGGCCAATGGAGCGCGTAACTGATCGGGTTGTAGCGCACATCTACCTATTCGATCCCTGGGAATGTGAGGTTTCGTCTGAAAAAAAACGGCCGCACAGATCGAATCGGCGACATTATCCGGTACTTGTTGTGTCTCAAAAATCAGACGCAATTCAAACAAGGAATCCTCTTGCCGAACCTGTGTCGCCATAAGTGCACCAACAGTGTTGCCTAGGGACTTTGAAGTAGGCCGAATAGGTGCCCCTGTGCCAACGATGCGGCTCACGAGCTCGCCCATGGTGCGTGAGTTTTTAGCTTTCCCTGGATAGTTCGTTTCTGCCATGTCGAGGGTTTGGACAAATGAGTCAGTGGGTGTGGGCGCTTGTGCGAGGCGCTCAACACTCCACCACGGATTACGCCAACCTCGATGTCGTGCAACGTGGCGCACGGCAAGGCTAACCAGTTCCCCTCTATCCGCGGGGTGAGGTACCAGATTGTTTATGAGTTGTGCACGGGCTCGCCACGCTTCGTGGGTTTGAGGAAGTTCGTCAATAGGCACCGGGAACCCGTGTTGTTGCAGTATGTGATCTAGTAGTTGCAACCGCTTGCGCTTATTACGTATTAAGCGTCGGGTTCGGCGAGCTATGCCGGCCGTAGCGAGTCGGCTCTGCGGGGCCTTACCGGTGCTGGGGTCCATACCACCATCGTGAATGTGCACGACACTATTTAGGATCTCGATCGGCCACCCATCATCGTCATATTCGACCGTTGCGAAACCAACAGACCTTTCACCTACGTCAATTCCGATGCATATTGGCATGATGCCTCCCCAGTAGTTCGCTCGTATTGCGGACTGTAGCCAACATCCCTGACATCGGTTGCGGGTTAGCGGAAATGAGAAACAACCGGATTGCGAAATAGAACGAGCCCCCGCGTAAACGCGGGGGCTTAGAATTCTATTCGACCCTGTGGGCCGAACTTATTAGGAAGCGTCTCTCCACGCATCAGTTTTAAATTTAAGTGCTGCGCGGCGTTTTGTCAATAGTTTGGATTTTGATACTTCCGCTCTCTCTAACACACTCATGTTAGGACTCTTACCACTTTTCTTCCTCTCAGACTTTTAAGTCAATTCTTCTGCTGTCAGTCTCTCTACCCGCAATTGCAGTTAAGTTTAAACATGTCCTGCGCCACATCATGTGTTGTTTTTGCTGCTGATCCGTTCTGTGAGTGCCGCGGCAGCCCTGCGTGTCAGGGTGAGTTGAGACCAAAGGTTCTTAGCAAGTCTTCCGCCGTTTGCAGGGCGAGATTCGGATTGTTTAGTGATGTCAAGTTCATTTGTTTTGCCGGTAAGCCACGATGGTGGCATGGATTCCTCTCGGCCACATAGTGGTGGCCCAAAACCGCGGCGTTCGTTTACGCCGAGCCAAAAAATGGAGCACGTCAATGCCTATGAGGCTGCCCGCCTTCACGCCAAGTTTACCAGTTCGGGATATGTGCATTAGCCGGTTCTGTTACCGCTCCAGCCTTAGCGAACTTCCGTTTCCTCCTCGTCTTTCGGGTTTTCCAGGGAACTGGCCACAGTGCTGGCGACGTTAACGAAAACAGGGTCGGTCACCGTTACGAAGATTTCTCGGGACGAGCGAAGCGAGTTCCGGGGCAGAAATCGAGTAGAGGGGCGTCGGTAAGAGATACCGCTCGTTCCTCGCTGAGCCACACCTGCGGTGTGTCAAGGGCCCCGACTGCGGCTCCCGCCTCCGTCTGCGCACATCGAGCAGCCCTTCTAAATCGTTAACAGCGTGTCCATTGCTGACGAGCTGGCGCATCCGACTGCTTACGCCGCCCACGGTGAAGATTTGGAGGAAACTTTCACGCAAGACGAGATGCTGACGCTACTGGAACGGTACGACGACGCGTGATTCCTTGAAAACACGATGTTGACGCAGTACTCTGACAACCCAAACGCATGGATACTCACCGAAGATCCTGACGAAGGTGGGAAAGTGTTTTTCTCCGTCGAAAACATAGGCTGATCGCCGGTCGGTACCTCTAACATTTGTGTCTTTGGACAGTGAAAGTCCACAGCGTGTCAGTGTGATGTGCGATAATTATGTAATGGGAGACAACACGGTGGCTAAAGAAAATCCAACCAGACTGTTCGCTCTTTTACGGGTCCGTGACTGTTTCACTTGGGTCCCGGTCGGGGTAGCACTCACGATGATGGTGGCACTTCTCGCCGGTGGCGCTGTTCTCACACAGGCGGCAGTGGCCGCACCGACCGACGCCCCTATTTCAGTGAAAAACGGTGGAGCCACAACCTTCGCTAAAGCGATCGCCGCGAAACAAACGAAAGCATGTTCGGTTGCTAAGAAAGCTGTTAAGCGAGCTAAATCCCCTGCCGCGAAAGCTAAAGCAGAGAAGCGTGTCGCTAAAAGATGCGCCGTAGCGCCAGTAATACTGCCAGAACCGGGTGTTGGTGTTCTTCCAAAGAATGCAACTGGGTACAACGCTGATGGATCAGTGAGATACGGGGCAGGCTTCTTTAATAACCTAGAGGATTATAACTCCCCCGACTATTCAGGGAAACCTTCACCAAAAATGTCTGAAGCAATCGATGGCGTCTCTGGGGTGAACTGGCGCGACCAGTCACACCTGGCTCCGGAAGACAGGGTCGGGTTCCCTGAGATTTTTCCGGCAGCGGCAGTAGAGTTATTCAAGAAACGACCAGATTTGATGTACTACTACGCCCCTCTGGCGAATCTGAAACCCGGTGACAACCTTAAAGGTGACACCGTTTTGGGGAGTTCAACGTATTTAACTCTCGGGGAGATGGTCTTGATCACTACCAATGTTTTGAGCCCAACTCTCGGTGATAGTTACATTTTTGCCGCGTTCCGCATTAATGGAAATGGGGTGTTCGGTTCGGGAACGAAAGAGACACAGTGGACACTTCTTCCCGGTAACCAACTGAAGGATCAAACCTTCGGCTCAACGCAAATAACCACGTTCGGTTAATAGTTTCTCTCAGTATCCGATAGTAAGGAAAGCTTTTTATCGGATTTAGGAGGGAACATGAAACGTGTACTGATCGCTGCGATGATCATCCCTGGTTCTTTGATTCTTGCTGCTTGTTCATCTCCGTCGGAGGTTATCGCTCCTGCCCCGCCGTCGTCTTCGACACCTGTTGTGATCCCTGCGCCAACCCTCGGTAACGATACAACCGCAGTCCCGGCTCCTGCCGACGCCACCGCTGTTCCCGGTGCGCTCGATGTACCCGATGAAGTAGGCGCACCGTTCACTGAGGCTGAGCTCGCGGAAAGAGGTATTGAACCGGTGGTTGAGGAGCCTCTACCTGTATCTGATAACCCCGCTGGTTCGTCGTTACTTGAGGTGGTTACCGCTGACGCTTAGAGGTTATCGTGACGGGTAAAGAAAACGGTCACGGTCTCTCGGATGTGGCTTCATCCGCTATTCGTTACTACGACCACTGACCACTTACCCCGCACTATAGGACCCCCTTTCCAGCTTCCCCTAGGGGGGTTTTCTGCTCCCTGTGACCGCTCCAGCCTTTTCGGAGAATTAGGTTAAAACCAGCCCGAAACAGGGTTTTCAACCCCCGGTTACCGCTCCCTTCCTTTCTGCATCCGGTCGCTTTTTCCTTCCAGCTTCCGGGTAATGGTTTCTTTCTCCGTTAACGGTGGCAGCGATGCGAACATCCTGTAGGGCGAAACGGAAGAGCCCTAGCGATGGAGTTTCGTTTGAAGGGCGTTCGTGAGAAGGTCTTAAAGGGCGTAATCGAGCGGAAGCGAGATGAAGCTCCCGACGGGTGGAACACCCGGCTCAGGGAGGAATGAAATGACGACCGGCACTGAGCCCGTATCGATACGTAAAGATGCCGCTTCGCTGAGCCTCGCTTCGCTCGTCAGGAGTTACGCCCGAACTGCCGTTCAGGCTACATCCCTCGTGGTTTCCTGGTCGGGTGCGCCGTTGGTGGCGCAGATACCGGGTAAGACGAACGAGGATAGCCATAAACGTCGATTTAAAGGGTCATAGAGCCGTTAGGGTACCCATGTGAGGCTTGATAAGAGGAATAATTCTGAGGGCTTAAAGAACGTCTTACTTACGTGGATGGGTCAGGGATCCTGGTTTCTTAATCAGTGACGTACACATACGGTTATCGGTTTCCATAAAAGGGTTCTGAGAGCGTGACAGGTGGCCGGCACTGGTAACCACAGGATCCTCGCACCACAGGACTTAAGGATGTTTCCAATGTATTCGATGATAACGAACGTAAGCGAGCATCGAGAGGAGAACGATACGCGGGAAGGAGCGCATGCCTGAAAGCTACCGAAATAAGGAAGTTTAACCGGGTAAGCGAGCATCGTGAGGAGAACGATAAGCGGGAAGGAGCGCATGCCTGAAAGCTACCGAAATAAGGAAGCTTAAAGATTAAGTGCGGTAATTAAGGTAAAGACGTCGGTCGCTGCGCTCTGGAAGCATGTTTCAGAGTGTGATTTTTACTGACTAAAAACTGTTTAAGAATTTAAAGTGCGGTATGTCTTTAACCCCATCGAAGTAAGGCGAGGATATTTGGGCCATGAGGATGGAAGGCATGCGCTCACCAGGCTCGGGGTGGCCTGCGTTACGGGGCTCGGTTCGCTTACCGGGTGGGTTTCGGGTGGAGACATAGCTATCCCCCCATTCCTGAAATGTACTCAGAAATAGGGGGGAAACTCGGGTGAGTTATCCGTGGCGTTAAGCCACCAGACGGGGATGTATTTACTGTGTTTTTAAATGGGAGGGTTATCGTTTCCACCGGACCACGGTATGCCTTAAATCCAGGCACAGTAAACTCGTATTTTAAAGCACCTTTCGCGATTAAGCCTCATCCGGTGTGCGAGCCGGCCGCTAAGCTGAGGAGTGAATCACTCCCACCTCCCTTAACTTAGAAGGTGAATCCTTTCGCTTCCCAGCGAGGGGATCTCTGACCTGTACGATGTCATCGACACAGTTAAGATCTCGATAAAGATCTCACCCGTCTGTGTGGGCTTCTTACTTTTCGTGCATGTACCACTATCGGCGGTGGACGTTCCGGTGTTTCCGATGTGATGAGCTCCGATTAGGCCTCTCATTACCGAAAACGGATGAAATTGCCGTATAAAACCACATTTACGACGAAATCCGCATGAATTCACCGCATTAACGACGAAAAACACTTTTAAAAAAGAAATGACACGGTTTTTTCGGTTTTTCGCCCATCCGTGCGCGCGGGGTACCTTAAGAGCTGTTTTTACCCTATGGTTTAGGGAAAAGCTCGTTTTTTCGTTCGGCGGGTGCGGTTAACGTTTTCATGAACTTTCCCGGTCGATGGCTTTCTTCTTTCTTTTTGCTCGGGCGGCGGCACCGATTTCGTTTTTTTTCGGGACCTTTTTCGTTACCACCAGTGGGGTCTGGTGTGTCTCTGTTTCGAAGTTCATAGTCACCCAGTTTTCTGATTCACCGAGTTCGGCGTATCGTGCCTGGTCTTTTTCCCTGATGTTTTCGATGGCAGCGTCGCGTTCACCACGGTAATCGTTTTCGAATACTCGCTTTTCAGCTCGGGTGGACCCGATTTCGTCTCCCCTGAGAACACGAGGGACAGGTACTTTCTTCTCTTCCCGCATCCCTACTTTAGCGGCTTCCCGAGCCTGGCGGTTTTCCGCACCGGCTTTCCAGGCCTCGATTTCTTCCGGTGTGCGGCTGATATATGCCTCGCGTTCGGCGTCTTTCAGGGCATTTTTCTTCCTCTCAGCGGCCTCATGCTCCTCCCGGGTGACTCGTACTGCGTATCGGGTCGCTGCCGTGATTTTCTCGCCTTTTCGAAGCCGCACTCGCTGGCGTGGTTCGGTGGGGTTAATTTCGTCGAGGAACACTTCGGCCAGGTACGGGTAAGTTTTTTTATGCTTTTTCATGTAAGCGGAGAGTTCCTGCGGGCTGGCGCACCCCAGGATCATTTTCTCGAACTCGTCGGTGATGAGATCGAAAGCGTTCTCTTCTTCGATGGACATGGTGAGCCGGACCGTATACGAGTTTATGACGGGTGAATAAAACCTAAGGTCAACGAGGCGGCCGTCCCTTAACTGGAGGTAAGTTTTTTTAATCATCAGGTAGTCTCCTTCGAACCGGTGGTTAATAACTCTTAACTATCGGCAGGAAGGTCTTTTCGATGAATTTTTTGACGATTATCGGTGCTTTCTGATGAAGCAACAAACCATCAAGAATCTAAAATGTTGGACTTGATCCATTTTCACGTCGCTATTCTGTCGCAGGAGGTGGCCACCGACCATGGTAAAATTCGGACCAAACATTTACTCTAAGGAGCCCCCATCATTGCTTGGTCCGGCTATGGAACCGTTTACCACATGGAAATTCGCCCCGATAATCGTATGCAGGCTGTCATTGGTATCAGAACGGCTCGGGATATTGTTGATGAAGATTTTACTTCTGCGCCTGAGGTTTCGGATATTATTTCTGGGTTTCATCGGGTTATCCCAGCGGACAGCGATGTGGCTGCGGCTCTTCGGGAAGCCTTACGCACCGGATCATGGATCAGCTACGACATCCAGACCCTCGAAGATGACAACGATCCTGACCTTCGTAATCTGACCGGCGTGTGGCTCGACTTCGTGTCACCTCCACGTCGCCCTGTCACTTCCGAACCGGTGAAATCAGCGGTCTGGGCGATGAACAAGAACAAACCCCGAGTTATTCATCCCAGACGTCTGCCAGAAGAGCGGTAGCACCTTCAGTGAAAGCCATGATTCGGCTCAGGTGTTGAAATAGGCATCTTCGTTTCGCGCCTCGGCCCAATCTGCGGCATCACCCACTTCACCCAATCCGCCGCCCACTAGGAACATCGCGATGGCACCGCTGCCTTCCAAAACTCGTGCGCGAATCTCGGCAAGTACCTCTTCGAGGTGCCTCCGAACAGCCGCGCGTTCCCTTGCCGAAATGGTGGTTTCCACTTCATCGTGTAAGTGCCGTTGGAGGAATTCGGCTACCTCATTGGCGTCGTATCTCACGGTATTTCCAAGCCTGTAATACCGCAGGTGTTTCCCCAAATATCGCCAGTCCGAGAGAGTTCGCAGGGGAATACTTAAGGATTTTGCAACTTCATGGCAAGTCATCAGCGAAGCGTCCGCACGGGGTTCATTGTTGTGAACCAACGAACGGCGTGTCGATTGCCGTCGGGGCTTTGCCCCCGTCGACGCGGCTGTTCCACGTTTTGGTTTTACTTGCGGGGCGGCCACTCCAAAACTGTACAGGCGGGTAGTCTCAAACTGCGTGAAGTCTAGGTTCTGAAGGGGGCTCCTCAAGTGGCAGACAAACGAACCCGTCGTGTGCAAGCCATTGCGGAGAACAAAGTTCAGGGCGCACGGGGCTCACTGATTCGAATACCCGCGCAAGAAACAAGAGCGCTCAGCAAAGACCTCCCCGATGGTATCCGCGTGCTAACGACAGGGAAATATCAAGCCCGTTATCGAGGTGCCGACAAAAAGGAGGTTGCGGGTAACTTTGACAGCCTCGCTGACGCAAAAGATTGGCGAACGAAAGGCCTAGCGTCCGTTAGTGGTGGCGAATGGATAACCCCAAAAGCAGGCAAACAAAATGTTGCCCATTTTTACAGCATTTTTCTGTCAAGCAAAGGAACACGTAAGGCCTCTACGCGAGCAAGTACAGCAGAGTTGTGGGACAACCACGTTTCAGCCTGGAGCAATTATCAGGTAAGCAAAATTATGTTGAACGAAGTGGAGGATTGGGTGAAAGCATTAGCGGCTGCGGGGTACTCGCAATCGCTAGTCAGGCGATGCGTGTTGACCCTTCATGGAGTTATGGACGAGGCTCTACGTCATAACGCATTAAAAAATAATCCGGTTAACCTCACAAGGCTAAAAACCTTGTACCCGCGCGCGTCAGCGCACAAACCCAACCCATTGAGCCGTGACGAGTTGGATTCGCTATTAGAACACAGCAGTAACGTTTATCGGGATTTGACGGAATTCATGGCTCGCACTGGGCTCAGAATTTCAGAAGCGAGGGAATTGCGCGTCAAGGATTTGCGGCTGAGTGGAAAATCGGTGACAGGACTGGATTACAAAAAATTCCCAATGTTGGTTGTTGAACGGGCCTGCGTAGAAATTGCAGTGCGGGTTGACGGCGACATCGTCAAGAAATATGTTAACGGCAAATTAGTTTCGGTATATGAGCAAATCGTAGATACACCAAAAAGCGGGGCCCGAATGGTGCCATTGACTCCGATGGCCATGTTAGTTGTTAAACGAATCAGTAAAGAAAAGCTCCTGGAGGATTTACTTTTTGTGTCCAGTAATGGCGCCCGCGTCGGTAAGCGAGGTTTCGGGACGAGCCTTAATGACGCTGCCACCCGCGGACAAGTTGTGACTTCTTGCGGCCAGAACATCACCCCGCATTCGCTGAGGGACACTTTCGCAACCCAAGCGCTATTGAGCGGTGCGAGCGTAATCGCGGTGTCACGGGCGCTAGGTCACCGCGACCCCAGCATGACGCTCACCCGTTACGCTGGTTTGTTGCCTGAAGACACCGAAGTTTTACGCACTGGGTTGGCCGTTGCCGAGCGCCTGCACGCGAGCCAGGCAAGAGGAAAATCGTAGGGGCTTCGGTAGGGCCCGCGGACTTTTAGCGGATTATTAGCCAAATTCGACATAAATAGTGGGCTCTAATACGGATACAATTAACGCAAAAAATCGTTTAATTGCAACGAGTTTTTGCTTTGTGGGGCGGGTCGGGCTCGAACCGACGACGACCGAATTATGAGTTCGGGGCTCTAACCAGCTGAGCTACCGCCCCTAAGGGATACCGAACCATATCGTTGCGGGCCGACCA
>Ga0209491_10004056_pt1 | contig 23226 bp, 16 predicted proteins | sample BON02_FD_187213 | JGI IMG/M metagenome (GOLD analysis project Ga0209491, IMG submission 187213) | Freshwater microbial communities from Lake Bonney liftoff mats and glacier meltwater in Antarctica - BON-02 (SPAdes) (version 2) | ecosystem: Environmental > Aquatic > Freshwater > Ice > Glacier... | reverse complement strand
CCTCCGGCGGCAATCTGAGCGGGGAAAGAGCTAAGCTCTCTCCCCTGCACCCCTCTCTAACCTTTTGTTTAATCCCATCCCTAAATTATCAACCCAGCTACTGTTGCACTTGATTTGGCAGCCCGCCCAGGTGTTTCAGGGCCGGAGCAAATCACTGGTGGTGGTGGGCGACTAATCGTTACTGGGTTAGCGAGACTATATTCACCTCAATCCGGTCCGAGCGAAGATGACGTAGCTGGGAAACTTGGAGGAGTATCGTCTTTCGAGTTTTGTGGAATTCTGGCAAAGAAAAACTGGATGAGTGGGACTGCGCCGGTGAGCAACACTGAGTGACTCGGGGTTACCCGATAACAAGGCAGGCGAACGAAAGTACCGAGAGAGACTGGAGTTTGCGGAAGAAGGGGACCCAAAACGGCGAGACCGGTTGTTCAAACGCTCTTGCCGGGGATGGATTCCAGGATTGGCGACCACCAAGCGTGAGTTGGCGAAGTTCCTCTTCAACGCGAACCCATGGGGGGGATGGGAAGGAGCGGATCAGCAAGCACCCGACGAAGCGCGATGGGAGAATATCGTCCAAGAAGAGAAGAGTCGCTCAGGTCAGGTAGCGTGCGATTTGACTGAGGGAATGGAGTTGGCGCTTTCGAAAGTTGTAATCGCTCATCGACTGCGCCGGGAGACTACCGTGGGCAATATCTGGATCGCGGAGCGGCTGTGGGTATGCGACCGTAACCATGTGAGTCTTTTGGTGAACCGTAAGGGATATTGAGCCCGGCGTTCGGGCCCTGCTTTTGTTCCACGATTAGCGCGACACATTGAGCAAGTCATCGACTTTATGCAGCTCGTGGCGGCGCAACCAATCGACCAGTCTGGCTTTGATGATCCTAGCCTGTTCACGGTTTTTGGGGGGATCGACGGGGGAGGCGATCAGATTGGGCAATTCAAGTGGATTCGCCTGGAGGGAGTAGAGCGTATTGATCGTTTTGGTCGGCGTGCTTCGGGCCATAATGAGTTTTAGATTTCCACTACAAATCATGTAATTTGGTCTATCCCGACCGACCGAATGCGAAACGACATCATGCTCAACCTGCGCCCCTTCGATGAATGGCCGCAGGCCGATGCCGTTATTCTTCGGAGTCGGTGTATCGGGGTAATCGAAAATTGGGGCAACTACATCGAGCCCTGACACGAGTTCCGCCACCACGACACCGAGCTTTATCGCGGTCGGGAAACGCATCCGGAGCGGAACATGAACCGAACCTTCATAGAAAATGACTTTCGAGTGCATGCCGTGATCACCGAGCATCTCGCCGTAGTCCGAGGTAAAGACGATGAGCGCACTGTCTAAGATCCCGGACCCCTGCATTTTTTTCAAAATCTCGCCGATCCAATCATCCACCGCGCGAACCACACCGTAGTAAATCGACCGCATAGGGCGGATTTCAACAGGATCACGGCAACGGAATGCAAAAGATCTTTTGCCCTTACCAAAACAAGTTCAAGGTAAGCAAGGCTGGGGGCATCGGCGAAACCGGTGCGATGATGCAGGGACTTCGTGACCTTGCTCCACGATCTGTTCACCCTGCTGTTGGCTCGACTGGGGCCCCCCGGGCTTCAACAAAAAGCCGGCGAGCGGCGCGCGAGCAAAGGCAACGAGAACCCGCCGAAGAACCAGCGCGTGCCAACTCACGAAATGATCCGCCGGGCCGTCCCCCGGAGCTGTTAATTCGCAATATTTTACGCTAAGTTCCTTGGAAGGGCGTTTCGCCCCTTTTAAAGCAACGGTTCTATTCCTGCCTCTGACTGTTTTCCCCGACATCCTCGGGACTATTGTTTTCTTTCAATTGCTCATTTGGTTCCCTTTCAGTCCCAGACTCCGGAGCTGGCTTCGGATGCTGAAGGGTTCGTGCAGGGTTGATTGTAATCAAGTCAGACTCCTTGAGGGATGAATCGAAAAAATAAGTGGCGGTGGACAGCGCCAAATCAGCCCACTTTGCGTTTTGTAAAATGCCATGGGGCGCATCGGGAATAACCAACAGACCGGAGCTGATTTTCATCCGCGCCATATCATCCCGGATGGAGTCGGCATGAGTATCCCTATTGTCGAGCGCACCGGTGATAAACATCATGGGCGGATCATCTTTGTCTAGATGCCGACGCGGCGAAGCCAACTGATACATCGCTTCATTTTCGTCCAGAGATCCCCCCAGAAAGGCATGCCATATGATTGATCCGCCCCGACCTGTCATTGAACGGATCCGATCGGACTCCAGATCGGCTTGGGCTCCCATGGGCACGGCCGACTGTATCGTGCTGGAAAAACCCTCATTGCCACCACTTCCTTCCAGTTCAGAAACGCCTCCGGAGGTCGCCAAAAGCGCCGCCAAATGACCACCAGCAGAGTGCCCAGTCGCACCGATCCGATCGGGATCCACGCCAAATTTAAAAGCATTGGCCCGGAGCCAGCGGACGGCTGCTTTGCAATCCTGGATCTGCGCCGGAAATGGGGCCTCCCCGCTCAATCGATAGTCAATCGAGACAACCACATAATCATGCTCAGCGAGACGTCTGGCATAATTCTGGAAATTTTTCCGGTCGCCACTTTGCCAGCCTCCTCCGTGGATTAAAACGATGGCCGGCAAAGCCATGAGTTGCGCCTTGGGTTTGAAGAGATCGAGCTGAAGTTCACGGGAACCGTAGTGGGCGAACGTTAATCCTTCATATTCCGACAACTCAGCCCGGGCAGGATATAACAGGCAAAGTGACAATGCCAGCAGAGGGCAGATTCTCTTTTTCATCTTAATTAAGTTAGTTGGCCAGAAAGGCATCGCTCGTGACAGTGATCTCTACCAGGTCCTGCAATCCGCCACCGCGACGATCCAATTCCTCCATGATCTTCACGACCTGAGAACGATCGGAAAACGCGATTTCACGTCCAAGAGCGTACATCAATAATTTCTCGGTGAGGGTGCGGGCAAACTGCTCCGTGCGTCCCGTTAAAATCCGCTTCAAGCCTCTGACATCCTCGAACGCCTCGCCCGTGGGGAGCTGGCCCGAGGCGTCTACCGCGACCGTTCTTTCGCCTGCAACGTTGGTATAATAATCTCTGAATCCGCCAATCGCATCGAAGTTCTCCATGGCGAATCCTAACGGATCCATCTTGCGGTGGCACTCGTTACAGGTCGCGATTGTCCGATGCTTGGACAGCTGATCCCGGATGGAAGTCGCGCCTCTTATATCTGGTTCCAGAGCCGGCACGTCATCAGGCGCGGGCGAAGGAGGTGTGCCCAAGATATTCTCCATAATCCACACCCCTCGCACGACCGGTGAGGTATCAACCCCATTGGCGGATACGGTCTGAATACTCGCAGCTCCCAAAAGACCACCGCGGAATGAATCGGCGGGGAATTCCACCTTTTCAAACTTCTCCCCCAAGGCCGCATGACTGATCCCGTAATGCTTGGCCAGATTACGATCAACGAACGAATAATTCGCACTCAGTAATTCCGTGATGTTCAGATTTTCAGATAGGATGTAACGAAAAAATGATCTGGTTTCTTCCCGCATGGATTTCCCCAAATCCTGCTCCGCATACTGTTTGTATTTTACGAGATCCGGCGTGAGTTGATCGAGCTTACCTAAATCAAGCCAGCCGTCGGTAAAATTGGCGATGAACGCTTCCGCCTTAGGATCCCGGAGCATCCGCAGGGCCTGATACCTCGTCTCGGTCGGCTCCAAAAGTTCTCCACTATCGGCGGAATCCAGCAATAATTGGTCCGGCATGGACCCCCACAGAAAATAAGATAAGCGAGACGCCAATCGGTACGCTTTCATTTCCCTCAGGTTAGGCCCACCGTCCATCAAAGGTTCATCCAAGGGGGTTTCAATATAGAGAAATTGAGGAGAACAAAGAATGGCCTTGTAGGTATCTGCCAACGCGGTGATCTCAGATTTCCCATCGGATTTTTCCTGCTCGTAAAATGAATTGAATGGATCGAGCTCCGACAACAGCACCGGTCGGCGGAAAGCCTTGCTGGCGAAATCCCTGATCAAAACGTAGGGATCAGCGTTAACCCGGCCATGCGTATCCGTCCTCAGTAGGTCGCGGTAGTTTTGCGCCGGCCAGAGGTCAGCTGCCGGTCCTTCGATACCCGCGGAATATATGCGGACCCTGGGGCCTTGGTAGACATCTGAAAGGTAGTTATCCAGTATTTCACTGGGGTAATCCGCAAACTCGTCATTAAAATTTGCGGTGATGGTTTCGGGATAAAATTCTTTCTGGACGGCCATCACACTCCGTTTATTGCCGAGCGGGCCGTTGGCGTAACGAAATCCAAAATTGAAACCCTTATCCAACCAGACCTTCACTTTATACTCTCGTGGATTATTGTCATCTAAAGCGATGGTCTCGATATGCCGATTGGTGGGATTTGGATCACGTCCCTTGTCGACCGCGGTATCATTGGCAAAAATTTCCAATTTCAGCGGTTCAGTCAGATCTACATTAAAGAGAGCAGGGTCATACGGGTTTTCTCGTCCCATTCCCGCTGCTTTCACGGTGATGTGGTAGTAGCCATCAACCGGAACGCCAGATTCCAGTGGAAACGGATAGATGTAGTCCTCTTTGCTCCCGTGCCCTATCTCCACATACTTTCCGTCGATATTGACGATGTAATAAGCCCGGCCACGGAAATGAATGCGTAAGGTCCATAAGTCGTCGGCGTTGTATTCTTGCTTGAAAACGGGCGGCGTTGAAGGAGGGTCGATCACTTTGTCAATCGAGGTGGAGGCCGCCTCAAGATAACGCTCCATCAGATAACGAGAGGTCACCAGCTTACTGCCGATGTTATTAAAGCCGTGCACTTTATCCTCCGCAGGAAAATTCCTTGTCGGGTCATAAGATGCCATGTTCAGCCCGAGCAAATCTCTGATCGTATTCCGGTATTGAAAGCTGTTCAGTCGCCGAAATCCGGTAATTTCATCTTGTGATTGGCTCGCGTAATATTGATTCAGCTTCGGCGTGATCAAGGAAACGATCTTACCGACCTCATCACCAGAGGGCTGGATTTCATCCACCGGCGGCATTTCTCCAAGATTTATCATGTCGAGGATATCCTGCCATTCGAATGCGGTATCATCGTCAAGCGAATCGAGTCCTAAATGATCAAAACGTCTATCGCCCTTTTGCTTCTCTTCGCCATGGCAGGCTAAGCAGTACTGTCCGAGAAACGAATGTGGGTCGGTGATCAACTCAGCGTGGGTTGTATCGGTTTCGATAGCCCGAGCCGCCGCCGCTCCGGCAGCGATGATGAAAAAGAAAAGAGCGCTTCGCATAGATTGATGCATCGCCAATTTATCCATAATAAAAATCCTCAACCACGCTTTATGAGAAATTGTCCAGCGTCCCCGAACTTGTGCCGAACTGATCGATTTCCAGACCAAATCGCTGAAGCATCGAGAGGTACAAATTACACGCAGGAGTTTTTATATTCTTTTCATTCGAATACACCTTGTGTTCGCCATGCTTGAAACCGCCACCTGCCAGTAGCAAGGGTAGTTTGGAATTAGAATGGGAACTCGCGTTCCCCATTCCAGCACCGGAAAGGACCATGGTTTTGTCCAACAACGTCTGCCCGCCTTCTATTTCGATCTCACCCAGTGAGCGGATGAAATTGGCTTGGGATTGCAGGAGGAAATCTTCGACTTTGCCGAGCTGGTACAAGCGAGTTTCATCTCTGCCATGGTGCGTGAGTGTATGATAGCCCTGGTTGACCTCGCTGATCCCGGAAGGGCCATCCCATTCGGACACGGCATAGGAGATCACTCTCGTTGAGTCGGTCTGCAGCGCCAATTTCATCATGTCATAGTACAAGGGGACTTTTTCGACAAAATACATCGGTAGTGGCTGGGGGAGTTTGTAATCGACAACCGGCTTCGCTTTTTGAATCCACTCCTCCGACATGTTGAGCCGCTTCTCCACTTCTCTAATTGAGGTTAAATATTCATCCAACTTGTCTAAATCATTGGAACTCAGGCGTTTTTTGAGCAAGGTAGCCTGCGTTTGCACGACATCGAGAATACTGCTGTTAAGCTTGTAAGAACCCGCCAATCGTTTCTTTTGGCTTTCGCTTGTTTCTTGGAACAGACCGTTGAAGACGTCATGCAGATTAGTTATGGGAGGGGCGGGAACGCCATTTTGCGTCCAAGACAGGCGAGTCCACGCTTTGACCGAATTGCTTCCACCAATGTCCAATTGCAATGATGGATAACGGGTCTGACCTCCAACAAAGTCCGCGGCCATCTGATCAACCGAGACGTTTTTTCCGGGCCGGTCTTTCGCCTCCTTCGCCAAGATCCCCGAAAGCAGGGTATGAACCGCATAGTGACCGCCTTTCACCCCGGGATGCTCCAAGTTAGAGAAGACCGTAAACTGATCCCTCATGTCTTCCAGGGGTTTAAGATAGCGCGGCATGGCATAGTTTTTCCCGGCCGTTTCCGGGAAAAATGACTCAGGATGGATACCGTAATTATAGCCTATGCAGACCATTCTCATTTGCGAAGCCGGGGGACCTCCAGTGCTCGCGTGGACTAACGGACTCGCAATAGACTCGAGGAAAGGGAGGGCGATGGCGGCTCCGGTCCCGCGTAGGAAGGTTCGGCGGTCAAAGTTCATGGTGGGTGCAAGAGTGGGGAGTTAAGGGCCTAATTTTCGCGGCGGGAATCACGGGAATCGAAAGGTAACTCCCGCTGACGCCGGAAACTTAGCTTGGCAATTGGGTATTTTCTTGGGAATGGCCTCGCGCTTTCAAGGACATTGAAGGTTAACTGTAAACCGCCTCTGCGGAGAGGAGCGTTGAATTTATGTGTCCATGAGCGAATCAAGTAAACCCAGGCCTTCGATTTCAATGATCGCCCGCGAGCTCGGGGTGTCCAAAACGACGGTGTCCTTGGCTTTGCGGGGCAACCCGCGAATTTCGCTCAAGACTAAGCAGAAGGTGGAAAGCGTCGCCCGAGACCAAGGCTACACCGTCGACCCGCATCTCACCCGGGCGTTTTCAATCATTCGGAAAGGTCGAAGTTCTACCCATAATGTCATCGGTTATCTGGATACCAGCCAGCGGACCAGAGACTTCGGTAACCCCTTTGCCGATCAGGTGAAACGGAACTTGATCGAGAGTGCGAAAAACAAGGGTTTTTCGATCTCCTCGTTTGTCGTGGATGAACAGAAAATGCCGTTGCTGCGATTGAAACAGATCATCGAATCGCGCAACATAAAGTATCTGCTGGTTCCGGCACCTGCGCTCATCGATGACCTGCCGTTGGATTGGGAGAATCTTTCCACCATCGTGCTGAGTACTCGACCGCTGAAGCATCGATTCAATCGGGTTACCACCTCCAACTACCAAGCTATGTCGCTTATGATGAAGAGCTTAAAGCATAAGGGGTATGGCCGGCCGGGTTTTATCGTCCGAAAGGATATTGATGCGATTCAAGATAATGAATGTTCGATCGCCTTTCTTGGTCTCCGGAAGTTTCTAGAACTAAACGAAAGAGTACCTATTCTGTTCACCGATAAAACGACTTCCGTTGCGAACTACGAGGATTGGTATCGGAAGCACCGGCCTGATGTAGTTATTCAAAATGATCGGACTGGGATCACGGAAAATGGACCGTTGGATTACAGCCAAATTTTTAGTCAATTCAGTAAATCCCTTGAGGAAGGGTTGGGTCGATGTTCGCTCAACGCGGATCCTTCCCAGGAAACCGTTTCGGGCATCATCCGTAACGAGCAAGAGATCGGGTTTTCCGCGATTGAATTGATGCTGTCGATGATTGAGCGCAATGTCATGGGACTGCTCAACCACCCTAAGATTATCACCATCCTGAGTAGTTGGTATGAAGGCAGCACGCTGCCGCGGAAATCATAGCGTCCTGCGGTTCGGGTTCGGAGGCGCTATGCGCTCATCCTGTAACGAGCCCCGAGAGAGGGTTTCCGTTTGTTTTAGGGACGGTGTCCGGCCTCGCGAGGCCGGTTTAATCCGAAATCCGAAACCGTAAATTCTAAAGCCAATCACTCACACTCGCCGTCCACGCTCACTGGCTCCAATTCCTTATTCCCACCTGCCTCCCGGAGCGCTATCGTGGAGTGGGGGAGAGAGTCTCAACCACGGGATAGCCCGTCCTCATCGCCAATCGTTGAACGCCATGAACCGGGCAATTTACCGCGACGCCAAGTCCAATTAAATCGGTTGACCGCCAGAGTTTAAACCCAGTCGATTTCAGCCGTCGCGGCTCATGAGAACAACTGGGCCAATGGTGATCACTCACTCAGGCGGCGGACCCGCTCTGCCCAGGTGTGAGTTGGGTTGATCCGGGTCAGTAGATCCCACTCATCGGCCGTGAAACCGGCGGCCGCGAAACGGTTTCTGCCAGAGGTGGCCCCCGAGGAGCCGGTGTTCGTTACGATATTGAGATCCGCTTGGAGGGTGATTGATCGCAAGAGGTCGGGGGGCGGGGCTCAACCACGACGCAGTCGCATCTAAAAGGGGGTTAACCGGTGGAGGTTTCAGTCTACGAAGCGCAGGTCGAGTGGCCGTTAAGACTGCCGGCCCGGGGTAACGGGTTGGTTGCGGAGGGGCCGCGCCAAAGATTGAAAAAGTGTTCATGGGTGAGGTGAGTTCCCCTCTGATCCGTCGGCAAAGGTCCGGTTACGGTCATGTTGGAGGGCCCGGTCGGAACGTCGTCAGCTGGCCCGGGCGGACGGAAACCAAAACCCGGCAACAAACCGGCCCATGGCCAGCAGTGGGGGCCGAATTATGACGAAGTAATGCGGTCGCTTCCGCGGAAGCAAATTTACCCCGACGGCTTTTAGCGTATCGGGTGCTAGGCGAGGCGTTTGGCGGCGTCTTTGATGCCGCGGCGAATACTCAAATAGGTTCCGCAACGGCAGAGGTTACCCGTCATGGCGGCATCAATGTCGTCATCGGTAGGGCGGGCGTTTTGGGCGATCAGGGCGGTGGCCGACATGATTTGACCCGATTGGCAGTAGCCGCATTGAGGCACATCGGCGGCAATCCACGCTTCGCGAATGGCCGTGGCGGCTTTACCTTCGTTGCCCTCGATGGTGGTGATCGCGGCATCGTTAAGTTGGTCGTGAGGCAGTTGGCAGGAGCGCACGGGGATGCCGTTCAAGTGCACCGTGCAGGCACCGCATTGGCCGACGCCGCAACCATACTTGGTGCCGGTCATCTTGAGGTGGTCGCGGAGCACCCAGAGCAACGGGGTGCCTTCCGCTGCATCGACCGAGATATTCTTACCGTTAATTTTGAGAGTGGTCGCCATGATATTGATCAGTTGCGGTTAAGGATTAACTGAGATTCAGGGTTGACCCGGTTGGGCCGAGAATAGGGAGAGAGCGGATACGTTTGCCGGTGGCGGCAAAGATCGCATTGGCGAGGGCCGGGGCCGCCGTCGGGGTGGCGGGTTCGCCTAAGCCGCCCGGTCGCGCGGTGGAGTCGATGATTTTTACCTCGAAAGCCTGAGGGGCCTCGGACATCCGCATCAGTCGCCAGTCGGGGAAATTCGCCTGCTCTACCGCCCCATCTTTGACCGTGATTTCGCCGTAAAGCGCGTTGGAAAGGCCGAAAATTGTGCCCCCCTCCATTTGCGCGACCGCGTGACGGGTGTTGACCACGGTGCCCGCATCGACCGCGAGCCAGATGCCGGGAATGGTCAGAGAACCGTTGGGCGAGACTTTCACTTCCACCACGGTGGCGACGTAACTGACGAATGATCGGTGGACCGCGATGCCCAGACCGTGTCCCGGCGGAAGCTTGCGTCCCCAGCCTGCCATGCGGGCAACCGTTTCCGCGACGTGGGAGAGCCGGCCGGTGTCGATGGGATAATCTTCGAGGGAAGCATCATAGTTGGCGTAATCGGCCCCTTCGGTGTTGGGGTCGATGAGGCGCGGCGCCCCGATCAACTCGAGCAGGTAGTCCTTGGGGTCGCGCCCCGCGGCATGAGCCATTTCGGCGGCGAAACTCTGGAGCGCGAAAACTTGCTGGATGTTGGTGACTGATCGCAGCCAACCGATGCGCACGTGTGCCTTCGCCTCGCCCACTTCAGTTCTGAGGTGGGGGGTTTGAAAGGGAATGTCGGATGCCCCCAATGCGAGCTCCCAGTTGACGGGCATATTAACCTCGGCGCTGAAGGTGGACCCGATGGAGGGATAGACGACGCGGTTCAGCAGGGCGGTGCAGTCGCCGTTTTTCGCGAGGGCAGCTTCGAAGCGCTGGACACTCACCGCGTGGTAGTAGCCGTGTTGCAGATCATCTTCCCGGGTCCAAGTGACTTTCACTGGTCGGCCGACCTCGCGGGCGATGAACGCGGCCTCGACGGCGAAGTCGGGCTTTGACTTACGGCCGAATGCGCCGCCGAGCCAAGTGGCGTTGACCTTGATGTTATCTGGTGAAATCTCGAAAAAGCCCGCCAACACGCCGCGCGTGCTTTGGGGGTCCTGCACGCAGGCCCAGACTTCAAGCTGGTCGCCCGTCCACTCAGCGGTGGCATTTACGGGCTCAATATGGGAGTGCGAGAGATTGGGCACATAATACTCGGCACTGAGGGTGCGATCGCTGTTGGCGATAGCTTCCAGGGCGTCGCCGCGGTTGCGCTCGACTTTGCCGGGTTGGCGCGCGGTGGCTTCGAGCTGCTTACGATAGGTGTCGGAGTTGTAGACCGCGTTGGGACCTTTAATCCATGTGATGGAGAGTTTCTTACGACCGGAGATTGCCGCCCAAGTGTCCGTCGCGACGACGGCAATCCCGCCCAGCGGTTGAAACAGCGCGGGGGCGGACGGCTTGGGTAGCCTCACGGTTTGCAGCACGCCTTTGACCTCCTTCGCCTGACGGTCGTCGACGGTGTCGACCTCGCCAAAGACTTGCGGCGGGCGGGCAATGACGGCGTGCACCATGTTGGGCCGATCCACGTCGATACCGAACGTGCCTTGGCCGCGCACGATGAGTGGCACCGTGAGGGAAGGAATCGGTTTGCCGATGTAGCGCCATTGGTCCCGCGATTTGAGGGTGATCTCGTTTTCGGCCGGAACGGCGAGTTTGTTGGCGGCGGCGGCGAGGTCGCCGTAGCCCCGCCGATCTCTCGAATTGGCCCGGGTGACGTAGCCAAGCTCGGCGTGGCAATCGTCGACCGATATACCCCATTCGAGGGCGGCGGCGCTGGCCAACATGGAGCGCATAGCGGCTCCGGCCACGCGTAGCCGATGAAAATTGTAGCGGACCGAACGGGAACCGTCGGTATTTTGGTCGCCGTATTTCGGATGCCCGAGAGCCTGCACAATTGTGACGTCTTTCCAATCGGCGTCCAATTCGTCGGCCACGATCTGGGCCATGGCAGTCCAAACCTGTTGGCCCATTTCTGAGCGGTGGCAGGTGATTTTAACGGTGCCGTCCGGGTTGATGGAAATCCACAGCGAAGGGGTGGCGTCACCACCGGCGATATCGGTCAGGGCGCTGCCGGCGGCCCGGTCTTGAGCTTTCAGGCGGCCGACCAGAGAAACCGCGAGAACGAATGCGCCGGATGTCTTCATGAAGCCCCGACGACTTAGAGGACTGGAGCGGGCAAGGGCTGGCGAAACCGCGGGGGAGGGGGAGAATTGTTTTAGGAACATGGGAAAAGTGTCCTTTGACGGGGGAATGGAGCAGGCGAACAGGATTCTTGGCCACAATGAGCGACGTAAGATTTTGTCACAACGATAGAATGGTCCCCAAACCCAGTCATCTTGCAAATCCGAGGGAGAATTTCGTTTCCTCCCAGCGGAGCGGTCGGCTGATTTGGGGCCTGAAGTTGCGCTCAAACTCCTGATTGCCTGCTCCTTTTTTGGGCCGGAGGGCAGCAAATGGGTAGATCCGGAATGGCACGGAGATAGTCCAACTCATTTGGCCGCTTTTCATGGGCTTTTCCGTTCCACCAACAAGCGCTCCTACCGATTCAAGCCCGGGGTTTAGATCTGCTTCTTTTCCCGTTCTTCCCTCCTTGAGTTAACAGTAAACCGTCAACCCGCTTGAGGGAAATCAATCCTTCAGATCGATTCAGGCCGCACCGCTCTTTAGCCCTGGAGCGGTTCAACCCCTTCATCACCATCACCTCGATTTGAATAGAGCGGCTAACCCGACCGCTTCGCTGTCTTAGATCCTAATGTTATCTCGGTTCTTTTAGACGACCTATTGTTCGGATCCCACGTAGCATTGTTAACAATTAACGTTATTTTCCTCTCCCCGACTCACCCTTAAAGATCCAAATGACAACTCACTATCCCGCGAGGTATACGCTCACAATCATCCATTCATTCCTAACGTTCCTGTGTATATTGCTCGGCGTTTCCCTCGCATCCGCGCAAGAGCAACCAGCGACACCGGAAGACGAAGACGCGATTGTCCTCAGTCCTTTCGTCGTGAGCCAAGATACCGGTTACGTGGCACAGCGAACAATTTACGGCACCCGGCTTAACTCTGAGTTGAAGGACGTTGCCCAGCAAGTATCCGTTTTTACGGAAGACTTTTTGGCGGATATCGACGCTCTCTCGCCAGCGGACGCGATGCTTTACTCGGTGAATGTTGAGAACAACATGGAGTTTTCCGACCCAATTTCAGGAAGCGGTAATTTCAATGTAGGAGTGGCCTTCAATGATTTCTCAGGCCGCGTGAGAGGGATCGATTCGGCGGGTCGCATGCGGGATTTCTTCAACACTAATCTGGAGTCCGACAATTACAATTTGGGGGGAGGCATCTCGGTTTCAAGTGGCCCGAATGCCGTGGTTTTTGGTTTGGGCGGAACGGGTGGCGTCATCAGCACCGGTTACAAAAAGGCGACCACGAGTCGGGATGCCTACGCGGTTGATTTCCGCACGGACTCAGAGGGCTCATTCCGCGTCGTTGGCGACGTGAATAAAGTGCTCGTGAAAGACAAGCTGGCATTCCGCGTCGTCGCGTTGGACGATGACTTTGAAACTTATCGACACGGAAGCGAAGGGAAACAAGAGCGCTACTTCTTTTCTGTCACCGCGAATCCTTGGAGCGGCAGCTCAGTGACCGCCTATTACGAAAATGTAGATATCCATAAGGGTCTGCCTCGTAACGTGGTCGCCTATGACGGCGGTGTCACCGCCTACTTGGAGCACGTGGCCAATGGAGGGGCTCTTTATTATGATAATTCCCGATCGAACCAGATCCAGCCCGGTTGGGAGAATCTCGTGGAGAGAGTCGGTCAAAATAGGGACTTTTGGTACCACTTGCCGGATGGCACTCAGACCTACGTTGGACGTTCGAACCAAGGCACCGCTCGGAACACGGTCCAAACCATCGATCCCAGCACGCGGGATACCGATCCGCTGAATCGTTATTCCTGGAGCATTCCCGAAGGTAGTCCGTTAGTAAGTGTGGCGCACAACCTGCACGGTCTCACGACCAATCGCCGCATGATGGGCGATGTTTATGGAGTGATATTCACCCAAAAAATATTGGAGAACCTGCATGTCGAACTCGGGTATAACTTCGAGACTGGCGATACGCATTACGCCAGTATGGCCGCCCCAGGGTCGGCGGTTATCCGAGTCGATACCAATTTGTACATGCCCGATAAAGTCACCGACAACCCCTACAAAGGGATGTACTACGTGGATCATTGGGGACAAAGCACCTCGGACTTCAACGAATTGGAGAGCTACCGCGCCACCGTCAGTTGGGATCTCGATTTTACGGACCGCAATAAATGGCTTGGACGCCATCAGGTCATGGGGCTCTACACGAAGGATCAGAACGATCGCATGTGGAGCTGGATGCGAACTAAGACGGTTCAGGCCCAAAACGTCGACTCCTACGTCTACAATGCGGGATCTGGCCGCGACCAAGGGCAGACCTACTACCGCTGGTACTTGGATGAAAATTTCGAAATGGTAAATCCTTGGGACCCCTACGAAGGCGGAGCGCAACCCGACGGTTCTTTCGTCTATGCCAGAGGCAATGCCCCTGCGTCCGGTTTCACGTGGTCTCAACTAAAGAGCGAAGAGGGTGCCACTGCCGCGATCCAAAGCTTCTGGATGGATAGTCGCTTCGTGACTACCCTAGGATATCGCCAAGGTTGGTTCGCGGACGGTGCGGCCACTGTTCAACAATCCAGTAATCCTGAGGTCCAATGGGGATGGCAGAATATCGACGATGTCGATCGCTCTTTGGACACCTATAGCCCGGAGTATGATGAGTCTGCGGTGAACTACGGCGCCGTCTACCATGTGACGGGTTCAGAGAACAAGTTGGGGCAAATCAGCCTCTTCTATAATTTCGCCGACATCTTTACGAGCCCGACACCGGCGCGCTATCCGGATAACACGAGAACACCGAGCCCCACCGGCGAAAGCTTCGATTTCGGTCTTATGTATGTGGCCCCGAGCGGTAAGTTCGGCGGACGGCTCAACTACTACAAAACGGAGAGCAAGAGCCTGAGAAGCACCGCTTGGCAGAATTCGATTAAGAACCCGGTTCGCAATCTCGAGAATAGAATCGGTTTCCCGGGCGAAGGTAATCCTGAAGACGAAAACGCTTACGCCGTCCGGATTGCCGCTGGTGAAATCGTGGACGCCAATGGAACGGTGGTGACCCTCGCGGACATCGCGGCGAATCCGCTACAGGCTTTTGATACCGGGGGGTTTGATATCACGACTCCGAATTCCATCCATGGCATGACCGCGGACAGAGAGTCCACGGGTTGGGAGCTCGAGGGCTGGGCTAACCCGACCGAAAATATAACGCTCAGACTCACCGCCGCGAAAAACACCGCGACCGACCAAGGTTTGATGAAAGGTTGGGATACTTGGATCGAAAAACGGGCTAACTACTGGCAGGCATGGGCAGAGTGGGAGCAAAACCACTATGTAGAACTCCCGACTAACGAGCCCCTCGCCGACGGTGGAGGTTCAGTCACGTCGAGATTTGCCGAAATCTCTCCAGGATATACGACCCTGACTTCGATCGACGGAATTCAGGTCAACCAAAACGTCGGACTTCGATTGAATCTGACGGCTCGGTATTCCTTCACGCAGGGATTTATGAAAGGCCTCGATGTCGGTGCGAGCTACCGCTACCGGGAAGCTCCGGTGATTGGTTATCTCGCTGCGCCAGCGGAAAACTTCTTCCCGAATTTTCCCACCCCTGACGGTGCCGCGACCGACTTCACCGCTTCGAATTTGGATAGCCCAGTATATGCAGCTGATCAAAATGATATCGATATGTTCCTCAGCTATCGAGGCAGACTGGAAAACGGCACAAGGTATAACATACGTTTCAACGTAAAGAACGTATTCGATAACACTGATGCCATTGAGCAAAGAGCGGATTCTAGAGGTGATACCGTCATCTACTCCTTCAAACCGCCAAGGACTTACAGCCTTTCCTTGGGGCTTGATTTCTAAAACCTAGTCATACCTCTCTATTGAAATCGAAGGATGGTCGTGCCATAACAGCCCGACCATCCTTTTGGCTTTTGAAATAGCCTCTTTCATCTCCGATTGCCGCAAGTTTTTACGCGGTGCGGGTGCCACGATTGCCCGGCCTTTTTTGGAATCAACGGGTCACCCCATCCGGTGCGCCGCCCCATTCCTGACTTCCGCCGCGAATACGCAATATTTTCGAATCTCGACTATGGCCGCGTCGCCGCCGGCCACGCCGGCTGACACGCGCTGCTCTCCGGGGTCGATTCAAATATGCTAAAGCCCACCCAAGTGGTCACATGAGCATGGATCAAATTGCCTCCAAACATATCGGAAACGCTGTGACGTATCCATCGATCCAATATGACATTGGTGGCGAAAAATCGATCCACTCTTGCGCTCGCCCCGCTGAGACGCGCAACGGCATTGCGATCCCCCGGTCATTAATCTCCGGAAGATTTTCGACGCCCTGTTTCTAGAAACCATGGTCGGTAATTTGCGACTCGCCATGTAGCACCGATTCGGCGTTGAACGGGATCCATTCGGCGAGAGTGACGGTTCCCTTTCCGAGCTCATTTATAACTCACGGCAATGATTCTCCTTTCATCCAAACGAGTTTGCGGTGCGGCTACTATCATCGTGCTCGGATCGCTCTCCTGCGCCGCAGACCCACTCCATGACGCTTCAACTGCGTTCGTTACCGATTTCGCCGAGCAGCACTGCGTAAAGTGCCCTGGACCGGATAAGCAAAAATCCGATGTTCGGCTAGGCTCCTTGGCCCCCGACTTTCAAGACGAGGAGGTCGCATGGCAATGGACGGACGCGGTCGCCCTGCTCACGATCGGAGGAATGCCGCCGCGTGCGGCCGAATCACCGCCCGGCGTGGTCAACAAAGGCAAACAGCCAATCAGTGCCCCAGTGAAGACGCGAAGCCCCGTCTACGTCGTACGAATTGCCAGGAATACCACGACACCATTCGCGAGCTCCCGGGCATCAACATCCGCCCCATCGCGCCTGATACCCGCGGCGACACGACAATGCGGGAAAGACTGATAAAGCATCAAAACGTCGCAACCTGTGCGGTATGCCATCCCAGAACCTTTCCTCCGGGATTTGCCTTGGAGGCCCTTAATCCCGTTGGGGAGTTCAGAATTTTTTACCGAGACGACACGGGTGGAGACACGCTCGCGATCGAGACTCGCGTCACGCTCCACAGTGGAGAAAGCGTGCAGGATTTACGTGAGTGACGAACCAACCTGCGGGAAATCCGCAAAGATCAATTCGTATTGGGCTTGAGTCGAAAAGTGCTCACTTACGCCTTGGCGCGGGAACTTTTGCTTAGCGACCGTCCTTCCCTTGACCACATCGCAAACGAGACCATCCGGGCCGGTTACGGTTTTCAGGATTTGTTGCTGGAAATCGTCAGCAGTGACGCCTTCCTTCAAAAATTGACGTCGCAGATTGCCGCAAAATCCGGAAGCAAACCCTGATACATTTTTCGGGCCCATTCTGGTGCAGCCAGCACCGTCGATTGCCGCGGTCCGGGGGGCAGGAGAGGATGAAGTCGCGCCTCATCGGAGGGCATTAGATTTTGTGCGTTGGGGGCGGTTGGAGGCGACGCAGCAGGTCTTTATCCGGTTGGCGGATCCACCCACTTACGCGGCGGCTCACTTCATGCAGACTCCCCATGTTCAAGGTGGCGCCCAACCACCGATTTGAAACCGTAGTTTGCTGCTTCATCACCGCCGCGATGGCTAATTTCCAATCAGCCGATTTAGGAGCGTCAACCAGATCCCGCGGAGAGCGTTTCAATCGGCGCAATAATTTCTTCGACAAAGTCTGCCATGCGGCTTCTTGGGCTGATTGAAGTCCGCTGGCTTTATCGACCCGGGATTTTCGATCCCCCGCTTTGTGCTCAAGCAGTTTCCTTTTGTATTTCGCGGTGCCCAAGACCCAGCCCTTAGACATCTCGGAAAATTTCAACTCCCGCTGGGCCGCCTCATTCTCGTTGAGCCAATCGAGATATCGCCAGTAACGGCGATGCCCCGCTGGCGTATCGTCGATCTGACCGGCATGATGAAGGGCCGCCGACGGAGTTGCCCACGGTTTGCGTTGCGACTTACGCGATATCTCGCGGCAGCTGCTCCAAGGCCACTGCTTGAGCTCAACCACGGAGCAGATCCCTGCTCGCACCGGGTTGAGGTGGATGTACTGGCAAAGGGAGCCGAGACTGCTGGGATCGACCAACAGGCTTTTGTAGCGCCCTTGAAAAATAGGTCCACGTTCTTGGCGCATGCGGTTAAACCGCAGGGCGAAAGTGGCCTGCCAATGTTTCATCCCCTCCACCAGATTTCCTCGCGGAGTTTGCAGCGCGACATGGAAGTGATTGGACATGACGACCCAGGCATGAATCCGCCAACCCAGCTTCGTGGCGGTTTCGTCCAGGGAGGTGAGCAGAGCATCCTTAGCGCCCTCGGCGGCAAATACGTTGGAGCGATGCTTACCCCGATTGATGACGTGATAAATTCCACCCTTAAATTCGATTCTTAATGGTCGAGGCATAGTAGCGAGCAAAGGAAAAGGCAGTTCGTTTACAACCCCAAACTACAAAGCCTGACCCACATGTCATCTTTGGGTGGCTTCTGCTGGTGGCTGGAACTGCGAGAGGCCTCAGCTGGTCGCTTCGTGCCCGTCGCCATGATCGCACGACCTGAGGTCGATTACGGTTTTGTGGATACCAGCGAGACCGATCTTACCGGTCGGGTTCGCCGAGCGCGCACCACGCCGCGCGCCTTTGAGATGCCGCGGATTGATTTTGTTAACCAGCCCATAATTGAGGCAGACCTCGAACCACTTTTTGAGGCCGCGGATTTCGATTATGGAAGGTGATTCGGCGATTCAGGACGGGAATAGCAAGCGCGGCACGGCACCTCAGGCATTTCCCGCAGCTGCGATCCTCGAAGCCGTCCATCGCAGCCAGACTGCCGGGCCGGTGCGACTATCCCGGTCGAGGATCTCTAAAGGGTTTCCCCTGTCCCTAGACCATCTGTTCGCTAGGTTCCCGGTTTATCCCGTTGCTGATTTGTTGGTGACCCCGGTTAGGAAATCCGTTGCTCCGCGGATAGGTCTGTGCCAACATTCGATCTTCAAATTCAACCGAAACGCATCCTCGTTTTACCAAGCCCCATGGTCCGACCTCTTTATCTCCCGATTCTTTCCGCATTATTCCTGCTGGTCTTCGTGGGTTGTGGGGTTCCTTACAAAGCAGTGGGGAGCAGTGGAGGTCACTCGACGGTCCCGATCGGTAATGACCAATTTGAGGTCACCTACCTGTCGAACCGATCTGGCGGGGAACCCTCCAACCGAATGCGGGAATTGACCCTGTTGCGGGCGGCCGAAGTTACGCTGAAATATGGATTTAGCCACTTCGTCGTGGAGAAGGAAATCGAGGATGCTCAGACCAAGTGGCAAATGAAATCCACGTCTAGCCGCATTGGGGGGATGTCACCGTCCGGGGGGTTGAGCGGTTCGCCAGGCAGTGGGATTTCGATCGGTTCGCCAGGTGGTGGGTCAACCGGTGGGATTACAACTGGTGGTTCATCCGGTGGAATTGGCTCTTCCCGCACGGGAACGGTGACTTCGTCGGCGCCGGTTCTCGTTTCCATTCCGGAACTGACCTTGCGCATCCGTTGCCATAACGGGGTTCCTTCGACCGCCGACCAAGGCCAGATGTATGATGCGGCCCGGCTACGCGATATCCTCGCGACGCAATACAACATCGATGTTGACGTGGGGAATCCACCCGCGAAAGCACCGCGGACCTTCGAAGTGATCGAGTAGCTCTTGCGGTTATTCGAAAGTCCGAATAGCCCGCGGCTTTAAGCGTCTTGGGGTTTCCTTTCGCTCCGCCCCGCCAGGGATCGGGCGGGGTAACTCAGAAGGGCAGGAGGGAGTCGAGGTCATGTTGTCAACTCCTCAACAAATAGCAGAGGAGTGGGACGGAGAATTTCGGAGCGTTGAGCTGTTTTTCTGGGGTCGAAGTAATTTTGGAAATAATTGAAAAAAAACCGAATATCCGATTTGAGAAGGTAAAAACGCAGGGGAACAGGAGACAAAGGGACGATCTGACCCCCACGGGGTCTTTCCTCGGATTCTCTGGGCCGCGAAACTCGTGATCGTCGCGAAAAACCGGTGGTGACGGCAAACTGCAGTTGCCTCACCGTCAGTTCTCCGCGGTTTTTTTAAATATGTCCTTTTGGCTCCGCGCCAACTTCGCATGGTAAGGTGGTCACTCATGAAGATAGGTCAGTCGAAATATATACGTTGGGCTCTCGGGGCCGCTCTGGGGCTATGCCTTACCGGTTGTTCGGTGAAGAATTTCGCGATCAAGGAGATCGCCTCGTCTTTGGCGCAAGGCTCTGGGAGTGCGTTTGCGCAGGAGGCGGACATCGAATTCGCGGGGAAGGCGATTCCGTTTAGCCTCAAGCTGGTGGAGTCGCTTTTGGCGGCCCAGCCGGACAACCCGGACCTGTTATTGGCCGCCTCCGCCGGATTTACGCAATACGCCAAGGCTTGGGTGGAACAGCCGGCCGACTTTGTGGCGGAGGATGATTTTTTCGCAGCCCAGATTCAGTATAAACGGGCGGTAGCGTTTTACTTGCGGGCTTTTGAATATGGCTTGAGCGGCCTTGAGGCGACTCATCCAGGATTCCGGGCTGGGTTTCGTTCGGCCCCGCTCGCCACCGTGAATCAGTTGGGTATCGAGGATGTCGAATTGGCCTATTGGACGGCAGCGGCACTCGGGTCGGCGATCTCGCGCAGTCGCACTGATCCGGAAATGCTGGCGCAGTTGCCGGCGGTGAATGCATTGGCGGATCGCGCATTGTCGTTGGCGCCTGACTGGAGCTGGGGCGCAATTCATGAGTTGATGATTACGCTCAAGGCGTCCGGAACGGGTGATCCCGATTTAATCCGTGACGCGGTGAATGGGCATTTTCATGAAGCGGTGCGGATCTCGGGGGGGGCGAGCGCCAGTGCCTACGTGAGTCTGGCGGAAGCGGTCAGTATTCAGGATCAGGACCGGGCGGGGTATGAACGTTTGCTCGGGCAGGCATTGGCGGTCGATGCGGATGCGCATCCCGAGAACCGCCTGGCGATCTTGATCGCCCAGCAACGGGCGGAGTGGTTGATCGGACGGGTTGACGATCTCTTTCTGGAATGATGGCAGTAGAAGGTAGCTAATGATAAACCGATCTGTAATCCGTCGAGTGGTAGGAATGCTGGTGATCGCCGGGGTGGTGAGTGCCTGGCCGCTTTCGGCCCGTGAGACTCGCGTCAAGCTCGCGACGTTGGCGCCGAAGGGCACCTCATTCCACTTGATCCTACAGGAAATGGGGCAGGCTTGGCGCGAAGCCCCGGATGGCGGTATCCGGCTCACAATTTTTACCGATGGCACCATGGGCGGTGAGGCTGATGTCGTGCGTCGGATTGGTCTCGGGCAGCTCCAGGCCGGATTACTGACGATTTCAGGTTTGACCGAAATCGATCTCAGCGTGGGCGGACTCCAGAATATACCGATGGCCTACCAGTCGTATGAGGAAGTCGAATACGTTCGGGACCGACTAGGGCCGAAATACGAAAAAATATTCGCGGACAAAGGTTATGTGATCTTGGGCTGGTTCGACACGGGCTGGGTTAAAATCTTTTCCAAGGAACCGTTTGAGCGACCGGAAGACATGCGCGGAGGGAAGGTCTTTGTGGTGCCAGGGAGTCCGGGGGCGCTGGAGGTTGCACGTTCGATCGGCACGCAGCCGGTGGAGCTGGAACCGACGGACGTGTTGGTGAGTTTACAGACTGGTCTGGTGAATATTGCGCCCGCCCCGCCGATTTATGCGCTCGCGGCGCAGTTCTATGAGCCAGCGCCTTACATGCTGGATGTGAATTGGCTGCCGCTTTCGGGTGCGATCGTGATGAGTCAAAAGAGCTGGGATCGCCTGACCGCAGGCCAGCGCGAAGTCGTCAAAACCAGTGCGACCGCCGCGGGTCGAAAACTGACCGATCGGGCTCGCGTGGAGATGCAGGAGTCGATCGACGCGATGGTGAAGCGGGGCCTGCAAGTGCAATCGATTGAGGGGGAACTGCAGGAAACGTGGACCAAGTTTGGCGTGGGATTGCATCCGCAGATCCGGGGCGGCGTCGTGCCGGAGGCGGAGTTCGACGAGATCATGCGCTTGCTCCAATCATACCGAGAATCGAATGGTGGCTGATTCGGATTCCGCGACCGACGGAGAGATTCCTGCGCCGACCGAGACGGTAGGCGTAAGCGAGAACAAGTTTTGGCGGATGGTTCATAGCGGGGAAGATCTCCTGCTGGCCGTTGCCCTGACTGGGATCTTGGTGGTGCCGTTGCTCGAGATGGTGCTGCGGTCGTTTTTTGAATCCGGATTGGTGGGCGGCAATGCCCTTACGCAGCACTTCACGTTGTTTGTCAGTATGTTGGGCGGCGCGGTGGCGGCGCGACAAGCGCGTTTGCTGACGTTGTCCCAAGGCTTTGCGTGGCTGCCATCGCCCTGGGGGAAAATTTGCGAAGTGTGGCGGGTGGGGATTGCGACGGGGGTATGCGTGCTGCTGGCGTGGGCGAGTTGGCGGTTCCTGTTGTTTGAAAAGGAAGGAGGGAAAGTGATCGCTTATGGCGTGCCGGTTTGGGTGGCGCTGATCGCGCTGGCCGGGGGCTTCGCCATCGTGGCATTACGGTTGGTGCGGCACGTCGGAACCGACTGGTGGATGAGGGCGGCGGCAGTGGCAGTGGCGGCCGCGATTGGTTGGTATGTGCTGCACTATTCGGTGGAGCCCGATACTTGGACACCGGCGATCGTATTGTTGGTGGCGGTGTTGATCAGTGGAGTGCTCGGGGCCCCGATCTTTACGCTATTGGGCGGTGCGGCGGTGTTTTTGTTTTGGGGGTCGTGGAACCCGTTGGAGTCCGTGGCGCTTTCGCATTACAGTCTGTCGACCAACCCGACGATTCCCGCTCTGCCGCTGTTTACGTTGGCGGGTTATTTTTTAGCAGAAGGTGGCACATCTGAGCGGATGGTTCGGCTCCTCAATGCGCTGACCGGAGACATGCGGGCGGGGCCGGCGATCGTCACGGTGATGGCGTGTGCATTCTTCACGTCGCTTACCGGGGCCTCGGGCGTGACGATTTTGGCCCTCGGCGGACTCATTGTGCCGTTTCTGACCGCGGCGCGTTATAGCGAGCGAGCATCCATCGGATTGCTCACGGGGTCGGGCTCAATCGGCATGCTGTTCGCGCCGTGTTTGCCCCTGATCCTTTACGCGATCGTGGCGCAGGTTGAGATCAAGACCATGTTCCTAGCGGGAATCGGTCCGGGCCTCTTGTTGGCTGGTGCGACCGTAGCATGGGCAACCTATTCGCGGCCGAAGGCGAAGGAGGTCGGTCCGCGGTGGACCTTTGACGGCAAGGAAGCGTGGACGGCCTTTTGGGCCGCGAAGTGGGAGCTGTTGATTCCGGTAGTGAGTTTGGGCGGAATTTTCAGCGGCCTCGCGACTCCGGTGGAAGCGGCCGCGCTCACGGCGCTCTATGCACTGGTCACTCAGACATTGATTTATCGCGATCTGAAGTGGGGGAAATTGATGGCGGTTCTGCGAGAGTGTGGCCTCTTGATCGGAGGCGTGTTACTGATTCTGGGCGTCGCGCAGGGTCTCACCAA
>Ga0209491_10004055_pt1 | contig 23234 bp, 20 predicted proteins | sample BON02_FD_187213 | JGI IMG/M metagenome (GOLD analysis project Ga0209491, IMG submission 187213) | Freshwater microbial communities from Lake Bonney liftoff mats and glacier meltwater in Antarctica - BON-02 (SPAdes) (version 2) | ecosystem: Environmental > Aquatic > Freshwater > Ice > Glacier... | reverse complement strand
AAGCGGCGTAACCACTAATATCAAAAAGTGCAAAGCCATTAGTAAAATCCCAATAGGAATAAAGTTTTCTGGAATAATTTCATTTTTAAAATCATTATATGCCATAAATCTAAAAATGGACTCCCCAAATTTGAAGAGGTAAACCATGTAAATAAAATAGAGCTTAAATTCAATACTTCTCAAAAAAATATTAGCTGTTTTTAATACTTTAGTTTTTTTCCAAAGGGTGTCAAATAAATAAAATGCACGATGGTTAAGAATGGAAAAATATAATTGTCGTATTTCGAAAAAGAAAACTGATCTGCAAATAAGCTGTAAGAAGAAAAAACATTTAATATCAGCAGCAAAACTGCTGATATCAAAAGTAATATCCTCAGGGGAAAAAGGCGTAACAATAATCGCATAAAGTAGGTTTTAAGGTCACGGGGGACCGTTCGGTATTAAAAACGAGCCTTGATTTTATTTATTTGAAATTATTCGTTCAAAAAAAATCAATATTAAGAGGTGTCAAAAATATATGATGAGAAATACTATAAAATGTAATGGTTTACTTTTTTATCAATTTTTATCAGATTTTGAGCTTTGTATTCTATCATATTCCTATCTTTAAATTTGCTAAATTTAATTTAAAATGAAAAAAATTCTATTAACAATAATCGCCATGCAATGTGCTTTAGTATTGTCTTCTCAAAGTAAAGCAGAAGACGTTAAAAGTTTTACCCTAAATAACGGAATGAAGATTATGGTTTTAGAAGACCATAGCATTCCTAATGCCAATATGTACTTGTTTTGGAAAGTAGGTTCTAGAAATGAATATCCAGGTATTACAGGACTTTCGCACTTTTTTGAACATATGATGTTCAACGGTTCTAAAAAATTTGGACCCAAGATGTTCGATCGCACTATGGAAGCTGCTGGGGGCAGTAACAACGCTTACACCACCGAAAATGTTACAGTTTACACCGATTGGTTTCCGTCTTCTTCCTTAGAAACTATTTTCGATTTAGAGGCAGATCGAATTGGTAATTTAGCTTTGGACCCTAAAATGGTCGAGAGCGAAAGGGGAGTAGTGCTCAGTGAGCGCAGTACTGGATTGGAGAATTCTAACTTCAGAAATTTAAGCGAGGAGGTAAAGTCCTCTGCTTTTTCTGCTCATCCTTACCGCTGGTCGGTTATTGGCTATGAATCCGATATTAAGAATTGGACTATCGAAGATTTACAAACCTATTTTGATACTTATTATGCGCCAAACAATGCTGTAGTGGTAATTTCTGGTGATGTTACCTTAGAAGGTGTTAAGAAGCTAGCAAAACAATATTTTGAACCCATAACATCAAAAGCAACGCCTAGAAAAATACATACGCTAGAACCTGAGCAGCGAGGAGAAAAACGTGTCATGGTGCATAAGCAGGTAAGTACACCCAATGTATTGCTTGCATATCACGTTCCTGAAACAAAACATCAAGATTACTTCGCTTTAGATGTATTAAATGCCGTTTTAAGTAGCGGTAAAAGTAGTAAGCTTTACGGTAGTTTGGTGGACGAAAAACAATTGGCAACCTCAGTATTTAGCTATATGCCAGAAAGTTTTGACCCAAATTTATTTTATATCTATGGTGTAGCCAATCAAAATATAAGTGCTGGTCAGCTTGAAGTTGGTATGTTAGGTGTTTTAGATGATGTGATTGAAAAAGGAATTACAGAGAAAGAGCTTCAAAAAGTAAAAAATCAAAAACTAATGGAGTTTTATGAAACTTTAGAAACCATAGATGGAAAAAGCAATACTTTAGGTACCTACGAACTCTATTTTGATGATTATAAAAAGATGTACACCGCTCCGCAGGCTTATGAAAAAGTAACTGTTGATGATATTAAAAGAGTTGCGAAAACCTATTTTACACAAAAAAATAGAACAGTCGGAGTGTTACAAAACAACGAACCGGAAAGCCAAGAAGATTCTAAATAACAACTAAGGTTGCTTTTAATTTTAAACCAAAAAACAATGAAACATTATATAAAACAGCTATTTTTTACTGTGTTTGCTGTATTTTTCACTGCTTCGCTCATAGCGCAAGATAATTTCAAACTACCAAAATATACTAAGTTTCAATTAAAAAACGGACTTACCATCTACTTAATGGAGCAAAATGAAGTGCCTTTAATTCAGTTTAGAGGTGTTTTCCCCGCTGGTGCAATTTACGATACAAATGATAATAGCGGTTTAGCAGGTATTACCGCTGATGCGATGTTATTAGGCAGTAAAAACTACACAAAAAGTGCTATTGAAGAGAATATTGAATTTGTAGGCGCTGATATCAACGCAGGTGCAGGCAAAGAAAATGCATATTTGTCTTCTTCCTTTATGAAAAAAGACCAAAAACAAATCCTTGAGATTATTAAAGATGTATTGTTAAGTCCGACTTTCCCACAAGAAGAAATTGATAAAATGTTGAGCCGAAGACTGGTTGAAATGGATCAGGCAAAAGAAAGTCCACGCTCCGTCATTAGCAGTTATTACAATAAGTTTGTGTTCGGAGAACATCCGTACGGAAATCCACAAGGAGGAACCAAAGTCGCTCTTCAAAAAATCACCAATACAGCTATTCTGGATTTTTATAATAGTCATTTTATGCCATCAGCCTCTGCTATTGCTGTTGTAGGCGATTTTAACACTAAAGCTATGAAAGTTCAATTAGAAGCGCTTTTTGGTGGTTGGAAAGGTAGCGCTGCTCCAAAACTTAGGTTAGATGCATTTCCTACTACAGAAAAACCAAGAGTGTTGTTGGTAAATAAAGAAGACGCTACTGAAACCACTTTTTATATCGGTGGTCCAGGAATAGCCAGAAATAATCCAGATTATGTAGGGATTAGTGTCATTAACACCATACTTGGCGGTCGTTTTACTTCTTGGTTAAATGATGAACTCCGTGTAAATTCTGGCTTAACTTATGGGGCAAGAAGTAATTTTAGTCCTTATAAATTCGGTGGAACCTTTATCATCAGCACATTTACGGCAAATGAGACTACCGAGCAAGCGATAGACTTAGCATTAGAAACCTATAATCGTTTGCACAGCAAAGGTTTAGATGATGCTATTTTAACCTCCGCTAAAAACTATGTAAAAGGACAATTTCCGCCAGATTACGAAACTAACGGCGCTTTGGCTGGCTTATTGACCGATATGTTCGTATACGATTTTAACGAATTGTACATCAACTCTTTTACCAAACAAGTCGATAATTTAAACTTAGCAACGTCAAAAACTTTAATAGATAGCTATTTTCCAAAAGATAGTTTTCAATTCGTACTCGTTGGTAAAGCTTCAGAAATAGGGGAGTTGGCGAAAAAGTATGGCGAAGTAAAGCAAGTCGAAATTAACGATGATGGATTTTGATTTAGTTGAAAATTGAAAAAGTGATTTTTTTTGATATTATTCGAACACTTTATAGTGAGGATTCATTTATTGCCCATCAGGAAATGCTTTGAGCTATAAAGTTGAAAAGGCTAAGATTTTTTTGCTCAAAGAGATATTGCGGTCGCGTCAACTTATCAAACAAAATGTGCTTCTTGAAATTAAAGATATTAATCCTGCATTTTTTTTCAGAGAAAGAAGCGTTAGAGGATATTCGGATAATTGCCTCATAAAATTTTATTTTTTTCAACTGCAAGGAACAATCTAAAAAATGTTGAAAAGTCATAAATAAATCCTAAAACAAAATAAAAATAGACAGACAATTAATAGCCACGAAATAATCTGAGAAGAATAAAATGAACTCGAGGATATTGCCGGCGCAGTCCTTATAGGAGGCGATTTAATACCTAACAATCCCGATAATTATCGGGATTGATGGCATAAAGTCATGTTTTAACTCGAATATCCAAATATAGGCTTTCCTTCCTCACAAATAATTCCTTGAGGTTCAGCAGGTAGGGAACAATTACTAATAATCCCCCATTTTTCATTAAATACTTTTTGTGAGATTCTGTGCTTTTCTATTTTTTCAAGAAAAAGCAAAGTGTCAATTGTTGTAGAATAGGCTATATAACCGACAGCACCTCCACAGGCCTTACTTCCGAAGCTCGTAAAAGTCCATTCCAAAGAATTATTACAGCGTTTACTGGATGCCATAACTTCAATTTCAGAAAATAATTGGGTTAAATTCTTTATTTCTTGTTCTTGACTTAATTCTTCGTCATCGTTAGGTTGAATTAACGAATTGTAACTACAAGAAAAGCAAATTCCTGTAAGTAGAAAAATTGCCATTAGGTTTAATTTGTTCATAAGAATAATATTTTTAATTAGATGCAAACTGTTCAAAATGGTTGCGTTAAATTGCTAAACAATAATGTATTTTTCATAGGGTAGTTCGTATTAATTTCAGCAAAAATTTATAGTCTAATGTACCAAAAATGTAGATAGTTCAATACAAAAGCGGTTAAATAAAATCAAATTTTATTTAACCGCTTTCTAAAATGAGAATAGTGAAAACCTACTTTAGGTGCCTCGACAGTGTAAACATATAACTAACTGACGATGAGTTAAATACGCTTAGGTATTAAAGAGAAACAAAAAAGCTCAATTTATAAAAGTCATTAGGAGCGAAACCTTCGTCAGCCAAATTTTCTCCGAAAGAAAAGCGAAGTCCAGTATTTCCTTTTTTGAACTGAACATAAGGACCTAACCATAAGTAACCATCAGCGCGATCTAAGTTACCGCCGCCGTTAATATCGCCACCAGAAAAGTACAACTCTTCAACGTGTGCCCCTAAAGATAAATACGAAGTTACTTTAACCCCTAAATTAGCCCAATAATGCACGTAGTTATTGGTTGCCTGCTCTGCAACTGTTTCATTGCGCAAGGCTGCATAGTATCCAAAATAAAATTGACCTTCAAGTAAATCCGTACCATAGTTTACCGTGAGGTTTGGTACAATACCATCACCAATTACTCCGGGTTGAGCCGCTCCGCTAGACAATAAGCTACCCATGGTAAAACCCAATTGTGGATTAATATTAAAATTACCTACTGTTTTGTTGTAGCCTATTCCAAATTCTGTCCACTGACCCCAAGCACTTCCAGTTCCAGCACCCCATTGAATTCCGTAAGCTGTGAAAGCATCGGTATCGCTAAAGGCATAACCAAAGGTCATCATGGGGTTAAAGCCGAAAAATGCGTCGTGGCTAAGATTGAGTCCAACACTTATTTTATTAGTGTTTCCTCATCTTTTGTTTGTGCTTGCAAGGCAGAATTTGCGGAGATCATTGTAAGTACGATAAATAATAAGATTTTTTTTAGTTTCATAATTTTTGATTTTAGTGATTTCTTTTTGAGGCTATAATTTAGTATTCCCCTGGTTAAAATTTGTTCAAGAGATAAGTGTAAATGGCAAATTGGTTTAATTCATTTTCTGTTTATTTATAATTAATCTTAGTGTTTGTCTAGGGCTCTTGTTAGTGAACCTCACGGGTGTAATTTGTTTTTATATAAAATAATAGTAATCCTATTGTTTATGTATGTAATGTTTCATATTTGAATTGTTTTATTATTCTTTCTGTTGGTAATACAATTCGTAAGTATAACTGAAAAATAAAATACCCTAATATAAATAGGGTAATAGGTTATTTTTATAATAAAAATAAAATTAACCCCTAAAAATTATAGGGTATAAAATAATAATATACTTATTTTGTGATTATAAAGAGTGGATAAAGAGATTTAGAAGTTAAATAATCTTAACAAAGGAAGATATGGACTAATTATTTTATCAATTATTGTAACCTCAGACTTCTACTATACGATTAGGAGCGTTATAAATTTGATGAACCTTAACAATCAAAAAAAAATAGCAAAACGCAAATACTATTACAAAAGACTCAATGAGCTGTTAATTATTAAGATTAAGAAAATCTTCTCCTTATTTTATATAAATAGTACTTTTACGCTCAAAGACACTATTAAATGCAGCAACAGCGTAATTATTATTTGTTAAGGATTCAATATTTAGGTTTTAGGTATAGTGGCTGGCAAAAACAACCGGGACAAAAAACAATTGAGTCGATGCTCATAAAAACGCTCAAATATGTTTTGATTCATAGAAAATTTAAAATTCTTGGGGCTGGCAGAACAGATGCTAAAGTATCTGCTTTAGATGCTGCTTTTGAGCTGTTTTTAGATGGAGAGCCACTCCATAATCCTGAGGATTTTTTACATCAATTTAATATAAATTTACCTCCAGATATTCAGGTTTTAAATATTAAGGAGGTTGATCAAGCCTTTAATATTATTCAAAATAGTAAAGAAAAAGAGTATATTTATTTATTTGCATTTGGGAAAAAAAGTCATCCCTTCTGCGCACCATATCTTGTAACATTTTTAGAAAATTTAAATTTAGACTTGATGCTGCAAGCTGCTAAGCTATTTGTTGGAACACATAATTTTAAATCGTACACAGCTAAACCTCAGGAAAACACAAAGTTTGTAAGAACAATAAGTTCATGTGGCATAAAGATAAATACAGTACTTAAAGCTAATTTTTTTCCTGAAAATAGTTATGGTTTACATGTCACGGGGGAAGGTTTTATGCGTTATCAAATAAGAATGATGATGGGTGTTTTGGTGCAAGTAGGGAAGGAGGAACTCTCTTTGGAGGACGTGCAACTTTCCCTAAGTGTGGATAGTAACATAAAATTACCTTTCGTTGCGCCAGGTTCTGGGTTAATTTTAAACAGTTTAAATTTTAAATAGCAAATCAATTATCTAATAATTTGGGTAATTTTAAATTAAATACAAGGACTTCTTCTTAAGAAAAAAAATATGATTGTAAAAAAACCAAGATTTAAACAGCGTTTTAAAAAGCCCTCCAAGGTGCATCAGAAAATGAATAAGGCACCTGGAACAATCACTTATACAGGTAATAGAGAAGGTACTGTTACCACAGTATCTATTATAAATTATGATGAGCAGTCTATAGATCATATTTTTCCAGAAACTTTAAACGCCATTATTGAGGCTGAAAAATCTCAAATGAATTCGTGGGTTAACGTCGTAGGCCTAAGTGATGAAGCCTTTATTGATAGTTTAGGTAAATCATTAGGATTAAGTTCGCTAGTACTTGAAGATGCCGTAAATACGCATCAACGACCAAAGATTGACGAATATGAGGCCTATATTTTTAGCGTATTTAACATGCTTTATTTAGATGAAAATCAAGAGATTGTAAGTGAGCATTTGGCTATAGTTTTAACCGAAAACTCAGTAGTAGTTTTGCAAGAATTAAAAGATGATGTTTTTAATGGCGTGCGCGAACGTATTGAAAATAAATCGGGTCGCATTCGGACAAGAGGAGCAGATTATCTGTTTTTTGCTTTGCTAGATGCTGTTGTGGATAATTATTTTACCGTTTTGGAACATATTAATGATACTATTGAAAATTTAGAGGATGAAGTCTATGACAACCCTACGCCCGAGGTTGCACACAAAATTCAAGATTTTAAAAAAGAAGTGCTAAAAGTCCGCCGTCAAATTGCTCCTGTTAAAGAAATTGTAAGTCGTTTACTTGAAACAAAAAGCAAGTTGATCACGAGCGACACAAAATTATTTTTAAGAGATGTACAAGATCACTGTATTGAAATTAACGAAAGTTTACAGATTTACAGAGAAATGTCTATGAGTTTAATGGAAATGTATATGAGTAATATGAGTAATAAAATGAATGAAGTGATGAAAGTATTAACCATAATGGCTTCTATTTTTATTCCATTAACTTTTATCGTGGGTGTTTATGGTATGAATTTCGATTACATACCTGAATTGCATTGGGACAATGGATATTACTTTATCTGGGGAGTCATGATTTTAATATTCATTGGCATGCTCATCTATTTTAAATCTAAAAGATGGCTATAAAGCATTAATCAAACAAACCAGAAGATAAGTACCGATCCCCACGATCACAAATAATGCTTACTATAATACCACTTTCTAAAGTATTGGCTAATCTTAAAGCTGCAGTTGTTGCACCTCCGCTGCTCATTCCAGAAAAAATACCTTCTTCCTTTGCTAGGCGTAAGGCCATTTCGGCAGCTTCAGCTTGACTTACTTCCATTACTTTATCGACTTTTGAAGCATTAAATATTTTGGGTAGGTATTCTTTTGGCCATTTTCTAATGCCCGGAATACTTGAGCCATCTGTAGGTTGTACACCCACTATTTGCACGTCCTTGTTTTGTTCTTTTAAATAGGTTGAAGTTCCCATAATGGTTCCAGTAGTACCCATAGAAGAAACAAAATGAGTTATTTTACCTTGTGTATCCTTCCAGATTTCGGGTCCTGTGGACTGGTAATGTGCTTTCCAGTTATCATCATTACCAAACTGATTGAGCATAAAAAAACCTTCTTTTTTAACCTTTGCTTCGGCATAATCTCTAGCGCCTTCAATACCAACATCTGCCGGGGTTAATGTAACTTTTGCGCCATAAGCACGCATGGTTTGTACTCTTTCTTTGGTCGAATTTTCAGGCATTACCAACTCAATAGTCAAACCATAAATCCCCGCAATCATGGCTAATGCAATTCCTGTATTGCCACTGGTAGCTTCAATTAATGGAGTGTTTTTGGAAATTTCTCCACGTTCAAGCCCACTTCTGATCATGCTGAGCGCCGCCCTATCTTTTACACTTCCGCCAGGGTTGTGGCCTTCTAGTTTAAAAAGTAAAGTAACATTTTTATTGGTATTTAAAACACGAGATTCCACTAAAGGCGTATTTCCTATTAAGTCTAACAGATTATGAGACATTTGGCGTAGTTTTTATTTTAATTTCATGGGTGTGATATACTGTTGAATTGGCAGGAACTGATGAGGTTATAAAAGCGTTTCCACCAATAACACTATTTTCCCCGATCACTGTTTTTCCACCAAGAATGGTAGCATTTGCATAAATGGTTACATTTCTTTCAATAGTTGGGTGTCTTTTAGTCTGACGCAGATTTTTAGCTACATACAAACCGCCTAGGGTTACTCCTTGATAAATACGCACATGATCCATAATTATAGCCGCCTCGCCAATAACTACTCCAGTACCATGATCTAAAAAAAATGATTTTCCTATTTGTGCCCCTGGATTAATATCAACACCCGTTTGGCGATGTGCATATTCTGTCATTAATCTAGGTACTAGCGGAAAACCTACAACATATAATTCATGAGCCAAACGGTAAATAGCAATGGCATAAAACCCTGGATATGCCATATAAATTTCTTCTATTGAAGAGGCGGCAGGATCACAATTCAAAAAAGCTTCAGCATCTAAATTCAAATTTTCTAATATTTCTGGAAGTTTTACTACATAGTTTTCCCAAACCATTTTGCAAGGTTTATCTAATTGCCAGCATCCTAGTTCAACCAAGTCATCGAATTGTTTTTCAAGAAGCAACAAATTTTCTTCCACAGGGGTTTCTATATCAAACAAGGTATAGAACAACTTATCCGTAAATTCTTCAACTCTTTTTTTGAGTCTAAACCGCAAATTAGGCTGATTTTTGCGCTCGTTTATATTTTTAATAATTGATTTTGAATTCATAGTTCGAGAAAATAATTATCAAAATTAACTATAAATTTAAAAGAGGCTTGTTTAATTTAGTTAACTTATTACTTAAATTTGTTAAAAACCCTATTTGAATGCCGAACACATCAATAAATAAAGAAGTTTTAAATTTTTTAAAAGATTTAGAAAAGAATAATAATAGAGAATGGTTTGATGCGCATAAAACTACTTTTAAGAAGCATGAAACAGCGGTAAAACAAGTTTTTTCGGCCGTTTTAGAAAAGTTTAAAGCGCATGACGACATAGAGAAACTAAAAATGTTCCGTATTTATCGCGATGTTCGTTTTTCTAAAGATAAAACGCCTTATAAATCGCATATTGCAGGGTCTTTTATAAGAAATGGCGCCAAACTAAGAGGAGGCTACTACATGCACATAAAACCGGGGAATACTTTTATTGCTGCTGGATTTTGGGAGCCCAACAAAGAAGATCTCTTCAGAATACGAAAAGAGTTAGCACTAGATGCGGACGAATTTAGAGAAATCATATCTAATGTGTCTTTCAAAAAAATCTGGGGTGATTTAGAAGGTGACGAATTAAAAACAGCGCCTAAAAGTTTTGATAAGGGGCATAAAAACATAGATTTAATTAAAAAAAAGCAATTTATCTTCACTCGTAATTTTACAGATGAAGCGGTTCTTGCTACAGATTTTGCAGATAAAATTACAAACTCATTTGTCACCCTAAAACCTTATTTTGATTTGATGAGCGATATTTTAACTACAGATTTAAATGGGGAATCCTTATTAAACTAAAGCTCCGGATTCAAAAAATTGAATTTGATCTTTTAATCGTTCATTTACCATATTCATCATGCGCTTGTTCAAGGAAGATGAATTTTGAATATATAACTCATATTCTTCTAATGTAAAAAGTCCGACAACAATCCCTTTCAAAGCATTGCGAAATTTAATATCTTTTTGAATGGCGTTATCAATATAAATAAATCGTTTTTCTAAACTCAGGGTGTAAAAATTATTCTTGTGCTTGGTGATGTAATTTTTAAAAAGCATTAAAATAATAGAATTTTGTAACTTTAGAATAGGGCGTAAGGTTTTATTTTGAAAACTTTCATTGGTACTCGTGTCCTCTGAAATCAGAGCAGAAGCAATATTTGGGCGAATATTTAATAAATTTAAATCTCTATCATTCATAATCATTTTTTTTATAAAATTAATCAATATAAAACGCATTATTTATGGTTTTTATTTTTTTTTAAGGATTTTATCAACATCGTTTCACTTAAAAATGCAAATGCCAACTTCAATATTATGTGCTATATTATTACTGAATTCCACAAAAAAAGAATACTTAAATTTTTATTTCGAAAAAATTGAAGGGAAAAGGGTTTTAGATCCATTCTTTACTAAATAACTTCACTATTTTTGCCTCAAAATAATATTATTAAAATCAAAGAAAGTTCATGTATGGATCTTGCTCAGTGCAGGAATTCAAGTTCGTTGTTTATTTTAATTTATTAAGCCGCTCATAAACTAAGAAACCATGAGATATCATACGCGAAAATGGGTAAAGCCAGAAGATTTAAATGCAAACGAGACGCTATTTGGAGGGAAAGTACTGGCTTGGATTGATGAAGAAGCTGCACTGTATAGTATCATTCAATTAGAAAACAAAAAGGTAGTTACGAAATACATGTCTGAAATTAATTTTATGAGTACCGCAACCAAAGGCGATATTATAGAAATAGGAATTGAAGTTATTAAATTCGGGAAAACTTCATTAACACTTAATTGCGAGGTTCGTAATAAAATGACACATGAAACAATTGTTACGGTGGACAATATCATTATGGTCAATTTAGGAGCAGATGGTAAGCCAATGGCACACCATAAAACAAAGATTGAATATGTGAAAGATAGATTAGCGAATAAATCGGCTGTAAATTGAACGCTGTCTAAAAAAGTTTTATTAATAACTTTACATGGCCATGATTATGACAAACGAAGCACAAAAATAATTACAAAAAAAAACGCTTTAATAATTTATATCTTTTAAGAGCTTATTTGTTAAAGATGGTGCCTTTGCGTCTACGTTGAAGAATTTTATAGAAAAGGCTCGCATTTGCGAGCCTTTTTTTATTAAAATCACTAAATAATTTATATTATCCGAGGTAAGTTTTCAATATTTTACTTCTCGAATTGTGCTTTAGTTTGCGAATAGCCTTCTCTCTAATTTGCCGTACTCGTTCGCGCGTTAAATCAAAAGTCTGACCAATTTCTTCTAAGGTCATGGAATGCTGGTCTCCGATGCCGTAATATAGTTTAACCACATCCGCTTCGCGTTGCGATAGCGTCTCTAAGGCTCTATTTATCTCGATGTTTAAAGATTGCTGTAATAAATTTTTATCAGGATTAGGCGACTCATCAGAACCAATTACACTGTATAGATTAGAGTCTTCACCTTCTTTCAATGGTGCATCCATAGAAACGTGTCTGCCCGAATTTTTAAGAGATTGTTGTACTTCTCCAACAGACATTTCTAGTTCTTTGGCTATTTCTTCTGCAGAAGGTGGTCTTTCGTGAGCTTGTTCTAAATAAGAAAATGCTTTTTTAATCTTGTTAATAGAGCCAATTTTATTTAAAGGTAACCTTACAATTCTTGATTGTTCGGCAAGCGCTTGTAAAATTGCCTGACGAATCCACCAAACGGCGTAAGATATGAACTTAAAACCTCTAGTCTCATCAAATCTTTTGGCAGCTTTTACCAAACCTACATTACCCTCATTAATTAAATCAGGTAAGGTTAAACCTTGATTTTGATATTGCTTTGCCACTGAGACTACAAATCGTAAATTTGCAGTAGTTAATTTTTCTAGGGCTAGTTGGTCGCCTTCTCTAATTTTTTGTGCTAAATCAACCTCCTCATTTGCAGTTATTAAATCTATTTTACTGATATCTTGCAAGTACTTATCCAACGATTTTGATTCTCTATTGGTGACCTGCTTAATTATCTTTAGTTGCCTCATATATCTGTTTGTATTGAACGAACTCACATTATACGTTTTTTTATTGACTTTTCAAAGATATAACGTGGAATAAAGTTTTAATTGTGAATAATTTAAGGTTTGATAAAAATTTTAGAAAAATATAAAACTAAAAAAAACTAAACTTATCTTTGCTATTATGAGTAAAAGTGCCTTAAAAAATTATCTTACAACCCTTCCTAAAAAGGAGTTAGGAGTCCAGCTTTTAGACCTTTACAATCGTTTTCCTGCAGTAAAAGAATACTACGATTTTATTTTCAACCCAAAAGAAGAAAAACGAGTTCAAGAAGCTAAAGTTAAAATAGCAAATGAGTTTTTTCCTATCCGAAGAAAAAAACCTAAGGCAAGGCGTTCCCTGGCTCAAAAAGTTATAAAACATTTTATAACTTTAGGACTTAATCCTTTTTTAGTGGCTGATGTAATGCTATACGCCATCGAAATTGCACAGTCGTACTCCGAAGAAAAAAATGTAAATGATGTTTTTTATAGAAGTATCTTAAAATCTTACCAACAAGCCGTTTCCTATATTATTTACCATCAATTTACGGCAGATTTTAAATCGCGAATTGAAAAAATTTATTGGACGGCCGAACACCAAAACTGGTCATTTATTGAAGATTTTTCCATGACATTAAACGAAATAGAAGTAGCATGAGTATTGTAATCATTAGACAAGATGACAAAATTGAAGCATGGAAAAAAGCAATCCAAGCTTATGATTCAAGCGTTCAAGTATATAGTTATTTGCAGCCTCACAAGAAAGATAAGGTAAAAGTAGCCTTAGTCTGGAAACATCCTAAAGACAGTTTAAACGCCTATCCACACTTAAAATATATAGCATCGAGTGGGGCAGGAGTCGATTTTATCTTTGAAGATGATTCAGCACCGATACAAATTCCTATAACGCGAGTAGTAGATCAGCAATTGGCCATCGATATGTCCGAACACGTTTTGGCATTGCTTTTAAATTATTTAAAGAATTTTGATGCTTACAAACTAAATCAGACTAAAAAAATATGGCAATCTTCAAAATACCTTCGTATCAAAGATGTTACGGTCGGAATTTTGGGTTTGGGCGAATTAGGAACTCAGGTTGCAAAAGACTTAGTGCATGTTGGTTTTAAAGTTCAGGGATGGTCTAATACACATAAAAACGTTGAAAGAGTTACAAGTTTCGCTGGAGAAAGCAAATTAAATTCCTTTTTAAAAACCACGGATGTTTTAGTTTGTTTATTGCCTTTAACATCGGTAACTTCAGGCATATTAAATAAAACCTTATTTCAACAACTTCCTAAAAACGCTTATGTAATTAATGTGGCAAGAGGTGGACACTTGGTCGATGAAGATTTACTAGAAGCCTTAGAAAATGGACATTTATCTGGCGCAGCTTTAGATGTATATCATCAAGAACCTTTACCAACAATTCATGCTTTTTGGGCAAATGAAAAGATAGTCATGACGCCGCATTATGCCAGTGTTTCTGAACCTGAGTCGGTTGTTCCTCAGCTCATTGAGAATTATAAGCGAATGGAGGCAGGCTTGCCACTCTTAAATCTAGTGTCAAAGGATAAAGGCTATTAATTTAATTTGTTCTTTTTGACATATTATAGATATTCAAACTACTTAAATTTTTATTTATGATGAACTGATTTTCATTAGTTTAAGTTTTTAGTCATGTATCTAAGTACTTGTAGCAGAGTGATCTTGCATTTTTACAAAAGGCTAATAAATTATAAGCTTTCTTAAATAGATTTTATTTTCTAGTGGCTAAATTGTCCTAAACCAAAAAAAATCTGCTAGTTTTGTAAGATTGGCGTTTTTAGTTTTTAATTAGAAAACGTCAAATACAAATTTAATGTTTAAAATTGCCTTTGAAATCACAAAAAGATACCTTAGAAAAAACACTATACGACTATCAAACAGAAGATTTAAATGCCATTTTTGAGTATTTAAATGCCTCGCCTGATGATGTAAACTTATTGTATCAACTGCCTACAGGCGGAGGTAAAACTGTTATTTTTTCTGAAATTGCACGTCGGTTTATCACCGAACGGAATAAAAAAGTAGTAGTGCTCACTCATAGAATAGAATTGGGGGCACAAACCTCTAAAATGCTCAAAGGTTTTGGAGTTAAAAATAAGATAATCAATAGCAGTGTTAAAGAATTAATAGACCAAGACGAGTATATGTGCTTTGTTGCAATGGTGGAAACGCTCAATAACCGACTGCAAGAAGAGAAAGTAGAAATAAATAATGTTGGACTCGTTATTATTGATGAAGCACATTATAATTCGTTCCGAAAATTATTTAAATTTTTCAAAAATACAATCATCCTAGGTGTTACGGCAACCCCTTTAAGTTCCAACATCAAGCTTCCGATGAAAGATCATTACAAAAAGCTAATCGTTGGTGAATCCATTCAATCTTTAGTCGATAAGAAATTTTTAGCTAAAGCCGAAGTTTACCATAGAGATGTAAGCTTAAAAACACTGAAATTGGGCGTTGGTGGCGATTATACCGTGAAATCTTCGGACGAATTATACGGTAATTACAGCATGTTGAGTAAACTTGTTACTGCGTATGAAGATCTAGCGAAAGGTACTAAAACATTAATTTTTAATAATGGCATCAACACGTCTATTTATGTGAATGAAATCTTTAAAAAAGCAGGCTATAATATTCGTCATTTAGATAATAAAAATAGTGCTAGCGAACGTAAAGAAATTTTAAGTTGGTTTTCGAAAACACCAGATGCTATTTTAACATCCGTAAGTATTTTAACTACGGGTTTTGATGAGCCAACCGTAGAAACCATCATTTTAAATAGGGCTACAAAATCACTTACGCTTTACTTTCAAATGATAGGGCGAGGTTCTCGTGTTTTACCATATAAAGATAGCTTTCATGTTATAGATATGGGCAATAACGTCGCACGATTTGGCATGTGGGATGCACCCATAGATTGGAAAGAAATTTTTCTATTTCCTGATTTTTATTTAGAGAATATAAAGAATGATGAAGATATTGAGCGTAATTTCACCTATCAAATGCCAGATACTTTAAAAGCTAAATTTTCTAATTCTACCCAGCTCGATTTTGATATCAAAGAGGAATATAAAAAGGTATTTGCACAAGGTTTAAAGTCTAAATTAGTGTTGGAACGGAGCATAGACCAACACGCCAAAATTTCTATCGAAAATAGTAAGGATGTTTATGAAGCTCGAATTTTGGCCAAAATGTTAAAAGATGATATTGAATATAGAGTCCGCTTATATTCCTATTGTATTATGAACAATACTAAAAATTATAAAGAATGGCTTGCCGAAGATTACGAACGTAAATTGCGACTAAAAATATCTCAAAAGTTTTCTAACAAACTGTAAATTCTATTTATACGATGCAAAAAGTGCTTTTTATTGGGGTGCATTGGCCAGAGCCTTCCACAGGTGCTGGAACACGAATAATGCAGCTTATAAAAGTCTTTTTGTCAGCAAATTACGAAGTAATCTTCGCAAGTTCAGCTTCGGAATCTGATTTATCCTACCCGCTTGAAGATTACAAAATAAAGAAAGTACTGATTACGCTAAATAGTGTCAGTTTTGATGCTTTTATTACTGATTTGCAACCAAATCTCGTTGTTTTTGATCGTTTTTTAACCGAAGAACAGTTTGGCTGGCGCGTAGCTGAAAATGCACCCAAAGCAGTCCAGATTTTAGATACTGAAGATTTACATAGTCTCAGAGCTGTTCGTTTTGAAGCTTTTAAAAAAAATATTCCTTTTTCTATTGATTTATGGATGGAAAATGACATTAGTAAAAGAGAAATAGCAAGTATTTATAGGTGTGATGTTTCTTTAATCATATCTAGCTTTGAGATGCTATTACTAAAAGACACCGTTAAGCTGGATGTAAGTTTATTACACTATTTACCCTTTATGGTAGAAAGTTTATCGAAAGAAGTAATCGATAGCCATCCTGATTTTGAAGATCGTAAAGACTTTATTTTTATTGGAAATGGCAAGCACACACCAAATATTGATGCTATTATCTGGTTGAAAAATGTGCTTTGGCCACTCATCAAAAAGCAACTTCCAGAAAGTAATGTACATATTTATGGGGCTTATTTGCCACAGCAAATACTACAAATGCACCAGCCTAAAGATGGGTTTCATATTTTGGGCTATGCTGCAGATTTAAAAATCATTTTTTCGACAGCGAGAGTTAATCTAGCCCCTTTACGCTTTGGTGCAGGACAAAAAGGAAAACTAGTAGATGCCATGCGTTTTGGAACGCCCAGCATTACGACAAGCATTGGTGTTGAAGGAATGACAAACGGATTGCCTTTTAATGGACTGGTTACTGACGACGAATTAGAATTTGCAAATGCGGCAGTCGCTTTATATACTAGCAAAACAGAGTTTTTAAATGCCCAACAAAACGGATATAAAACTTTAAGAGTAAATTTTGAAATTACCGAATTATCCAAAAAGTTGTTAGAAAAAATCATTGAAATTCAGCAGGATTTACAACTACATAGAAATAAAAATTTTATTGGCTCACTTTTAAGGCATCAAACCTTACAAAGCACCAAATATTTGGCAAAATGGATTGAAGAAAAGAATAGGGCTACCTAATTTAAAGGGCATCATTTAAACAAAAACCCTAATTCTAATCTTGTGAGCATTTTCTTTTCCAAATTCCAGAAAAACCTAAATTGTCCAGATTTCCATTCAAAAAACATCAATAATAATGGGTTTTAGATTTAGTAAGGCAAGTTATCGATCTATGTTGTATTTTTAAAAAATTGAGTAAAAGAAAAACGCATAAATTACGCTTACCAAAAATAATAACAGGGTTGGGCGGTACTAAAAAATAAAAATTCAGGATTATTTTTAACCATTAGTTACAGTACTCGACTACTGAATAAAATTCTGGCATAGATTGCCTAAGAGATTAAAAGTAAAAGAAAAAAGTTGCCTATTTGCTTAATTTAATTTGATGTTGGTGTTTATTATTTTTGTTAGGAGTAATTATTACGAGGCGTTTTAAAGAAGAAATATTTTATTTAAAATAGCTTTACTCTTTTAATATAATTTATTAAGGTTCTTTGAAGTACTGTTGATAGAAACCAAATTTACTTATATACAGCTTATTTCTATCGCCCAATTCAAAATAGATAGTCAGAGAATGCAAGTAAACATTCTTCAAAAATAATTATAGTTAAATTAGGATAATAATCTAAGAAAACTATTCTATAAAAAAGAGTAACTTAAAACTGCGTGATAAAAAAGCTAAGTTCTTTTTGTATATGATAATTTCTTAAAATTATAAGATTGGTATACACACTAACTAAACATACGTTTTTTCCATACTTCAATACAAAAAGAAGAAGCTTCAAGAAATGAAACCTCATTTTTTGCGCTGTATTCATTAATACTATCTAGTAATAGCCTTGCTTGTTCGTTTATAAACTGAGCATAAGTATCCAATTTTTGTAAACGGTGTTTTAGTTCTAGATTATTTTCTTTAATTAGGGCATCCAAAAGGGAAACATAATATTGATTATCATTTTTTTCCTCGGAGAGTAATTCCATATTCTTCATCTAAAATTTTTTTAGAAAGATATTATTTTTTAACCTTAATGTCCCTATTTTTTTTATTTTGTATACAAATTACTCGATATTTTTTTTAAAACACTGCAACGGGAAGCAAAAAAGAGCAACAATTTATTGTAAAATCAGCCTTTTTACCAGGGAAAAACATTCTTTTTTTTGATCTTTTAGAAAATAAATATGTAAAAATAATAAAATAAGTAAAAATGAATTGACGTTTGATATGTTGGTTTTAAAACAACAAATACTATTGTAAAAATAATACTTAAAAAGAGAATATTATCAGTAGAAAACTTGTTTTTAAAAGTTCATAAAAAAGAAGAAAAATTTTTCAATTTTTATGCATAATAAGCAAAAAACTATAAGTTTATATTCGTTAGATGAGTTTAAATAAGTTTTGCACTAAGACACACCTGATTTTTGCTGCAACAGCAACTAAAAAAGGACCAAGCACTAACAAACCTATGGTTTTAGCTTATTTTTTTTTGTTGTGACTGCGCAATTGCGTTATATTTGTGGTAATGTCTGCGTGTAATATATTGGAAATGAATATGCACAGACTTTCATATTGCGAAACAAGTATTTTGATACATCTGTAAGAGTTATTCTTTTTTTTAGAAACTACCGTTGCAAACAATGCATTTTTGATTAGAATTTGGTTGATTTAATTGATTAATACAATTACAGCTGATACGTTGTTAAATTTGTGTTTTCACAATATCTTAGATGACGATTTACGAAAAATTACAACCAAGCCAAAAAACAAACGTAAAAACCATGAAAGACATACTGAATACACGTTTAATTGAGGAACTTCGTTTTGAAAAGATAGCGCTTATTGAACAGAATAATTCGTTGCAAGTTTTAAAAGATAAAGCTGAAAAAGACTTGGAGCAGCTAAAATTATTTTATAATTTTTCAAATTCTTGCTGTCTTGTTTTAGATTGCGATGAAAAAATAGTATTGACCAATAATAATGCTTTAATTCTTTTGCTTCAAACAAATCTTTTGCTTCAAACAAATAAAAATTTCATTGGCTTGCCCTTTGAAACGTTTATAGCAAAAGAACAGCTTTCGAATTTTAAAAACTTTTTACGAAAAGCGAAACAAAGCAAAAGGAAACACTCGTGCGAGATTGAATTAATAAGCGCTAAAGGCAAGCACCTTTTTATAAATTTATCGGGATCGTTTTCAGAAAACGAGCAACAATTTCTTTTAACTATAATTGACACAACTAAAAGTCGATTAATAAAAAGTGAAGATCTAGCACGCAAATTTCTTTTTAAAGAAGCTGAAAGAATTGCAAATATTGGGACCTATAAATTTGACGTGTCTAGTGGTTATGCGACAATATCCGAGGAACTATCTTTAATTTTTGGTTTAAAGTTTAAAAAAACTTATAGTATAGAAAAATGGGTCTCCGTTATTCATCCTGAGGACAGAGAAATTATAACGGAATACTTCCAAGACTGCATTTTTAATAAGAAAGCATTCCGTAAAGAGTATAGAATTATCCGCGACAATGATGGCGAGGTTAGATGGGTAGATGGATGGGGAGAAAATGTTTTTGACGACATAACACAAAAGCTTTATCTAATGGGTATCATTCAAGATATCACAGAACGCAAATTAGCTTTTGAAAAAATAAGAAACGCAGAAATTCGGTCTCATCAAATTTTTGAATCATCAAAAGAAGGCATTTTGATTCTTGACGCTATCTCAGGATATATTACTGATATAAATCCTTTCTTGATCGAATTAATTGGATTTGATTACGAAGAGTTAATTGGAAAAGAATTGTGGGAAATAGGCGTTTTTAAAAATATTGCTGCTTCTAAGGATGCTTTCATCGAATTACAAAATAAAGAATACATTCGATTTGAAGATATGCCATTAGAGACAAAAGCAGGAAAATCAGTGGCTGTAGAATTTGTAAGTAATGTTTACGAAGTAGAGCAAAAAAAAGTTATTCTATGCCATATTCGAGATATATCTGATCGTAAAAAGGCGGAGGAGGCATCAAGCGAAAGCAGTCAATTGTATTTTGCTATGTTCGAAAAAAACCAAGCTCCGCAACTACTAATGAATCCTGTGGATCTTAGCATTAAGGATGTTAACACGGCTGCCGCAAAATTTTATGGTTATACCGTAGAACAACTGAAAGTAATGAATTTAAAAGACATTAGTTCCAAAGCTGCGAAAGAAAAAATGATAAAACTAAGAAAATCTAATCTTGTTGAGCCATCCTATTCTCAATATTTACATGAATTATATTCTGGAGAAACTAGGGACGTCGAAATTTACACTACGCAATTATTAATTGGCAAAGAAGTTTTATTACTTTGTACCATTAATGATATTACAGAAAGAAAACTTAAGGAAGAAAAATTAGTGGAATTAAATAAACAGTTGAAAGAACTAAACACTTTAAAATCTCAATTTGTTTCTACCGTTTCGCATGAGTTTAGAACACCGCTTGCCGGAATATTATCTAGTGTGCAATTATTAAAAATCTACGATGATGTCTGGGATAAGGAAAAAAAAGAAAAAATGTTCAAGCAAATATTCGATGCTGTGCAACATTCCACAGCACTACTCGATGATATTGCACTCATTGATGAAGAACAAACAAGTAAATCTTTTTTTAGGCCTACAAGTATCAAACTTTTACCACTGATAAAGGAAATCATAGAAGAAAATTTGAGTATTAGTGGCACAATCCATAATATCGTCCTAAAACCCAACCTCTCGATCGAATGCTATACCATGGATGCAGTTATGATTAGGCATATTTTTAATAATGTAATCTCTAATGCAATAAAATATAGTAGCGAAACAGAAAAAATTGTTATTTTTATAAACGAAGTAGCCAGCAAAGAGATAAAATTCGAAATACTTGATAAAGGAATTGGAATACCTCCTGATGAAATTAAAAATTTATCAGAACCTTTTTACCGTGCTTCGAATGTTGGAAAGACAAAAGGAACTGGTTTCGGTTTTTCTATCGTTAAGAGATTCGTTAGTCTACATAAAGGCCAAATTTTCGTTGAATCAGTTTTAGATAAAGGAACAAAAGTAATTATTACATTGCCCTATTTATAGGAACAAAATATCAATAGTATCACAACAAATAAAACAAAATAATAAATATTGATAGCTAAGTGAAAAAGTTTAACTACCTAAATTTTCTTAAATGAAAAAAATTCTAATCATAGAAGATGACAATGTCCTTAGAGAAAATACAGCTGAATTTATCAAAGGGCAAAACTTTGAGGTATTTGTTGCCGAAGATGGACTAATAGGTGTGCAACAAACTTTAAAACATTTACCAGATCTTATCTTGTGTGACATATCAATGCCCAATATGAATGGACATGATTTTTATAAAACAATTAAACAGATTAAGGCAACCTCTACTATTCCTCTAGTGTTTTTTTCAGCCAGAACTGAAAACGAAGATATAAGAGCAGGAATGCAGCTGGGCGCTGATGATTATATTACAAAACCTTTTGATTTTTATGAATTGTTGAAAGTTATTAAAACACGTATTGCTAAATACGATGCTATTGAAAAATTTAATGATGAAAAATTTTACGCGGTTCTAGATCATCCTAAGCTTGGTATTTTTATTTACCAAAAAGATAAATTTGTATTTTATAATGAAGCGTTAGCAAGTATTTTTGGCTATCAATATGATGAATTCTCTTTTATAAATTTAAACCACATTCTCGAAGAAAATTACTGCGATAAAACGAAAATTTTAAACGAAATAGATCGCTCTTTAAAAGATTTAAATGGATCAGTTTCACTTCAATTTGAAGCGGTTCAAAAATCTTTAAATACTATATATGTTGAATTATATGGCTCCGTAATTTTATACAAAGGGTATCCTAGTCTAGTGGGTAACGTAAATATCATAGTAAAAAATCCGATTCCACCTATTATAGAATACACTAAAGACATTCCTATTAAATTAAGCAATCGTGAACTTGAGGTGTTAAAATTGATTTGCAAAGGCCATTCAACGGCCGAAACCTCTACTATTCTTTTTTTGGGAAAACGAACTATTGAAACTTACAGAGCAAATTTGTTAGAAAAAACGGAATGTAAAAACATTGCTGAACTTATTCTATATGCTATTCGCCATAGGTTGATAATTATTGAAGATTAAGCAGCATTAAGCTTTAAACCTTAGATAAAGCCTTTGGTCTAATAATTGTCATACTTTTCTTATAAATTATTCTAGTCTTTCTAAAATGTCTTAACATTGTTCTTTTTCAATTGAACTTATCAATACATAAAATTCATTAAAAAGATAATGCATATTTCACTTAACGCGACCACTGCAGCCCAATGTTAATCAGCAAAATAAATATCTGTAGATCATACTTCGTCCTTAATATCTATTGTTAGGCTGTATTTAAACTCACACAGCCTCCGTATTTTTACTGATTATTCCTTTTTTTTTATTAATGAAGGGTATAAATACTGACATTTTCTGTTTTTTATTAGTTTATTTTCGCACGCCAAATTCTTAATAAAAACAAACTTTTTTACGACCTATAGCTTTTTGTTGTATCTAAGTCCTCTTAGGAAAATGTTTCAATATTTAACATAACTTATTGTGATTAAAAAAATACTATTTTCTGTAACAACCATTGTACTATTGTTATTTTTAAATTTAAGTTTTAGCCAAGCTACGAATGGCACAGCTAATCTAGGCATACTCACCTCCTTTGGTGCTTTTACGGGAGCTGGAGGAGTTGCAAATGGAGCTGGAGCAACTTTTACAGGGGATATTGGTACAAACGTTGGAATAATTAGCGGACTTGAGCCAACACTTCATACTGGCAATAAATACAATGCTAATGCGGTAACCGCCCAAGCCAGATTCGATTTAATGCGACTTTATATTCACCTTAACGATCTTTTTGTCAACTTTCCCGCTACTCACACTCCCGCTTTTGGGAGTGGCGAAACGCTAATACCAGGGGTTTATTCCATACCTGGAGCTGG
>Ga0209491_10004046_pt1 | contig 23265 bp, 27 predicted proteins | sample BON02_FD_187213 | JGI IMG/M metagenome (GOLD analysis project Ga0209491, IMG submission 187213) | Freshwater microbial communities from Lake Bonney liftoff mats and glacier meltwater in Antarctica - BON-02 (SPAdes) (version 2) | ecosystem: Environmental > Aquatic > Freshwater > Ice > Glacier... | reverse complement strand
AATTTTATTTAATTTTATTTAATTTTATTTAATTTTATTTAATTTTATTTAATTTTATTTGATTTTAATTTAGATACAACAATCATATATCTTATTAAAACAATTTAAATCAGTGTGTTTTGGTAAATCAACATTTTTATATGGACCTATCCATCTAGGTGGAAAATACTTTGCATCTTGTAAATAAAATTTTGGATCAGTTCTTTCGCACAATTTATTAGCTTTATTAATACACTCGTCTTTCTTTGTATTATATATTACAGGATCGCCCGAATTTAAAATTCCAACGTCATTAGATACAGTCTGTAATGAAAAAGCATAATCTATTGCTTTACTTTGAGTGTCTTTATTTATTTTATTAACGTTTAATTTTTCTTTAATATTTGATAGAAAAATCATGTAATTATCTTCTTTTAATGTTTTATTATCAATCAACTCAAAATGTTCTTTGAAATGAATATTGTAAACTATACACAGGATTAATATAATTATTATAATCATATTAATATATAATATAAAAAAATATTGATTTATCTAGGATTTATTATAAAAGAATTGCCATAACAATTCACTTTGATTGGACATATTAGACTACTATTTGTAATTAATTTTTGATAAACTGTTATTCTATCAACAGATGACTTCCACGTTCTGTCTGATGCCAGTAAATCATATCTTATTTTTAAAAATCGTTCTAACCAGGATTTTTCGTCACCATTAACATTACCCGCTTTTCTTATTAATTCTAATCCACCACTCTCACCTTGATTTAAATAACAATCATATAATTGACCTTTTGATAAAGCTGTAGTTAAGCCTAATTGTTCAGCTTTATTCTGCGATGGTTTTACATACAATCTATTTGCTACAATAAATTGAGCCTGAATAAATTGATTAGTATTACCTATTCTATTTATATAAGGAATTATATCATTTAATCCAACCAAAGAAGGATTCATACCTTTACGTTGAGCATCAATATTCTTCATTGCTTGAAAATATTTATTTGCAGTAACATCTCCATTTCCAATTATTTTAATATATTCATCAAATACCTGAGAACCATCATAAGTCCCTGAACAAAACCCAACAAATCCAAATGTTATTCCTCGACCATCGTTAATATCTTCAGCATAATTATACGCTAAAGAAGTTGTAGAATTCTCAAAAATACTAGTCAACTGTAAAATAACTTGAATCTGAATGTCAGTAAGACCTCTAAAACTTAAAACTTTATAAGCAGGTAAAGGTGGGGTTGGTAAAGGAATAGGTAAAGGTTTAGGGGTTGGTAAAGGAATAGGTAAAGGTTTAGGGGTTGGTAAAGGAATAGGTAAAGGTTTAGGGGATGGTAAAGGAATAGGTAAAGGTTTAGGGGTTGGTAAAGGAATAGGTAAAGGTTTAGGGGATGGTAAAATATTCAATGTATTTATATTGGATATTAAGCCATCATTCATATCTATAGTAAATGATACTTTTATATTCAATGCATTTGTAAGTTTCCAAAATAATATAGATTGATCTGGTTCTTTACCAATAGTTACATTATCGCCCAATCTTATATATTCTTTATTATTAAACATTACGATTGATCCTTCTTGATATTTTTCAGTAGATTTCCATTCTCTCGTCATTTAATATTTAGAAATATTAAAATTTTTATAAAATACATTTATTAATTTATTTTCATATTCTTTGTAGATTTCTTGATTTTTAATTTAATATCATTCAAGTTGATTTATTTAAAAAATTTAACTGTCCAAAAATCAGAAGACAATTTGGAATCTAAAACATAATCATATGGTATAGTAAAGAATCCTTTCTTTCCGACTGTAGTTCCCCAGCTATTCATAAATGTAAATAATTTTGTTCTATCGTCATAACCTGTGAGTAAAACACAATGTCCTCCTAGGTTTTCTTCAGTCTCTAAATTTGGCATAGGGATATCTCCTGATTTCATAACTTCGGGGGTTTGTTGAGAACTATAAACATTGATACCAAATATAATGGGGAACCCTTGAGCCAATGCGTTTTTTATAGTATTAAGGTTTTGAGTGATGGCAAGATAAGTAAAATCCTTTATATGTTGTTGAGCTGCCCTAACAGCAGAGTTAGACGGTAGAGTTCTAAATTTTGAAATATTATATGGCCAATTATTTTCAGAACAAGCTCCATATGTATGAATTGTTTTCATTGCATCTCTAATAAAACAACCTGAATCTTCGTTGACACTTCCATCAATTAATCTAGTAAAATAATAAATAAAAAGACGACTTGGTTGGAAATCAGGTGATTTTTGTTTTCTAAGACATAAACGCATTGCATTACTACAAGCATTTGCTACACAACTTCCAAGATCACCTTGATCTAATACATCTGGCAAATTATGACCACGTAAATCCATTCTAGTTGGTATGAATTTGAATTGTGAAACTCTTAAATGAAATTGATAATCTCTATTATCAATAGGGCTTGGTTTATAATTATAAATATGTGACATCTTATTATATGTATATAAAAAAAAAATTGATATTTTAATAAAAAATAAAAGAATAATGAATGGAATTTATTTATGGTTGAAAAATGTTTTTAATGAAGTTGATAGTTATGATAGTGATAGTGGTTATGATAGTGATAGTGAAAATACCTTGTATGAAAATACTGGAAATAATATAATAAAAAAAATGTATACAATTGTAAAAGCAATGTTTAATTTATAAACAAATTAATTTATAAACAAATAATGCAACCCATCCCAACATAATTCTAGTTCTATAATATCTCTAATGTACATTTTATCATATTCATTTTGTATTTTTTCTATCATCATATCAATACAAATAAATAATGCGTTACCACCACCTTGTGAAACTAATTCAATTCCAATGTCTCTAGCTCTTTTACCAAATATTTGATTATTTAGATTATCATAATTTATGACAAAAATCATATCAATTAATTCTTCTACATATTTAGAATAATTTATTCGTTCCATACTATAATTAATAAGTTATTTTTAAATTAATTTAATTTAAAGATAATTTTATTAAATAATATTATGAAAGATTATTACGCAATTTTAGGTATTGAAAAAAATGCATCAGAAAATGATGTTAAAAAAGCTTATCACAAGTTAGCATTAAAAAACCATCCTGATAAAGGTGGAGATGAGAGTATATTTAAGGAAATTACTGAAGCGAATGAGATTCTGTCAAATAGTGAAAGTAGACGTCAATATGATTTGGGAGAAGATACTAACAATATTGGTATAAACATATTCGATCATTTTTTTGGTGGTCAATTTAAGAATCATACGAAACTAAAAAGAAATAGTCATGTTCATCAAATAAAAATTTCACTAAGAGATGTTTATACAGGTATAGATAAAAAATTAAAGGTAAGTATAAAAACAGAATGTGTTAGTTGCAAAAGTATTTGTAAAAATTGTAATGGTAAAGGTATAATTAATATTATGAATGGACCTTTTATAATGCAACAAAATTGTAATGCGTGTAGTAGCGGGTATATAAAAGTAATAAATATAAATTGTAATAATTGTGTTGGTAAAGGATTTACTTTAGAAGATAAAATGTGTAATATAAATGTGCCAATAGGTATAATATCTGGAACGAATATAAAAATAAATGGATTTGGAGAACAGGCTAGGAATAATAATGAGGAATCTGGGGATTTATTATTCCAAATAATAGTCGAAGATGATCCTTATTTCAAGAGAAATGGAAATGACTTGATATTTAAAGTATCATTAACATTTAAGGAATCTATTATTGGTAAAAATTTCAAAATTCCTCATTTTAGTGGACAAATAGAATTAAATTCAGACGGATTTGGTGTAATAAATCCATTAAAAGAATATTCACTAAAAGAGAAAGGAATACTAAATGGTAATTTAATATTAAATTTTCAGATTGAATACCCTAATAATAAGTATGACAAAGATTTACTTTTAGAATTCAAAAATATGAATTTTTAATTAATACTAATTATAAAAATTTTATTTATTATATATTAATATAATAAAAATGCAAATAAAATTATTATTAACAGCTATGGCGTTATTAATCGTTGGTTCATTTAATATTGCAACAAGTTCTATATCCACTTCTTGTTATAATCAAGAAAATAATGTTAAATTTAAAGAAGATAATCAATCTAGCTTTAATTTCGTTATTGTTAATTTAGTATCTGCAATTCTTGTTGTATTATCCGCGTCTTTTATGATATACATGTCATTTAAAGGTGTAGCTGAAGTAGCAGAATAAATTATCTCACAAAACTTTATAAAAAAAATGAAATTTAACATTATCTATTAATATAGTATGACAAGTGAATTATTCGATTATATAAAATATCTTGAGAATAAATTAAATGAACAAAATTATATATCACTAAATATTAAAATAGAATTAGAGAAATGTAAAACCGTTTTACGAGAAGAGTGTGGTAAAATTGGACATGATTATAAAAGAGAAAGAGATAATGATTATCATAGAGTTAAATATTGGGATGTTTGTAAGAGATGCAAATATACAAAGTAATACACGAAAAAATGAATTTAATATAAAAATACAAATAATATTATAAAATGAGTATTACTAATGAATGTAAAGCTTACATTAAATGTATCAATAAAATTAAAACATCGAAAAACGGAAAACCAAAAAAATTATCAGGTTATAATGTGTTTTGTATGGAAACTCGTAAAACGCTTTCTGGCAGTTCGACTGAAATAATGTCACAATTAGGAGTACTGTGGAAGTCTTGTTCAGATTTGGAAAAAAAAGAATTTAAAACAAAATCTATTAATAAGAATGAACTAGCCTTAGAAGAATCAGATAAAAATTTCATCGAAGAAGATGAACAAACGGAATCTTTAAAAGTATTAATTAATGAACTTGTTCAACAGTTCAAAAAAGATACAAAAAAATTAAATAAAAATTAAATAAAAAATTAAAATAAAAAATTAAAATAAAATAAATATCAATGTATAAAATAAAATAAATGTATAAAATTAAACCCAAATGCTCATAACATTTGGGTTTAATTTGATGTCGATAAAATGACCAAAGCTAAACACGAAAAAATGAATTAATAAATTATATATTAATAATAATGTCAAGTAATTTAATTCTTACTGAAAAGTTTAAAAAAGAGATTATAAAATTTTTTACGTGGGTATCTAGTAATGAATATGTATTAAAATTTAAAGATGAAGATATTAAAGAATGGAATTTAGATATTGTAAAAGTATTTAACGAGCCTGCTAGAAACAAACTTGAGATATTTATTAAAACAATAATGGAAAATCATTCTATATCATTAGGTGAGGATTATGTAGAAGATGCTAAATTATTATCAAATGAATTTAAAGAGAATTCGAAAAAATGTAAAAAAGAAAAAAAAGTAAAAGTGATAGAAACAGATGAAGAAGATGATAAAATCAAAGTTGATTTTGATATTGATACATATAATATAGATTTTTTAGCAGATGTTAATTTATCTACAAGAAATTTAGAAATGTATTTTAAATGTAAAGCAGAAAAAACAGGTAACTTAGAACATGATCATAGATACGAATGGAAATTTACAATTGATGATGACATTTTTTCTATTAGCGATTGGGCTTATACAGACAATTCATTTGATAATTATGATGATGCAAATTGGTTTTTATGGGGTACAAATACAGAACACACAGAATATATTTTAGAGTGTATCGAAAAATGTGATACACAAGATATTAATACTTTATTTGGAAATATAGATATAGATAGTGATTAATATAAAGTTAAACATAAATAGTAAAATAGTAAAAATTAAACAGTAAAAATTAAACCTCAAAATAATTATATTTTGAGGTTTAATTTATTGTCAAATTATAAAACAAACACAAAAAAATGAATTTAATTTGAATTATAATAAATGTATGTTTTTATTATCAGTTTTTTTATTGACTTATGTTGTTAGTATGCCTGTTGAAATTTTAGATAATTACGTAGGCTGTTATAGTGATAATAATATTAGAGCACTTTCTAATTTTATTGGTAACGTAGATTCAGTTCAATCGTGTATTGATTCAGGTATTTTACTAGGTTATAAGTATGTAGGTCTTCAATGGAATACCGAATGTTATGGTGGAGATTCCGGATATGACATTTATGAAAAATATTCTAATACACAATGTTCATTTGAATGTAAAAGAAATGGAGAAAGCACAGTAAACGTTCAATGCGGAGGAGGTTGGACTAATGCAGTATACAAAACAAGTTTTGATAAAACAAACTTGAATTATATTGGATGCTATGAAGATAATACAAGTCGTACATTGCCAAATTTTCTAGGAGATGTAGATTCTGTAAAATCTTGTATTGATTTAGGTATTTCAAATAATTTTAATTTTGTTGGAGTTCAATGGAATAAAGAATGTTATGGTGGTAATGATGGATATGATAAATTACAAAAATATACAGATTCAAAGTGTTCATTTGAATGCACAGGAAATGGTGGATATGGTAAAATTACTAATTATGTACAATGTGGAGGAGGTTGGACTAATGCCATTTATAAAGCCGTAGATTCAACTTTAACAAAGACAACTTCTACTGTGACTACAACTTTAAGAGATGCTGTGACTACAACTTTAAGAGATGCTGTGACTACAACTTTAAGAGATGCTGTGACTACAACTTTAAGAGATGCTATTTTGACTTTAAGAGATGCTACTTCTACTGTGACTTTAAGAGATGCTATTTCTACAACTTTAAGAGATGCTATTTTGACTACAACTTTAAGAGATGCTACTTCTACTGTGACTTTAAGAGATGCTATTTTGACTTTAAGAGATGCTACTTCTACTGTGACTTTAAGAGATGCTATTTCTACAACTTTAAGAGATGCTATTTTGACTACAACTTTAAGAGATGCTACTTCTACTTCTGTGACTTTAAGAGATGCTACTTCTACTGTGACTGCGACTAAAAAGTCTACAAATTCTCCGGATAAAGTTAAATTTGATAGTGCGCATGGTATGGTTTGTGGTGGTGCGATTGAAATTGGTGCAAAAAGTGTGTTAAATATGTCTATGATTACGGGTGGAGCTTATAGTTCTGGTGCAAACTCTAAAATAATTGGTGATGTTGATGCTATTGGCGCAGTATCAACTGGTGCAAAATCTATATTTTTTGGTAATATAAAGTCCCAAGCCGCTGTGACGATTGGTGCAAATAGTGATATTAAAGGTAATATAGAAGCTGTAGGTGCTGTAACATTAGGAGCAGATGCAAGTATAATTGGTAATATATTAACAAAAGCGGCTTTAACGACTGGTGCTAGATCTATATTTAATGGTGACGTTTTAACAGGTATTGTTTCAGACTCTATGAGTAAAATTGTTATAGATGATGTAGAAAGGGTTTATAAAATGTTAATGTCATTTGAACTTTTAGTAGATTTTCAGTTATCAATTGTAAATGATGTAGTATTACCTGGATTATATACTAGTAACAGTGCTTATTTCTTATCAGTTGGTAAAACGTTAGTATTTAAGGGTAATGTAGATGATGTATGGATAATACGTATTAAAGGTGCGATGTCTTTATCTGGTAATATAAGAGTAGAAGGTGGGTTAGTTTCAAATATTTATTGGATATCTAGTGGGGCTGCATCAGTAGGAGCAAATAGTAAATTTTCTGGTAGAATTTTATCACTTGCTGCTATAAGTATAGGTGCAAACTCAGATGTAGATGGTGGTATGTATTCAATAAATGGAGCCTGTAGTGTAGGTGCTAAGGTAAATTTTATTAAAGCATAATCAAATAAAACTTAAAGAACAACGTTTAAAAAAAGAAAATTATAAAAAATAAAGTATGTTCAAAATTAATAAGAAATGAAAATGACAATTCTAAAATCATCGATTATACACTTAAAACAAAACTTAATCATAAATAAAAATACATAAATTATTCTTTCTTTTTTACATATTTTTGTTTTATATTTTTATGTGAATTTATAAAAAACGCAATAAGTGGTTTTAACTTTGGAATAGAAAATTCTTGGGCAGTATATACACCACAAAAAAAAACAAAAAGTGTGTAAAACATATATTAAATATAAATGTTTTATTTATCTAAACTAAACTAAAAATTAATTTTTTATAAAAAATAATTATTTAACATTCATAATGCTAAATAATTATTTTTTATTTTTTTATTCAAAATCATATGGAGCGTGTATTTATTCAAAAATCATATGGTAGCGTAGGTATTTATTCAAAACTCATATGGTAGCGTAGGTATTTATTCAAAATCATATGGTAGCGTAGGTATTTATTCAAAAATCATATGGTATATTAATATTAATTTCTTTACATAATTTATGTAAATTCAATGTATTATATGAATGATTTAATTCAGTGAATCCGCCTAGTAAAGAAGCATTAATAAAAATAACAGGAAAACTTTTATGACCAAATGTATTAAAAAGGTGATTTCGATCTTTTACATAATTTGGATTAGATGGATCAAGTACAATTTCTTGGAATGGGACATTTATATTATTAAGAAAATCTTTTGTTTTAATACAAAACGGACATCCTACTTTTGAAAATATTTGAACACCTGTCATTATAATAATAAAGATTTAAAAAAATTTTATTAATAAGTAATATATTTTTCTTTAAACAAAAAATAATATGCTATAAATAAAGCAGCTAATAGATTAGCGTAAGAATGATATTCTAATGAACCTATTGAATTTGGTTTATATAAAATATAAACGTGTGATGCAATAATAATAGAAAGACCAATATAATAAGATATAATATGTTGTTCCATTGTTATAATACTAAAAAAGATAATAAATTTACAAAAATATTTAATTAAAATTTACTGTAAATTAAAATTTGCAAAGAATAATTATAGGTGAATTTAAAATGAATATTCGATAATATTTAATCGATTCATACGTATTTTTTTGTATTTATTTATTGTGTTTCTGTTTCTTACATCTTACAATATGTTTATTTGTAAATTCACCAGCTAATATATTTATTAGTATATTAATAAAGTTTATTTCTACATCAGTTAGGTTGAAGTCTGTATAAGAATTACAGATATAAGAATAAAAATAAGAATTACAGACATATAAGAATAAAAATAAGAATTACAGACATATAAGAATAAAGACATATTTTGTAAATTTATTTTAAAATGTTATTATTATGGAGTTTGAAGGTAGTGATTTTGAAATTATGTTAGGATTTGTAAGTATATATCAGAAATATAAAGATTTGGTGTATTTTCCTATGCAGAATAATGATATAATGCATATAAAATGGATAGATGGAGAGAGATTGGAGATATTAGATGATATGTGGTCAAAGATAGATGATAGTACTAGTAGAATAGTAGTAATTCCATTAATATTATATAATGAAGAAGATGAATATGCTCACATGAATATAATAGTATACGATAAGAAAAGGATGGATGTTCAGAGGTTTGATCCTAATGGAGAATCAGATAATATTTATAATGTTTGGTTATTAGACCACAAGTTAAAATTTGAATTTATAGATTATATAGGTAGTAGTGTAAATTATATAGAATCAGATAATACTTGTCCAATTCAGGTATTACAAGAAAGTCAAATGAGTTCAGAAGGGTATTGTAGTGTATGGTGTTTTTGGTATTTAGAATTAAGATTAAGTTATATAAATGAAGATCCTTATAAATTAGAAAAGATTGCTTATATAGAATTAAATAAAAATGATAATTTATTAAATTTTATACAGAGTTATGGTAGATATATATTATCAATGAAAGATCTAATAAGAATAAGGATAAAAGAAAAATTTGATAAGGATTTTATCGATATAAAATATTCAAATAAATATGTAAGAGATATTATAAAAGAGTTATTACCAATTCAAGATATATCAGTTTTGTTTAATACGTTAAAAATAGCTTAGAAAAAGTAACTTATATAGATGCGAGCAATTTATATATTTTATTTAAATTTATATATAAAATGATATGTTCTATTGATATTGGTATAAAAAATTTATCATTAAATATAATGAGTTGTAGTGATAAGGCTAATTTAAATACTTATAAAATACATCTTTGGGACGTATATAATACATTAGAGAATGATATATATAAATGCGAGTCTTTACAAAAGTCTGGTAAAATATGTGATAAAAAATGTGGATATAAATATAATTCTATGACTAAATTTATATATACTTGTAAAACGCATTTTCCAAAGAATTTGTTACCATTAAAAAAAGAAAATAAATTTAAACCTAAATTAATAAAAGATTATCTTTTACAAGATATAGCAAAGGCTGTTTTAACAAAAATTCAAGAAATATATGATGTAAATATGTATATATTTAAACAATTAACTGGTATTGTTTTGGAACTTCAACCTACTATGAATAAAAGTATGATTTTTGTTTCACATTTAATTTATTCTAAATTAACAGATTTACAATTGAATAATTTAATAGATAGTAAATGTAGTATAAAATTTGTTAGAGCTAGTCAAAAATTGAAAGCTTATACTGGACCTGATATTCCTTGTAAATTAAAAGGAAAATATGCTCAAAGAAAATGGCTAAGTGTAGAATATACAAAATATTTTTTACTAAATAAATTTAACGATGAACAAAAAAAAGAATGGTTACCTTTTTTTGAATGCAAGTCTAAACAAGCTGATATGGGTGATACTGCATTAATGTCAATAAATGCGTTATATGGTATTCCCAGAAAACAAAATATGAATTTTAAAAAAAAAAATTTTAAATAAATTTTAAAGGGGCTTTTTTTAAAAAGAATTTTAAAGAAATCAAAGATTGGTTGTATATGAAAAAATTATTTTTCAATTACAATTGAATGTAAAAAGTTACCAAATTCAGTCTCAATATCATCAATAATAACATTGTAACCAAGCTTTTCAAAACGTTTTTTAAAAATATATAAATATTTTGTCTTAAATTCCTTATCATTATAATTGTCATTATTTAATACAAATTGAAAACTATATCCACCACCAAGATTAGAAGGTAATATTGTAAATTCGTAAAATTCTTTTTGCAATTCAATTAAATTTTTTTTCCATAAATATGTATATAATTTATTTAATTCCGTTTCTTCTAATCCCGTCTCTTCATAATTTACCAATATTCCTAATTCTAAATTATTTTCATGTATATTGTGTCTTGTTTCAATATTGGGTGTTTCAAAATCGCCATTATTATTATTTCTTAATTCATTTACCATATTTGTGACTTTTTTCTTAAATTCAAGTGGTATTTTTACTTTATATTTATTATTACTTATTTTTTTAGTAATTATTTTTTCTATTATAGATGTGCTAATTATGTTAGAATTATTTTTACATATATCAAATAATCTTTTGTTTGTTTTACAATAAGAATCTATATCTTTTATATTATCTAAAAAAAGTATATATTCAATTATTAATTCTGTAGGAATATTCATTATATAATTAATAAATAAAATAATTTTTATTAACAAGTGAATCAAACAATTTGTTGGTAAATTATTAAACAATGTTATTTTACACCATTTGTTTGGGGTAGGCTAAGAATTTCACATGTTTAGGAAGCCAACACGGTACATAGTGTTCGTTATGACGTTTGAGAACAAGATGCACAGTGCCAATTGATACCAATTCCATTGATTTCCTACACAATTAAATTTAAACCCTATGTCTTGACATACCCCCAGAATTTAGATTTCACTTCCGAGTCTTGGTAGAATTCGTAGTCATTGCTTTGCGGCGTACGAAGCCTTAGGTTTAACTCTAAAGTTTCAATTAATTTATCTTTTTCTTGTAATTGTTCTTGTGTAGTTTCTAACTGTAATCTTAATTCTGCACTTTCTTCATTCATCATTTCTTGTAATAATTCTTCTAACTTTATATAATAATCGTGTATCTCATCCGCTTTTTTAGTTCCGGCTTTCAAACAAAATTTCTTGAATGTGTTTATAGTCATTAACACTTTTTCTTTATTACCTCTTGTTTCTTTGTTTTTTTCATCCTTATTTTCTTTATCAAAAGCTGTTCCAGAGGTTGCTGGAGCTTTTTCTATTTTGTAATCTATATCTATTTTAAAATTTTTTACAAGTACAACTTTAGCTGGATCAATACGTGAAAATCCACACCATTTCCATATATCATTTAATTTGATAATAAAATCAGTTTTTGAGTTGTGATTTAAATAACAATAAAAATTAGAAATAAATAGTTGTTGCTGATCATTTGAAAATGATTCTTTAATTTTTGTTAGTAATTTAGTTTGGAATTTAGATGATAGTAAAGTACTTTCGATAAGTTTAATAATATCAAATGTTGTATTTTGCATATTTCTGTAATAATTGTAATATAAGTTCATCTTTAAACTATTTTTTGTTAAAATTTACAATAGTTTATTAAATTCTTTATTTAAACCTGCTCTTTTGCTCCACCAACTTGTGGAGAAAAAAAACTACCTTATAATCTATCGTAATAACTCTTCCAACTTTTTTGTGCCTTTCCACAAATTTATTGAATGTCATTGAATTTCTTCTTTTGGCAACCTCCTTTTAGAGGTTGTTGGAAACTATTTGTCCATATGAACTCGATCCACAGGTTGGTGGAGCGAAAACTTTGTAATCTATTTAAGCACTTCCGATATCTAAATATCTTCTACCTGAACCTGCAGGTTGTTCATATGAGCTATTTAAAAAAGGGGAAACTTCTTGTTTTGGAATAGGTGGACAAGATCTAATGTCCAAATATTTTATCTTGTTAGACTGAACAACAGTGTTAATACCCATATGGTATCCTGCTTGAAGGAAGTTTTGTTCTTGTAATAATTTAGATACAGGATTTTCTTTTGTAAATGCATTTGCGATATCATTATTAGGTAAAAGTTCAGCTGTGGTTAATTGAGTTCTGCCTGCTACAATAGCATCAATATTTTGTTGTTGTTCAGTTTCCGTTGGTGCTTTTGCTTGTAGAGTCATTTCAGGAGGTGCCTGTGCTACAATTTTAATAGGTGGTGGAACTTCTGAAGGAATTCCAGGAACATTAGTTGCTATAATGATAGATGTATTGTCTAATTTTTCTTTATTATAATAATATTTCATAAAAAGATAAACACCTAATAAAACAAGTAAAATTTTAACCATATCATTTTTTCTAACTATTTCAAAGAGATTCATTTTGTTTTAATATATAATAATAAAATAAAATAAATTAATACTTTATTTAATTCAAGAAAAAATGAATAACTCGTATAATTATTATTTAGTAAATGTTTTCAGACTCAGATTCAGATGCGAGTTCTGATATTGAATTTTTTGAAAATGAATTAGATGATTTTTTGTATAACCATACTGATAATATGATTGATTTATTTGAAAATATTAAAGAACGTTTTTATTATTTTTTAGGTAATCGTTCAGAAAAATTATCTTCTCTTATTATAGATAATTGTTTTAGTGAAGATTACAAAAAAGTTGAAATTCATGATATTTTTGAAATGAAATATATTATAGAAATTTCAACAACTCTAGATTTAACTAATCAATTTTTAAAAAATAATAAATTATCACCAATTTCTAGAAAAAAGTGGGTACATTTTTGCTTTGAAAATACAATTCTTTAAATACAAAAAACTTTAAAAAATTCATTAAATACAAAAATTCATTAAATACAAAAATTCTTTAAATACAAAAATTCTTTAAATACAAAAATTCTTTAAATACAAAAATTCATTAAATACAAAAATTCATTAAATACAAAAATTCATTAAATACAAAAATTCTTTAAATACAAAAATTCTTTAAATACAAAAATTCATTAAATACAAAAATTCATTAAATACAAAAATTCATTAAATACAAAAATTCATTAAATACAAAAATTCTTTAAATACAAAAATTCTTTAAATACAAAAATTCTTTAAATACAAAAATTCTTTAAATACAAAAATTCTTTAAATACAAAAATTCATTAAATACAAAAATTCTTTAAATACAAAAAACTTTAAAAAATTCATTAAATACAAAAATTCATTAAATACAAAAATTCATTAAATACAAAAATTCATTAAATACAAAAATTCATTAAATACAAAAATTCATTAAATACAAAAATTCATTAAATACAAAAATTCATTAAATACAAAAATTCATTAAATACAAAAATTCTTTAAATACAAAAATTCATTAAATACAAAAATTCTTTAAATACAAAAATTCTTTAAATACAAAAATTCTTTAAATACAATTCTTTAAATACAATTGTTTAAATACAATTGTTTAAATACAATTGTTTAAATACAATTTTTATCAAATTTTCCAGATTTCTTACCCTGTAATAATTTATGTGAATTTTTACATAAATTATATAAAAAATTTTGTATCAAACGAAATCAAAATAGCAATAGTTAATATTATAGTATTAAAAGTAAAAAATGTTTTATGGTAACCATCACTGTCAAATCCTACACCATACTCTTTACTAAATCCATTTGGCTTAAATATAAAAGAAGGTTTAGATATGTAAATAATAATAATAAATAAAATTAATGAAAATAATTTGTTTTTAATCATTATTATAAACGAAATAAATAAAAAATATATTTATTTTATTTTATATATTTTAATAGTTATGCCAAATTTATATCCGGTTAGTATTAAACATTTACATAAATCATGTATTGTAAAATATTTAGGTAGTGGAGGATATGCTGATGTAAAATTATATAAATGTAGAGAAAAAGAAGTATTGAATGGTAAACTTATAGAATGTAAAGAATGTTTTGTCGTAAAACAATTAAAAATAAATAGAAACAAATGGAATTTTTGGAATTTAAAAAAAAAGAATAACGATAATTTATTAAAAAAAAAATTACTAAAAGAGTTCACAATAGGCACATTATTAAATCACCCTAATATACGTAAAACCATAGATATTGATATAATTGATAATTGTATCATATTTGAATATTGCGATGGAATGGATTTTTACAATTATTTACGTGAATATAATCCATCTTTGGTATTAGATAAAAAAATGTTTTATTTTAAACAAATAGTTGAAGCTGTAGAATATATTCATGATTTAGGCATAGCTCATATGGATATTAAGTTAGAAAACATAATGGTAAATATTTATGATGAAAAAATTAAATTAATAGATTTCGGAGAAGCGTGTATTTGTAAAATTAATGACGAGAAAATTACTCATAAAGGTATTCATGGATCTTATCCATATATGGCACCTGAACAATTTACAGAAAATCATTATGATGCATTAAAAGTTGACATATGGTCTTTGGGTATTATTTTGTATGAAATAATTTTTAATAAAATGCCATGGAGAAAAGCTATAAAAGATGATGTAAAATATAGAAATTTTTATAAAAAATACAATGATGATTTAGACATATTCTTACCATTGTTAGATAAAAAAAGTAGTATTTACCTATTGTTTGTTAATATATTAAAACCAGATCCACTATTAAGATGTAATATAAAATTCATAAAAAATTTACTTTAATTCTTAAATTAATTTTCTATTGTTAATATAATGGCAGGGAATCCACAAAGATTTAAAATTCCTCTTGGTAATTTACATCCATCTGAAATACAAAATTTTAATATTAATGCTTTGAATAATACTCAAAATAAAAGAACTATTTTATCAGTTCAAAAAGAAAGAGAAAAATCTTCATCAAGTATAGATCTACAATCACCTGGTAAATTTAATTTTAGTGAAGATAATGGTGATACAAAAATTGCCGGTTCAAATACAAAACATATGTTTAAAAATTTATATGGTGAAACACCATTAACATTTTTATATTTTTCTGATAAGAATATAGAAAATGTTCAAAATCTGATTAAATATCAAATATTTAAAGAAATCGGACAAAAAATAGATAACCAAAACGTAACAGAACTTATGATTATTATGAGAAGTATATTTCTTTCATACTCTAATCACCCACCTTTAATCAATGAATCAATGAAAATAGACTATAAAAACGCACTACTAAATATGTACACAAAAGAAGTACAACGATTAAATGAATTAGTTTTGAATGAAACTGTTCCTAAAATAATATCTGGACTTCAACAATACTTGCATTATCTTAAAGATTCCACAACACCCTTATTTCCAATCGCTAGACCAGAAAATATGAGTACTCAAGGGACAAAACAATATAGATCTATAACAAACATTTTAACTGGCAATATTCTATGAGAAATTTACACAAAAAAATGAATACTAAAAATATTACTACAATAAATACTTCAATGTTACTAACTAAAAAAATGTATTATCAAAAAATAACCCTATTATTATTTGTATTATTCACTTATGTTTTAATAGTTGTATACTTTGTTATATATCAAAAAATATTTTGTAAAACATATAGTATAATTGAGTTTTATAAAAAAGATGATATTGATAGTTGTATGATTATAAGATATTTATATACATTTTATCAACTTGTTACAGTATTAGTTTTATTACTCACAATTATAGCATCTTATATTATAATATTTTCAAAATCAAAACAATCGACAGTTTCAAATAATACAAAAGATAATATACTCGTTTTTATACCAATGTATTCTGAAAATATAAATGAAATTAATAATACTCTTAATTCAGTATTATTAAATGAAAATCAAGTAATTTTATATATTGTAGTAGATGGTATTAAAAAAGGTATAGATAATGATGACTTTACAAGTAATTATATTAAACAAATATTAAATGTAACAAATAATGTCAGTAATTCAAACTCTTATGAATTATATACAGGAAAATTCCACAAACTAGAATATATTTTATTAATAAAAAATATAAATAAAGGGAAAAAAGACTCTTTTATTCTATGTGTAAAATCATTATATTATAACAATAATATAACAGAAATAAATGAAAATGAAATAAATGAAAATGAAATAAATGAAAATGAAATAAATGAAATAAATGAAAATGAAATAAATGAAAATGAAAATGAAATAAATGAAAATGAAAATGAAAATGAAATAAACGAAAATGAAAATGATTTGTTATTCTTTAAAGATATAGGCAATTATATAAATTTAGTAAAGATAGAATATATTCTTATGCTTGACACTGATACTAAAGTTAATTCTTCTGGAATAAGTATCTTATCAGATTACTTGGACTCTAATTTATCGTCAGCAGCTGTGTGTGGTAGAACATCTGTTATTAACAAAAAATATAATATTCTTACAATGAGTCAAGTATTTGAATATTATATTACACATTATACATTAAAAGCGGCTGAATCTATATATGGAAACGTGTTAGTATTATCAGGTTGTTTTACTTTATATAGAAAACATATATTATTAAATCCTAAACTTATTAATTTATATAAAAAAGAAAATAATAAATCCTTATACACTGCAAATATATCCCAACTAGGCGAAGATAGACTATTAACTAATCTCATATTACGTTTATATCCTACATATAATACTTCATATACTGAAAAGGCTAAATGTCATACTCAAGTCCCAACTAGTTTTAAAACAATTTTATGTCAACGCAGAAGATGGACAAACTCTTTAATATTCTGTAACTTTATGTTACTATTTAATACACCAAAATATAATATACTTAAAAAATTTGGATTTCTTTTTGTTGTTTTATATGAACTTTTTGTAGTTTTTTATCTACCTATCTTAATATTTATAGGCTACTATTACTTAACACAATCTATATATAATTATATCATCGCACCTGATAATATTATATTAATTATTAGTATAATATTCCTTTTTTTACCAGTGGTTTTATGTATTATTTTTATGAAACCATCCATGATAAAATACGCAATTGCATTTATTTTATTACTTCCATTTTATAATATTATACCATTATATTCACTATGTTATACAGATGACGTAAGTTGGGGTGATACTAGAAAAATAATTGAAATTGAAGAAATCAAACCAAATACAATAATTGAAATTGAAGAAATCGAACCAAATATAATTAAAATTGAAGAAATCGAACCAGATACAATAATTGAAATTGAAGAAATCGAACCAGATACAATAATTGAAATTGAAGAAATCGAACCAAATATAATTAAAATTGAAGAAATCGAACCAGATACAATAATTGAAATAGAAATCAAACCAAATACAATAATTGAAATTGAAGAAATCGAACCAAATACAATACTTGAAATCGATGAAATAGAGGAGTCAAGTGTAATAAATGAAATAATTGAAATATATATGAAATATTCCAATAAATAGTTGATAATGTTTTAAATATTATTTTAATTTTAGTAGATCAATTTCTTGTTTTAATTCTTTAATACATTTTAATAACAAAACTGTGACTCTTGTATAATCTAAAGCATAAAGAGAGTCTATATTAAGTGTATCTTTAGATAATAATTCTGGAAAGAATTCTTCGAAATCTTGTGCGATAAATCCTATATGTTGTTTATGTGTATCATCTGATATATGGTTGTATTTGATAGTTCTAATATTATCTATTTTATCTAGTATTGAATCTAGTGGTATCAAGTTAGATTTTAATCTAATATCACTGCTAGAAACGATAGTTCCACCACAAAAGATATCTTTACCAATTGCGATACCTCCGGCGACGGTAAGAGCTCCGCCTGATGTAATAGAAGTTGCATTTGATGTTTTTGAGATTGATATACCGCCATAACTAATAATACTACCACTTGTGCTATTAATACTATCGGTTGTTAGATTTATATTAAGAATGCCAGATATAGATGTTGAATTTGAGTATAATTCTAATTTATTGATATTACCAGTGTTATTATTAAATTGAGATAAACGTAAATTACCTAATGTTCCAGAGCTACCGGTTTGTATATAAGCATAAGTATCAGAGCATCCACCTAAGAATCTAAGATGACTACTACTATCACTACCAATATCTAAATTTGGGTAATTATCATTTATGATAGTTAAATTAGCGGTGGGTGTTGTTGTATTAATACCTAAATTGCCTCCAGTTGTAAATATATTACCAATTGTATTACAATTAAAAGAAGAATTTAAGCCATTAGTAATAATAATAGATTGAGATGTCAAGTGAGTAATATTTGAATTTAAAACATATTCGTTTGATACTGATAAATTACTAGCTGTAATATTACTTTCTAAATAAGTAATAATTGCTTTACCTCCTACAATCATATCTTTTGCTACAGCTATTCCTCCTGCTATAGTTAATCCTCCTCCGTTAGATACATCTACGGCATTAGCTAAACTTTGAATACTAATACCACCGTATGTAATAAGTGAACCGTCAGTTAAAGATAAAGATTGATTAGTAGAAGTTAATGTAAGATAAGCTAATGTACTTGAGGCGGATGATGTATTACCATATATAATAGTCCCTCCAACTATAAGATCACCTGAAATAGATGCGCCGCCATTTACTGTAAGACTACCACCATTACTTGAACTTGTAGAAGGGAACCCTGCATTAATAGCTAATCCCCCATTCATAACAACTGAACCCATACTAGAATTATTAGCTTGTATTGTGTTCATGAATTTAGTAGGTGTAGAATTAGATATATAAAAGTTACCATCTTGAGAGAATGATACGAATTCATTTTCTGAGTCGGTTCCTCCTCCTAGAGTGCCTACAATGGAACCTCTGAATACATTTGTGACGCTACTTTTTAAACGTATATCAATATATCTATAAGATGTATCAGTTGTACTAGTTGGGTTTTTTGTTGAAATTCGCATACCGGAATCTTGATTAGAAGAGAAATTTACCGCACTTAATTCTAACATTTGTTGAGGTAAAATAGTTGTAGAATTTCCTATTGCTAATTGAGTTCCAACATATAATTTTTTAGAGATTGAAGACCCACCTAGTACAGTTAAATTTCCACCACTACCAATACCAGATGAGTCTGTAATTGATCCAATTAATAGATTACTAATTGTTCCTATTGCTGAATTTGCTTGAAGTATATTTCCGCCAATATATAAATCTTTATTAATACTTGCTCCTCCGGCTAATGTTAAGGATCCGCCGAATGTAGTAGATAGTGAATTACTGCTATTATTTACGGATATACCACCATAACTAATTAAACTTCCGGTTGAGCTATTAATAGATATATCACTATTAGATACTATTAAATTACCAATTGTAGAAATGCTCATAATTTCATTTGTACCTTGATACCATTTAAACCCTTGTCCATAATTTGGTACTGATTGCCATAAGTTATCTTGTTCTATTCCGATACTATAATCGACATTTTCAGAACCAATTTGAGGATATAAAATGAATTTAGAACCGATTGATCTAGTATTTTTAGTAGGTTTAGAAATCCCAACAGGATTAAATAAAATAGAATTTCGATTATTATTACTTAGAGCAATATCACTTGAAAAATTAAATGAGCCTATTGTATTAGTAATATTATTTACAGTATCTGAAATAGATAAATTTGCCAAACCTCTGAATGAACCATTTACATCAAGATTATATTTAGGTATTGTTGTAGAGATACCTACATTTCCTCCTGTTGTAAAAATATTTCCTATTGTATTACAATTGAACATTGCTGATAATTGACCTGTAATAAAAATAGATGTGCTAGTTATATTTGTTAAATTACAATTGTTAATACTAGCAAATGTACTATATAAATTACCAGTGCTGATAGCTTGACTATTAGATGTTCCTGCTATTATGACATTACCTGAACCTTTAATTCTAAATAATTCGTTACTAGTTGTAGAATTTACACCTGCATAAAATACATGATCACCTGATACATCACTCACTTGATATCTCATTGATGTTGGGTTCACACCAAATCCGTGATATTGATGGTCATTATTACTATCTTCGTAAACTACAATTGTTCTATTAGTTATAGCATTAGATATTTGTAATGGTGCATTTGGGTCAGTTTTCCCAATGCCAACATTACCATTAGTAGTGAAAATATTACCTAATGTATTACTATTCCCAATTGCGGTTAATGTATTATTTATAATTATAGAAGACGTAGTTATATTAGTAGATACAAATTGTGAAGATGTATTGTTTACCGAAGTAATATTACTAACAGAAATAAATGACGCGTTTATATTTGATACATTAGAATTCGATAAAGTCATATTAGTAATTACAGAATTTGTAACAGAATTGTTAGTTATGATACTATTATTTATTATACTATTTGCTATAGACATATTTGAAACTTGTAAATTTGGTGTTGTTATTAAAGTTCCAACTATTAATTTAGTTCCAATATACATACTTGAACCAATGGCTGCACCTCCTGCTATTAATAAGGAACCTCCCTCTGTAAAACTAGATGCATCTCGTGAACATTTAATAGTAATGCCTCCATTTGAAATAATACTTCCTGTTGATAAATTAATAGATTCATTTGTAGAATTCAAAATTAAATACGTAAATTCACTTGTTAAAGCTGATAAATTACCTAATAATGATAAATTACTATTTGCATAAACATTTCCACCAATGTACATATCTTTTAAAATTGAAGCTCCACCTGATATACTTAATGCACCTCCAAATCCACTAGAAATAGCATTTTCCGTACCTAATAGCTGAATACCACCTGTTGTAGTATCAGATGTTAAAACATAGCCAATAAAATTACCTATTGTATTATATCTCGATAATTGAAAATTATCTGTAGTAATATCTCTACCCAAACTCCAATTAGTATTACCAGATGTACTTGTAAATGTAATAAAATTGCTAGTGCTATTTTGGTAAAAATTCAGAGTATTTTTTATAGTAGTAAATTTATTTATTACAATATTATTACTATTACTATTTAATATCATAAAAGTGCCATTACTACTTCCAACAAACCCAAAATTACCATTACCAATACCATTCACATTTTGACCAATATACCAACTACCTGATGTTGTATAATCGTTATTTGAACTAAAAAATAAACTTGTCTCATTCCCATTATTAACTGGAGCTATTCTTATCTGTGAATTTGTATTTGTTCTTATGTTTATCTGACCATTTATACCCATACCACCATATCCTATAATACAACCAGTCTGAGAACTTGACGAAATATTACTATTATATATTGTAATATTACCTCCTATCATCGCATTTGAACCTAATGCTAATCCACCAGCTGCACTTATCGCTCCACCTGACAAAGGACTCGTTGCAGGTGTGCTACAGGTTATACCTATACCACCATCAATTCTTAATGTTCCAGATGAATAACTTGTAGATGCAGTACTATTATTAAAATTTAAATTACCAGTAATTGAATCTATACTCAATTTACCCTGAATATATGTATCACCTGCAATACCAACTCCACCTGATATTTGTAAAGCACCAGTATTTGAACTAGTACTTTCTATAGTACTAGTTATTATTGTTTGATTCGAAATAATTGTCATTATATCAGATACAGATAATCGAATAGTTGAACCATTCGGTGATAAATTTAAATTCCCAGATGATAATAATTGTAATTTTAAAGAATCATTACCAGTATATACATTAAAACTACCACTTGTTACATTACCTGTATATATACTAATACTACCAGAATTCACATTTGTATTATTATTACCATAAATTAATACACGACTACCTGTTGTATTTAAACTTCCAGTTAAACCTATAAATCCATCACTATTATTAACAGAAATCCAAGAATTACTCGGTAAAACTAAAGTAGAATTTATATTAGATGTATTATTTATACCAATTGCTAATTTTGATGAAACTAAAACTGACCCTAAATTATTAGAATTAATAAAAGTAAAACTAGGGTCACTATTTGAATTTAAATAAATATCACCACGACCATTATTACCTATACCAGAATTTATATTTAAATTAGAAAATGCGTCCAACCCAATAATATTATTACAAGTAATACCAGTACTATCTAACCATTTTAAATATTTATTATTAGGTATTCCAAGATTGTTAGAAAAATTCCAGTTTGACCCCGACATTAATATAATGTTAGATAAAAATATTATTAATATATTTTAAATTAAATAAGGATAATTAATATAATTAATAAAGCCCAAACACTACATTTAAAATAAAAATAAAATATAAAAATAAAAATAAAAATAAAAATAAAAATAAAAATAAAAATAAAATAAAAAATAATAAGAATCT
>Ga0209491_10004042_pt1 | contig 23275 bp, 18 predicted proteins | sample BON02_FD_187213 | JGI IMG/M metagenome (GOLD analysis project Ga0209491, IMG submission 187213) | Freshwater microbial communities from Lake Bonney liftoff mats and glacier meltwater in Antarctica - BON-02 (SPAdes) (version 2) | ecosystem: Environmental > Aquatic > Freshwater > Ice > Glacier... | reverse complement strand
CAGGCACGTACGCTAGCCTGAGCGGTACAAGTGTATTTTGGGATTTCGTAGAACTACCTAGCCAACTGATGGAAAACTGGTGCTACGAGAAAGACTGCCTCGATCTATTTGCTAAGCACTACGAAACAGGAGAAGCTATCCCTGCAGAATACATCGATAAAATAAAAAAATCGGCCAACTTCATGGCCGGAATGGGAACCATACGCCAGGTAGGTTTGAGTAAGATAGATATGGGGTGGCATTCTTCGATACATTCGCAAGGGCGAACACTCAGAATGACAACCGACTTCGATTCAAATGCAGAAGGTAGCGAGAGTCACATTGAGCGGAGTCGAAATGTAGACTCGAACGGCTCTAATGACCATTTGACCGTCAAACAAATAGAAACCGAAGCCATTCAAGGGCTAGACTTTTATCCTGAGGTGAAGGAAACCATCACCAGTACATCATTCTCTCACATATTCCAAGGCGGATATAGCAGCGGATACTACAGTTATAAGTGGGCAGAAGTACTGGATGCAGATGCTTTCGAAGCATTCTTAGAAAAAGGAATCTTTGATAGAGAAACGGCCAAGAGCTTCCAAGAAAACATCCTCTCTGCCGGCGGCACAGAACACCCATCTATTCTATACAAACGTTTTAGAGGTAGAGAGGCTAAGCCAGATGCGTTGCTGAAAAGGGCTGGGTTGGTTTGATCAAGTCTAAATTTAATTCTAAGATTAAATTGAAAGGTTTAAGGTTTAATACTAGAAAGAGTGAATTCTGTAGCTATTCCATAGTTCTTTCGAAGTCTTTTAACCAGTCTCAGCACGACGCTTAAGATAACTTGCTTATATAAGGATATATATATATTTGTGAAATGAGAAACATCTCCTCTCTTACATTGGCATTTTTCACCTTACTACTCTTTACGGAATGTAAGAAAGAGGAGATAACTTCAGACGTTCAGTTTTTATCGTATTCTTATTTCGGTAGTAATTGTTTTACTTATTTGTGGGACGAGTCTGATGAAATAGTACTTAGAGATAAAGAAGAATACGAAGCCTATTTTAGAAAACTTCTCAGAAGCAGTAACGACTGCTCTAATGTAGCACCAACCGAAATAGATTTTGATAAGTACACCCTAATAGGACATAGGACCAGCGGTGGTGGATGTGACGTAGACTATGAACGAAAAATAGAGCAAAAAGGAAACAAAGAAGTCACCTACCATATTACAGTCACGTATTCCGGATTATGTATGATGCTTATTTCAGATATGAACTGGGCTTTGATTCCTAAGATAAAAAACAGAACGGATGTCATTTTCGAGGTGGAGGAAATGCATCAAAACGAATAGATGTAAGAAGACAATTAAAGTTAGGATTGCAGAAACACGTTACGCCTTTACTACTTGCACCCAAAACAAAACGGAAGTATATCCCTAAAAAGAAAAATCAATGAAGCTGACTATAAGCTATCAACTACAAAAGAAACCATACTAGGCACTACCCAATAAAAGTCAATCGCTTGGTAAGGCCTCTTTTAGCACTACTCGCTAGTGTATCCAGTTTTAATGCTCTGTTTATCTCGGGAATATCTGTGATTTCAGCATTATATCTTAGCCAATAAATACGAGCCATTGTAAATTCTTCTTGCACTCGTTTTACGAGCACAAGCTCATCTCCTGTCTCTACTTTACCTGGACGCAATACACGCACATACACGCCACAGTGTGGTTGATTAAGGAAGGGTTTTAATACTGCCTGAGTACCAAACCGAATACCGAGCTTATAACATGGCTCTCTAGGTTCTGAGACTTCCACGAGGGCCTCTCCTATTTGATATTGATCTCCTATGTACATCTCTCGTTCATCTAATCCTGCCACGGTGAGATTTTCACCAAACATACCTAGACTCCAGTCAGCATCAGGAAACATACGTTTCCACTCCGAATAGATATCTGCTGTGAATAGATAACACGCCTTATCCACTCCTCCGTGATACCTACGATCTACCACCGCATCATCATCTACCTCTTCTTTGCCTAAAAATATCTCACTCACAGGTTTCTTAAAAATGCCTGTTTGCTCTTCTTTCCCTTTCCAAATTACGGTTTTGGGTGCGGATATATTGGTTGAGATTACCTTCAATTTACCTTATTTTTAATCTTACACATATAGTGCCTGCATAGATAACTCCATTGACTGTAAAGTTAAAAAACAAAGGAGTAATCTAACGCGTATCTGGCACACTTATACTTCATATAAATAGTATCGAGAGTATGCATCTACTGGATTTGTGCTGACTTGCTTTACGTCCATTATTTAAACAAAGATAGAACAGTACACGTTTGATCAGAAGGTATGAAGTTAAAAAAATGTGAAACCTGCTCCGAAGAAGTAGATACAGCTTATCGCATTCAGATTAAAAAAGGTAAACTTTGGGTATTTGTATGTGCCGTATGCCTTCCTGTCTATCAGGCAGGTAACTTTTATTCGTACGGTGGCACTTGGAAAGGGTATAGGCACTGAATGTTTCAAAAGTACTTCTGCTCTGCAAATAGCCTTACAGCTTTCTCAACGCATAACTCACGTGCCGTGTAGTCTCCGAGGTGAGATAAATAAACTCGTAGCCATACTGTACACAAAACTCATTCACCGCCTCTACTACCCCATACCTTCTGAGCCCAGAGTAGCTTATAGAAGTATAATCATGTCCACAGATAAAACCTCCTGGCTTTACAGCTTTAGCAGCAGCTTCTAGCTCTTCTTTGGTCGTCTTGTACGTGTGATCAGTATCTATGTATACCCAGTCCAAGCTATTTTCGCTTTGTGTTTTTAGGTATATTACTGACGTGGTTTGTTGTAAAAAAACGTTGTCTGACATCTGGGTATTGGCTATACACGTTTCCTTGATGCGTACATCTGGCCAAGTATCTACGAGTACAAGCTCTGCTGGTTGGCATCGCTCTAGTATTTCTTTGGAAAAAAGTCCATGTTCTACCCCTAGTTCAGCTACGGTACTACCTTTAGGTAAGCGGTTTAGCAACTCCAAACGATGCGCTAATACAATACAGTTTTGAACGTGTTTATGTTCTAAATCTACTTCTATATGCTTCGGAAATATTTGTGACCAGAGCATTTGTAAGAGTCGAAATAAAAACTTTTTAAAAATAGTTGACATTGGATTTATATCACAAAAGTAAAAGTAATAACTTCGCCTACCTAAATGAATTTATCAGATAGAATAAACCGTGTAGAAGAGTCTCTTACCATAGGAATGGCAAAGAAAGCTCGTGAGTTTAAAGCTCAAGGAAAGGATGTCATTAGCCTAAGCCTTGGAGAGCCAGATTTTGATACCCCACAGCACATAAAAGATGCTGCTATAGCGGCCATACAAGCGGGCAAAACCAAATATACTCCTGTAGGTGGCATACCCGAACTAAAACAAGCTATCTGTGATAAATACAAAAGAGATTACGATCTAGACTATACGATCAGTGAAGTAATGGCAAGTACTGGTGCTAAGCAATGTATTATGAATGTAATGCAATGTCTCGTGCAGAAAGGAGATGAAGTACTTATCCCTTTACCTTACTGGGTAAGCTATTCTGCTATGGTAGAGTACAGTGGTGGTACGTGTGTCTATGTACCCTCTAAATTTGAAGAGGGGTTTGCGATAGATCTAGAAGCTCTAGAGCAGAAAATAACGCCCAATACAAAAGCGATACTATTCTCTAGTCCTAATAATCCTGCTGGAAGCATGATGACTCAAGAGCAGCTTAAAAAAATAGCTGCTATCGTAAAAAGAAATCCTCAGATCATAGTAATAAGCGATGAGATTTATGAGCACTTGGTTTTCGAAGAGAGCCACCAGAGCATTTCTCAATTTAAAGACATAAAAGATCAACTGGTCATCATAAATGGAGTATCCAAAGGGTTTGCTATGACTGGATGGCGAGTAGGATATATGGCAGGACCAGCAGAGCTGATAAAAGCATGTGATGTCCTACAAGGTCAGTTTACCTCAGGCACCAATAGTATAGCTCAATGGGCTTCTGTAGCCGCACTCAATAGTGACATGAAACCTACTTATGAAATGGTAGAGGTCTACAAAACACGCAGAGATCTTATGGTAAAGCTACTCAGTGGTATAGCTGGCCTAGAGGTGGATACACCAAAAGGAGCCTATTACCTATTTCCAAGAGTGTCTTCATTTTACGGTAAAACAATACATGGCTACTTGATAAAAGACAGTCTTGATTTTTGCAACTACCTATTGGAAGAGGCACTTGTAAGTACAGTGCCAGGTATAGCATTTGGCATGGATGACCATATCCGTATTAGCTATGCAAATAGTGAAGAAGAACTAAAAGAAGCCGCAAGCAGAATAATAAAAGCATTAAGCTAAATGATAATAGACCAACTCTTTAAACAGTTTAATAAAACCAAAGTATTGGTGCTCGGGGATGTGATGATAGATGCCTACTTCTATGGATCTGTATCTCGTATAAGCCCAGAAGCACCTGTACCTATAGTGAATTTAAAGCGAAAAGAGCAACGATTAGGTGGAGCAGCTAATGTAGCTTTAAATCTAAAGTCACTAGGGGCCGAACCCATCATTTGCAGTATAAAGGGAAATGACGCTGACGGTACCAAACTCAAAGAACTGTGTAAGGAAAATGGCCTAGTAGTAGATGCTCTGATTAATGACTACAATCGACAGACTACTGTAAAAACTAGAGTGATAGGTAACAATCATCAATTACTGCGTATAGATGAGGAAGAGACCAAAGACATAGATGCATCTTTAGAGGATCTCGTGTATGAAGCGGTAAATAGTCTTATCTCTGAGATAGACGTACTTATTTTTCAGGATTACAATAAAGGACTCTTGACTTCAGGATTGATCCGCCGAGTTATTTCACTCTGCCAGAAGCACAATGTACCAATGGTCGTAGATCCGAAGTTTACTAATTTCTTCGAATACGAAGGAGTAACACTTTTCAAACCCAATAAAAAAGAACTACTGCAAGCTGAAAACATAAGTGAATCACTCAATATAGCTCAGGTAAAAGCGGTAGCAGAAGAAGTTCGTATCAAGCTAAAAGCAAGTAAAATAATGACTACGCTATCTGAGGATGGAGTGATAATACTCAGTGAAGATGGAGTGACTCACCTGCCTGCACATGCTCGCAAAATAGTGGATGTGAGTGGAGCTGGAGATTCTGTACTTTCTGTAGCTGCTCTATGCGTAGCTGCTGGCATCTCAGATGAACTTACTGCAGCACTTTCTAATCTTGCTGGTGGAATAGTCTGCGAACAGGTAGGCGTAGTGCCTATAGATAAAGATTTGCTTTATGCGGAAGCTATGGAGCTAGAGGTAGCAAGTGGATATTAAGAGTACCCCGCTGTATACTTATATCAGCAGGTTATTTATCTTGATATAAAATTAGCATTGGGTATAGTTTATAAGCTATAGACCCGAAAATTTCTACGCTAATCTGATCTTTTATTGTCTAGATAGTATCTAGCTTTTTAGTGTAAATGCTACGGCAAAAGTCTTAAAAAAATCACTCCAATAAATCTGGTCTTCTTTCTTCCGTGATTTTCAGAGCTTGCTCTTCTCTCCATTCTGCTATCTTGCCGAAATGTCCGCTCTGCAAGACTTCGGGCACTTTTAAGCCATTGTAATCTGCTGGTCGAGTATATACGGGTGGTGCTAGTAGTCCGTCTTGAAATGAGTCTGTAAGAGCACTTTCCTCATCCGAGATAACGCCTGGTATTAATCTGCAGATACTATCTGCTACTACTACCGCTGCTAGTTCCCCTCCGCTGAGCACATAGTCGCCTATGCTAATTTCTTTAGTGATGATTTCATCACGAATACGTTGGTCTATGCCCTTATAATGACCACAGAGTATGATAATGTTTTTTTTAAGTGAAAGCTGATTAGCCTCACTCTGGTTATACACTTCACCATCTGGACACATGTAGATAATCTCATCATAGTCACGCTCTGCTTTGAGTGCATTTATACAATCAAATACGGGCTCACAGCGAATAACCATCCCTGCTCCTCCTCCGTATACTGTATCGTCTACTTGCTTGTATTTACCCAGACCGTATTGTTTGAGATCGTGAAGCACTATTTCCACTATACCTTTCTCTTTAGCACGTTTCACGATACTATGGTTTAGCGGGCTATCCATCAGCTTAGGCTGTACTGATATAATATCTATGCGATGCATTGGTATCAAATATCTAATAGTCCATTCGGTAGAGTGAGCCAAATTTCTTTTTCTTCTGTAGATATGAAGTCTATGAAATCATCTACTAGCGGAATATATCGCACTTCATCCTTATAATTTACCAGTAGCATGAGTTGCTTTGGCATTTCTTGCACGTCTTCTACTTTTCCTATAGTTCCTAAGTGCTTATCTATGACTTTAAAACCAATAAATGAAAGTTCAGATTCTTCTGGAAGCACCTCGGTGTCTGTGTATACCTCTTTAGCACATATTTCTTGTGCTTGCTCATAAGTAGAGATAAACTCAAGTTTCAGTACTGGATCGTCAGATTTTCCCTTTACTTCTAAGATTTTATACGGGATGTATTGACCTTGGAGTTTTATAAAAAGAAAATCGCCCCGCGTGAGCGAGACGATTTTCCGTTCCAACTTAAGTTGAATTTCTCCAGTATAGCTATGTGGACGACTGATGTATCCTATACAGATCAGACTATCCTTATTAATCATAGCGTTAAGTTATGCTTTATCTTCTGTAGCCGTATCAGCTGCAGGTGCTTCTTCAGCTGGAGCTTCTGCCACCACTTCTGGAGCTGCTTCTGCTGCTGGAGCTTCCTCTGCAGGTACTTCTGCTACCACTTCCTCAGTAGCTGGAGCTTCTGCTGATGCTTCTACAGGTGAATCAGCAGCATCTTCTGCTACTTCTCCTTCTGCTGCCGCTTCTGCGTCTACTACAATTTCTGTAGGTGCATTTTTCTCTGCTATCGCTTTTTCACGAGCTGCACGTATTTCTTGTTCTTTCTTGAAAGCTGCTTCAGCTGCATCAGCTGCAGTTTTGGATAAACCATCTGCTTTTGCTGCTACTTTGCCTTCTTTCTCATCCATCCATGCAGTGAACTTGTCCTCTGCTTGATCTTGAGTTAATGCACCTTTTGTTACACCTTTGTTAAGGTGGTGCTTATACATAGCACCTTTGTAAGAAAGTATTGCTTTACAGGTGTCAGTCGGAACTGCACCATTACCTAACCAACGAACCGCATCTTCTAGGTTCAGGTCTATTGTAGCAGGATTGGTGTTCGGATTATACGAACCAATTCTCTCAATAAATCGACCATCCCTAGGAGCTCTTGCATCCGCCGCCACAATGTAGTAGAAAGGCTTTCCTTTTCTTCCTTGTCTACGAAGTCTTAATTTTACCATTTGTTATTTTTTTTAATCCCGCTGGTTCTCCTTGTTCCAGCAGGGCTGCAAAAGTCGCCTTTATTTTGTATATGACAAACTATTTTTTAGGATAACTTGATAGTTAATGATTTAGTACTTAATTAACGCAGGACTTGGTGATGTAGGACGCAGGACTTTTTGACTCAGGACGCAGGACTTGGTGATTTAGGACGCAGGACTTTTTGACTCAGGACGCAGGACTTGGTGATGTAGGACGCAGGACTTGGTGATGTAGGACGCAGGACTTGGTGACGTAGGACGCAGGACTTGGTGACGTAAGACTCAGGACTTGGTGATGTAGGACGCAGGACTTGGTGACTCTCTCGCTCTTCCTTGTCCGACGTGGCGGAAACTCAATTGCCTTTTAGCTACTACTTACCTACACCCAAATATCACGTCTGTCTTTAGCATCCCTTTGCTATGCTTAAGCGAAATAAGATCCAGCTCTCGATAGCTGTCGAGATAGTTGTCTACTAACACTTTTATCCAACTAAGCTCTGCTTTTAACTTCCAATGCTCCCCATCCTTTTTATGTAAGACCAGAAAGAGTCTATTCTTAGCATGAAAACGTTGCTGTTCACTTTGATTTACATACAGCCACTTTGCTAGCTCTCTGGGATTGTCCACTGCATAGTCTACATCCTTACCAAAACCGCTCGGAAAGACGCTCGTCTTATGATCAAAAGCTACTCCGTAGATATAAAAATCTTTTTCACGGTCTTTATCATTCTTCACTCTACGTACCTTGGAGTGTACGTTAAAGATATGTTCTACCGCCATAGCACTTTGAAAATTGTACCACCTATTGAGTGCATAGTTGCGTAGGTCTTCATACTTTCTATGTGTATTAAACTCAGTGTAGATCCTAGCTACTACCTCATCAAAATCTGCAATAGTATAAATAAAATTAGTCTGTGAATCCCATATGTCCGCTTGCTTCCTACCCCACTTATATTCGGATGCCCAGCGTTTTTTAAGTTGTATTTCTACGAGTTCTAGATTCACTCCTGCAAAGGAACGAAATATCAAACTGATGTCTAGGGATAAGTCTAAATTAAAGTCAACACATATGTTTTGACTTCAATTTAAATATCGCACTACTACTCTGGTCTGCTAGGTAGGTCATAGCATACTATTCGCAGTAAGCTATCTTATTGCACACGTAAAGACCTATATCTAGTTAAGCCAACGACCAAATTCAAGCAACTTTACATTGTATAATTCTAATACCTCGGTATTGATTGACCAATACCCCTAATCGTGAGTAACGGTTATAAACGAATAGGACTTCACTCTCCGTACTTTTGGTAATACCTGTCAGTTGCTTTAACTTTGTAAATCTACATTTATACTAATGTTATGGGTAATTAAAAAAATCAATCATGAAAAAAATATTCATTGTAACAGTATCAATTTTAACACTATTGGGCTGTAAAAAGGAACAAATTGAAACGGCTAATCCAGACACTATTGAAGGAATAGAATTAACTATTCTTCAGCCTGATAAACATTATAACTTACGAGCAATACATTTTATTGATAATCAAACAGGGTTTGCAAGTAGTTATGATGGGAAGATTATAAAGACTACTGATGCAGGTTCAACATGGGACGAATTAGAAACAAATACTACGGTTCCTCTTTATGGAATTGACTTTATCAACAGTACTATAGGGTTTGTTGTAGGTGGTAAAAGTAGCTGCGGAGGAAATGGTTGTATTCCAATTGGTGCTGTAATACTTAAAACTACGGATGGTGGCGAGACGTGGAAAAAAGTCACATTAAATCTAAATGATAAAATAGAATTAAAATCCGTTCAGTTCATTAATAATTTAGTTGGATTTGCAGTTGGACACTCATCCATATTAAAAACGATTGATGGCGGTGATACTTGGGAACAAACAAAAATTAACAACCTCAATGGGACGATGCAAAAAGTTGCTTTTAATAGCACTATGAATGGTGTAATTATTTGTATAGGAGGACAAATTGTTTCAACAACCGACAAAGGTATTACTTGGAATGCTGCATCGACAATATCGACAATTGGTTCTGTAAGTATTTCAATTACAGAAGATGATATTATCTATGTTTCCGATAATAGCAAAATACAAAAATCTAGTGATTTTGGTGTTTCGTGGACACTACTAAACTCAACATCAGATAACTTTGATATTAACTTCATCTCTCAAAATATTGGTTTTGCTGTTGGTAGAGGTAATTATTCAGGTGGAGACTTTGGCTATCATTATGGTGCTATTTTCTATACAATTGACGGAGGGGAAAACTGGATAGAAAACAAAAACATTAAAGAAACAGGAAGTCTTTATGAGAGTAGTTTCCCAACTAAAAATCAAGGTTATATAGTTAGTTCAAACAATATAATTAAAGTAAAAATAGAATAACTGCACACAATAACTAAGCCTACCAGCCGCGGCTGGTAGGCTGTTGGGTCTGAAAGACCAATCCGTCAGCTGACGGAAAGCCAGTGTTCCGTCTCAGTCGGCGGACACGGTGCACTATTCCGTATCCCAATGCTTATGGATTTTTCGATTAACCGTTGAAGTTAATTGTATTGGGTTTTCTCGTGTCTTTTGAGTTTTCTGAGATCATGTAGGGCATTTTTAGTTTTGCATTAGTCGTCGATCTGATCTTTTTTGGTTATTCCTTTTGGTTGTTTGCCCCGTTTCCAAGTGATGCTCTTACTGCACACCAGTACACTATGGAGTAACTAGAGTGTATGGATACTAGATAGCCTACGCATTACTAAGCAGGAATATTAATAGCAAGGATGTGATAAGGCAGCAGTATTAGTGTATTTTTGGATCAAAAGAAAACGTAAACACCCAACTATAGCCAATTACAAGCACTTGTAAACGTTTACCATGGACAAATTATATAGGGAGGATATGTGCCGGTCACATATACAGGTGTTATGCCCAATTAAAAAAAAGAGCCAACCGCACAAATAGCACATTTGGTTTTTGCCGACACGAAAGCCAACGCAGAAAAAACCAAAAGAGCTATTTTTTGCCAACGCTCACCGAGAATAATGAGAATTGAAATATGACAATAGAAAATTACATTGACAACATAAATCAGAGATACAAACTCGGAAATGCAACGGAGCATACTTTTAGAGGCGACTTACAACAGCTATTGGAAAGTTTAGTTCCAGAAATCAGAGCTACCAACGAACCAAAAAGACAATCTTGCGGAGCACCTGACTACATCTTGACAAAAAAAGATATTCCCGTAGGATTTATTGAAGCAAAAGACATTGGCGACAAAGACCTTGAAGGGAAAAAGAAATCCGTAAACAAAGAACAATTTGACCGCTACAAAGCATCATTAGACAATCTGATTTTCACGGACTACATAGATTTTCATTTGTACAATGATGGAGAATTTATTACCAAAATAGCCATTGCGGAAATAACAGAAAAAGGAATTATTGCTCTATTTCAAAATTTCGCAAGGTTTGAAAATCTTATAAAAGACTTTTGTGTACACATTGGACAAAACATAAAAAGTTCCAAAAAATTAGCAGAAATGATGGCGGGCAAATCCCGCCTGCTTTCTGATGTTATTGGAAAGGCTTTGACCAGTGATGAAACTCATAATGAAGACAGTACACTTAAAGAACAAATGACTGCCTTTAAAAGTATTCTGATTCACGATATTACACCTAAAGGATTTGCAGATGTTTATGCTCAAACGATTGCTTACGGAATGTTTGCAGCTCGTTTACACGACCCAACCTTAGATACTTTTAGCAGACAAGAAGCTGCTGAATTGATTCCTAAATCAAATCCATTTTTAAGAAAACTATTCGGCTATATTGCCGGACCCGATATTGACGACCGAATTAAATGGATTGTAGAAAATCTTGCAGAAATATTCTTAGCCTGTAATGTAGAAGAAATTCTTAAAAATTACGGAAAGACTACAAAAATGGAAGACCCAATTATCCATTTTTATGAAACTTTCTTGGCAGAATATGACCCAAAACTAAGAAAAGCAAGGGGCGTTTGGTACACTCCTGCTCCTGTTGTCAATTTTATTGTTCGTGCGGTTGATGATATTCTTAAATCGGAATTTGATTTACCACAAGGTTTAGCAGACACTTCAAAAACAAAAATTACTGTAAACACTCAAACTCCTGACAAACGTTCTGTAACGGGTTACAAACAAATGGAACAAGAAGTACACAAAGTACAAATTCTTGACCCAGCCACAGGAACAGGAACTTTTTTAGCGGAAGTAATAAAGCACGTAAACAAAAAATTTAAAGGACAAGAAGGTATTTGGAGCGGTTATGTAGAAAATCATTTGCTTCCACGATTAAACGGTTTTGAATTACTAATGGCGAGTTATGCAATGGCTCATTTGCAATTAGATTTGTTGTTAAAAGAAACAGGCTTTATACCGACAAAAGACCAACGGACAAAAGTTTACTTAACCAATAGTTTAGACGAATATCATCCAGACACAGGAACTTTATTTGCCAATTGGTTAAGTAGTGAAGCCAATGAAGCAAACCATATTAAGCGTGATACTCCTGTAATGTGTATAATTGGAAATCCACCTTACAGCGGAGAAAGTGCTAATAAGGGAGATTGGATTATGGATTTAATGCAAGACTACAAAAAAGAACCAGGTGGAAAGGAAAAACTAAAAGAACAAAACTCAAAATTTATCAATGATGATTATGTGAAATTTTTACGTTATGGTCAGCATTTCATTGAAAAAAACGGAAGCGGAGTTTTAGCTTTTATAAATCCTCACGGTTTTTTAGACAACCCCACTTTTAGAGGAATGCGTTGGCATTTACTCAAAACATACGATAAGATTTATACAATTGATTTACACGGAAACAACAAGAAAAAAGAAACTGCTCCTGATGGCTCCGTTGACGTAAATGTATTTGATATAGAACAAGGAGTTTCAATAAATATTTTTGTAAAAACAGGAAAAAAGAAAACAAACGAATTAGGAGAGGTTTGCCATTATGACCTGTTTGGAAAACGAGAATTGAAATATAATTTCTTAATTGAGAACTCATTAAAATCAATTGATTTCAAAACATTTACACCATTTAAGAACAGTTATCTATTTAAAGATATTGACGAAAAACTTTACAATGATTATAACAATGGAATAAATCCAACTGAATTATTCCTTACAAATGTAATGGGTTTCCAAACTCACAGAGATAGTTTTGCTGTTGACTTTAACCAAAATGAAATAAGAAACAGAGCAATTGATTTAAGAAACAAAGAACTTAGCAATGATGAAATTTATCATAAGTATAATATAAAAGATAATAGAGATTGGAAATTATCAAAAGCAAGAACAGAAATTCAAACAGATGTAAATTGGGAGAAAAAAATTATTTCTTGTGGTTACAGACCATTTGATAACAGACCTTGTTATTTCAGTTATGTAATGATGGATTATCCAAGAACGGAATTAATTCAAAACATATCGAATAAGGAAAATTTACTTATTGGCATTGGAAGACAAGGTTTGGCAGTTGGTAACATTGAATGGTGTTTAACAACTGTTTCTAAACATCCAGTTGACGCAAATATGTTCAGAAGAGGTGGTGTGAATTTATTTCCACTTTATTTATATCCAGAAAATAACGGACAACAAACCATTGAGCAAGCAACAGAAAGAAAACCAAATCTAAATCAAGAAATTGTAAATAAAATTGCTCTAAATTTAGATTTAACGTTTACAAATGAAAAAGAGACAAAAGAAAATACTTTTGCTCCAATTGATATTTTAGACTTCATTTATGCTGTTCTTCATTCAAGAAAATACAGAAATGAATTTAAAGAATTCTTAAAAACAGATTTTCCAAAAATCCCATATCCAAAAGACAAAAACACATTTTGGCAATTGGTAAAATTAGGTGGAGAAATACGCCAAATACATTTGTTAGAATCTCCAAAAGTGGACGATTTCATTACAACATATCCAAAAGGTGGCGATAATATAATTACAACCAAAGTTGCTAAAAAAGATTGGGAATTATTTGATGAAGAAAAAGGACTTGGAAGAATATGGATAAATGATGAACAGTATTTTGACAATATTCCGTTAACTGCTTGGGAATTTTATATTGGCGGTTACCAACCTGCCCAAAAATGGCTTAAAGACCGACAAGGAAGAACCTTAGAATTTGATGATATTTTACACTATCAAAAAATAATTGTGGCACTTTCAGAAACGGATAGGTTGATGAAAGAGATTGATAAAATTGAGATTGAGTAAATACTAAGCCAAATGGATTTTAATAATTTAGGTGAATATTACGAATACCTTGAAAACGATACTAATTTTCAGTATTTAGATTTAAACACGTATAAATACATCACCGCTTTACGAGATAAAACAGCAGACGAAAACACTAAGAAATTGTGTTCTTATGAATTATTTTTTGCTGACTTCTCAATAGAGAAAGGCTTGCACGTTCCAAAATTTCAAAGTGGTTCAAACGCTTATCCAACATTAGAGTTATTTGATGATAACTTTGATTACATTAAAGTACGGTCAGAAAACGTTACAAACCCAAAATACAAAGCAAAATACAATCATTTGCTTTGGTTAAGTCCACAAAAACACATTGATTTTGCCAAAGAAGCAATTGAAAGCTATTTATTCCTTTTAAAAAATTCTTCGTTTTCAGTTGATGATAATTTACAATGCTTTTCATTTGGAAAGTATTTCAAAAATCTCTTTATCCTTAGCCAAACCGTAAATCACAAAAAAGATGAAATTCTAAATTATTTAGTTTCGCTTTTGGAAAGTGATAAAATAAACGATTTCACTAAGTATTCATTGATGGATTTCATCATTGAGAATGGCAAAAAAATAGACACTTCGATTACTCAAGTATTCTACGATTACTCAAAAAACAAAATTTCCAATTTAGACGAAAGGGTGTTAGAAAGTTATTTAAACTTACTCGTAATTCTTAGCCCAAAACTCAACATTTCGTCAAGTGAATTTCACGAAAAATTAGGCGATTATCATATTTCCCAACTTGAAAAGGAAAAGAACAAAGGTTTTATTGCTCATCATTATTATACAAACGCTTTAGAAGAATACAAAAAGGCAAACAATAAAACTAAAATTGAAGAAACAGCCGTTTTACTTGAACAAGCGAAAAAGACTATTGACCTCAAAAAGGTTTCTTTTGAATTGGAAGATGAGAAATATAATAAGCTTTTAAACCAATGGTGGGATTCTATTAAAGAAAAAATTACACAACTAACCGAAAACGGTAATGCTAAGGATATCTACGGATATTTGATTTTAGATAATTTATTGCCTAAAGCTGCTGTCTTGAATGAAGAAATAAAACCAGTTATGCTCGATTTAGTTTCTACAATGACATTTGACATTAATAAAAACGTCAGCAAAAACAAATCAGGCGGAATAAACCCCTACTCAATACATATTAATAATTTTTCTATCAATCACATTTGGCTTATTGTTTCAAAGGGAATTAAAAGCGGTAAAATTTCCTATGATAGTTTAATTGACTATTTAAAAAACAATTCTTGGTACGGTCAAGATTATACTTATTTGGACACAAACAACGAAACACAAGGTTTCAATTGGATTGAATTGCTTTCACCATCTGTACAAAGTTTTTTCTTTCAAACAGAAATTGATATAAAAACAAACAACCATAATCCTCAAGGTTATATTTTGGCAATAGACAGCTTGGTATTAAAATTTGAAGGTTTATTACGTGAGTTATCAAGAATAATTGGTGCTCAAACAATAGAAATTAAAGGAAACGGCACAGAAGAAAGGATTGGTTTCGACAAATTATTGGATAACGAAAAGCTAAAATCATTGATTCCAGAAGACGATATTGCGTTTTTTAAATTTATGTTCACATCAAACGGAATGAATTTGAGAAACAATGTTGCTCATTGCTTTTTTACGACTAAAAATTACACATCAGCAGTTATGCTTTTGCTAATTGTTGCATTACTAAGACTTGGAAATTATAAACTTGAAACGAAAGAAAAAGAACCTTAAATGAAAAGCCAACGCAAAAAGTCATACACATTGCCAAGTCGCTCGAAAAGCCAACCGCACGAGCCAAAACTTGTCAAAGAGTATGCCTTTGCCAACGCTAAAAACAGAACGTGAAAAATAAAAAAAGGGCATAACACCGTATATAATTTATTGCTAGTTTTTGCTTATTTATGAAAATCCTCGCAGGCTTTAAATCTATGATTTATTTACTAACTTTAGTGCTTAAAACACGCAACAAACCATATACAAACCGTTATCGGCAACCTTAAACAACGACAGTGCTAACATAAACCGACAGTAAATAATATGGACAAAACAAGCCAACGCTTCGGCAAAAGCAAAAGAGAAGCAACGCTACACACAAGCCAACGCAAGTTTCTTCACATTTGCTTTTGCCCCAACGCATAAAAAACTAACTTTGCAACAAGAATGAACGACAAAACTAAAATAGAGCAACTACCATTTACACCGTTTGACTCAACTCTGAAAGAAGTTCTCAAGAAGAACCAAATAAAAGAAGTTGCATCATGGTTATTGGGCAAAGAGGAGAATTCAATTTTAGCTCAACAGTCAAACAGTTTATGGGAATCCAGTTTAAGTATTCTTTTTCTAATAAATGTTGTTTCAATTTTTGACGAAAAAGAAGAAACTGATTTAAAGCAAAAAATTAAATACAAAAGTAAAGCAGTTGCAAGATGGTTAGTAGATAAGAAAACGGAATCATCAGACCATAAATTCATAAGTTGGGAAGGTGTAACATGGGACACTTCTGTTGTAATAAGAGCAATTGCAAAAGCATTAAAAGAATATGCAAATGAATTTAGTGACCAAGAAAAAGTAGAAATAAAAAAGTGTATTACGAAAGGAACTGTTTGGCTCTCCCACAGATTTAGCAAGTGGGAAACAGAGGTGAAATATCCTTTTGGTCCAGCCGATGTTGCACAAATTCTTGCAACCTTAATCAGTATTCGTTCTGACTTTCCAGAACTTTATTTAGAATTCCTGAAAGAAGCAGGCAAACAAAATAGTGAAATAGAAATTGAGATTGTAAGATACTTGCTTCATACGAAAACAGAAAAGACGCTTACTATTCCAATCACTTCAGACGAAGATGAAGAAGTTATTACTTACTGGTGGGATGATTTTTTTAGCACAGCCGAAGTAGTTGAATCAATAGCCTTGTTCTACAAGTATTATGAAGCGGATGCCGAATTAAAAAAACAACACAAGAAAATTTTACATTCAACAAAACAGGCATTAGTTAGAGCATGTGTTTACTTTGAACAAAGTCAAGTTGATGGAATGTGGGGCAGCCACATTGATACGATAAAAGTTATTTATGCGTATGTGCGTATTAGAAGTTTAATACCTCAATCAAGTAAAGATAGCAAAGAACCTTTAATCATACCTGAAATCCATACAACTTTTAAAGCACTTCGTTGGATGTGCGATGAAAAACAAATTTTTTCTGACGGAAGTTTTTTGCATACAATGTTTCTTACAGTATTCTATTCTCATGCTTTATTGGAAATTTACAACGGCTGGGAGCCTGCTAATTTAAAAATCAAGCAACTTTATGATGATGTAATTTGGTTTTCACCTGTAAGAACTACACCTGAAAGGTCAAAGAGATTAGCGGCTGAACTTCACATCGGTGAATTGAATGAAAGCATTGATGAACTTAAAAAAAATATAACGACATTAAACGAAGAAAAGGAAACTGAACTATTGAGGCGTTTGCGACTTATGAGAGGTTCAATCGTTTTAGTTATTTCAGTTTTGCTCTTTGTGTTTTTTGGTATTGGGTTTAAAGCTTTTGAAATGTATTTTAGTTTTGGCACAGATAAAAATGTGACACTAGGTTATCTTGCATTGAGCACAACTTTAATAATTGCATTTATTAGCGTGGCTTGGAATTGGGACAAACTATTTAAAAAATAATTTCTAAATAAAATGAGACAAAATCAATTTTACATTAACGGCAAATGGACAGATGGCAAAGAAACCATTCAAACATTTAACCCTTCAACAGGTGAACCATTTGGAAAAATATTTTCTGCAAATGCAGATGAAGTTAACTCTGCTGTTGTATCAGCAACCAATGCTTTTCCCGATTGGAAAAATAAATCCATTGACGAAAGGACTTCCATTGTAGGAAAAGTTGTTGATTTTCTTGTTGCCGAATATGGTGCAATTGGAGAAGCTACAACTTTGAAGAAATTAATTTCCGAAGAAATGGGAAAGCGACTTCCAGAAGCAGACATTGAAGTAATTGAATCTTCTGACATGGTTAACTACTATGTGAAAAATGGAAAAGAATTATTGAATCGTAAAACACTTAGTTTAAACCAAGAACTTTGGGCAACAAAGAGCAGTCAAATTCTTTTTGAACCTTTAGGAGTTGTTGCAATTATTAAAGCATGGAATTATCCTCTTGAAATTCCTTTGTGGTCTTTAGCCCCTGCATTGATTGCAGGTAACACTGTTGTTTTTAAACCTTCGGAACATTCAACATTTGTAGCTGAATATTTAGTAAAGCTATTTGAAAAAGCAGGGCTACCATCAGGTGTTTTAAATTTAGTTTCAGGTGACGGCAAAACAGGAAAACTATTGGTGCAGAACAAAGGAGTAAAAATGGTTTCGTTTACTGGTAGTGTAAAAACAGGAACAGAAATAGCAATTGAATGTGCCACACGACACATAAAATATTGCTTGGAACTTGGAGGAAATGATGCTGCAATAGTTGCTGATGATGCCGATGTTGAACTTACTTCAAACGGTTTAGTTTGGGGAGCATTTTGTAATTCAGGGCAAGTTTGCACGGGAACAAAAAGAGTTTTTATGAATGAAAAAGTTAGCGACAAACTTATTTCTGAAATTGTAACAAAGACAAAAGCATTAAGACAAGACATAGATTTTGGTCCCGTTATAAGTGAATCACAATTAAAGGTTATTGAAGCTTTTGTTGCAGATGCAAAAAGCAAGGGAGCAAAAGTTTTAGCAGGTGGAAATCGCATTGGTAATTCAAAAGGATATTATTTTGAGCCAACAGTTTTAACGAACATAACTCGTGAAATGAAAATTATGAATGAAGAATGTTTCGGTCCCTTACTTCCAATTTGTTTGGTAAAGAGTAATGACGAAGCAGTTAAACTTACGAATGCTTCTAATTACGGTTTAGGTGCTTCCGTTTGGACTTCAGATAATAATAAAGGTGAAAAAATTTCAGAGCAATTAGAGGTTGGAATGGTTTGGATTAATGATGTGAATGTTGCTTTTCCAGAAGCACCATGGACTGCAACCAAATTTAGTGGCAACGGAATTGACTTATCAGAATTTAGTATTTACGAATATGTAAACATTAAGCATGTAAACAAAGACCTCTCTAATGACAAGAGAAGAATTTGGTGGTATCCTTACTAATCCTTCAATAAAATATTCATGTATAAAGAAAATGAATCCGTAAATAATATCAAACCTGAATTCTTCGTCAATTTGGAAAATGAATTGCGTCCACTGATTGACAAAGTAATTAAGCACCCTTTTCTAAATAGATTAGTCAATAAAGAATTAACGACAGAACAACTAAAACAATTCTGTTATCAATACAGTTGGTTTTGTGGTTACTTTCCTCGTTCGCTTTGTGCATTAGCGGGACAGGTTACAACTGATGAAACCCGATTGCCTTTAATAAAAAATTTATGGGAGGAACATGGTGAAGGTGTAACAGAAAAATGCCATCGTGTTTTATTTCAAAAATTTATTAGTTCACTAAACATCACTAAGGAAGAAAGTGAAAGAGTGCCACCATTAAAATCTACAATTTATTGTGTTGAAGAACTTCTTAAATATTGTTCGGACAGCAACTTTGTAAGAGGGTTAGGTGCAATGGGTCCTGGGACTGAATTTTTTACTTCGGAAGAATACATCGTTGTAGTTGATGGACTAAAAAAATACAACCTATTTACAGAAGATGATTTAGAATTTTGGACAACTCACATTGAAGGCGATGACGACCACTATTCAGAAATTGTAATGTCACTTGTTCCTTACATCAACACAGAAGAAAATAGAAGTTTTGTAAAAGAGGGAGCAATAAAAGCAATTGAGTTAGAAATAATTTTTTGGGATGGACTTCAAGAAGCAATTTAAAAACTTCATCGCATACACGAGCGACACAGCAGCGAACGCCAACGCATTTGCAATCACAGCGACAGTCAAACAACACCATTTTTGTCCATTAGCCCGAAATAATCTAAAATAACATTTACAAGATGGATGTAGTAAAAGAAATTAAAGAACTCAAAAACCAATTAGCATATTCAAAGAACATCGGTTTCTTTTTTGGTGCAGGGACTTCTTGTGCATTGAACATTCCAAATATTGCAATGCTGACAGCAGCGATTGAAAAAAATCTAACAGGCGACCATCTTAAAAACTTTAAAATAGTTCGTGACAATTTAAAAGCGACTTTGGGGAAAGAGGTAAATATTGAAGAAATCTTAAACCACATTCGGAGAATCAGAGAAATTACAAATGAAAAACCTGACCAAGATTTTATTAAAGTAACAGGAGAAGCAGCAAAGAATCTTGACAAAGAAATCTGTAATCAGATTTACAACATCATTGAAGAAGCAGAAGGGAAAGCCGACCTGACAAACCCAAGAAAATTCTTTGCATGGCTGAACTTTTTGAATCACGAATATTCAAAAGAAATTTTTACAACAAACTATGATTTGATAATTGAGAAGTCATTAGAGCAAAGTCAGATTCCATACTTTGACGGTTTTGTAGGTTCATACGAACCATTCTTTTGGCAAGAGAGTATTGAACAACCAACAGGCAAAACCGACATGACACGGAATTGGATTCGGCTTTGGAAAATTCATGGTTCATTAAGTTGGTTTTGGAAAGAAGATAAAAAGGATAACTCACAAAAAATAATTCGTGTAGGTAAGTTTGACAAGGCAGGAACAACAGATAAAGAACTTGTAATTTATCCATCAAAAGAAAAGTATGATTCATCAAGAAAGCAACCTTTCATTTCCTACTTTGACAGATTGAAAAATTTTCTTTCAAGCGGTGAATTGCTTTTCATCTTCACTGGTTTTTCTTTTTCTGACCAACACATAAATGAAATAATTTTCAATTGCCTTAGACAAAACAACAGATTGTTTTGCATTGTGCTTTGTTTCACAGACAAAGAAGTTGAGAACCTTCACACTCTAACTAAATCCTCATACATGAATCTAAATGTGTTTGGACCGAAGAAAGCAATCGTGAACGGAACATTGGGTGATTGGACTTTTGACAAAGCTACTCTCAAAGACACGGAAAAGTTTGACATTTATTGGAACGAAGGGAAAAAAGAACTCATGTTAGGCGACTTCAATCAACTTGTAAATTTCCTCATTACTTATTCTGGTAAAGCGGAACTAATTGATGCTTTGAAAAAATGACAAACGAAGTAACATATTTAGGTAAAGTAATCCGTGTTGATTCGGGTTCAGTTGAAGTAGAAGTTTCAGACCAAATTCCTTCTGCCGCTCCCATTATTAACGGACGACTTTATAAAATCGGACAGATAGGAACATTTGTGAAGTTGCCTATCGGCAACATCACAATTTTTGGAATTGTTTCTTCTGTAAGCAATGCACCAAGCAAGTTTGAAGACGAGCAAGCAAAATATAATTTCGGTTCAAGATTTTTGACTATTCAACTTGTCGGTGAAAAAATTGGTGATGATGATTTTGAAAAAGGCATTGGAACATATCCAACAATCAATGACGAAGTTCACTTAGTAGTTGAAAAAGACCTTCAACAAATTTATGGAAAGAGAGATGCAGGTTCAATTGAAATTGGGAAACATTCATCTTCTGAAAACCTTAGTGTTTATGTGGACTTGCACAAGCTTATTTTAAGACACTCTGCAATTCTTGGTTCAACAGGCAGCGGAAAATCAAACACAACAGTTAGTGTTCTCAAAGCAATTCTTACTGACTACAAAGGTTCGAGAGTAATTTTAGTTGACCCACACGGAGAATATAGTTCTGCATTTAAAGATGCCAATGTTCTAAAAATAAACGACAAGAATAATCCGCTTTACATTCCGTTTTGGTTAATGAATTTTGAAGAGTTGGCTTACTTTCTTGTTGGAGCAACTTCTAAAGAAGAACAGACACCACAGTTTAAAAAATTTCGTGACCTTATAGTTGAACGGAAAAAGAAAAATCATGACAAGCTAAAAGCTGGCAAAGTTGACTTGAATCTTATTACCGCTGATTCCCCAATTCCTTTTAATGTTCGTGAACTTTGGTATAATATCTACTATTGGCTTAATGCTTCGTTTACAGAAACGGTTGCAGAAAAACAAACTACTGCAACAGCTTGTGTTGAAGAGAAGGGCGATGCTGAAACATTAATTCCACCAAGTTTTCAAGCGTATGCCTTAGGAGCAGCATCCCCATTTAAGTCAAGACACTACCAAGAACTTTATCCCTATGAAAAGAAGTTGATTTCTTGTTTGCGTGATTCAACTTATGATTTCATGTTTAATCCTGGAGAGTATAAAGATGAAAATTCAAAACTTGATTTACACGACTTACTTAATTCGTGGATTGGAAGCGACAAACAATTAACGATTTTAGATTTGAATGGAGTTCCACCCGAGATTTTGGATATTACTGTTGGACTAATTACAAGATTCATTTACGACAGTATGTTTTGGGGACGAAGCGAAACTTACACAGGAAAAAACCGACCCATACTACTTGCTTTTGAAGAAGCACACTCTTACTTAAACAAAAGTCAAACCGACAGCTATTCAAAATTTGCAGTAGAAAAAGTTTTTAAGGAAGGCAGAAAATTTGGAGTTGGTGCAATGGTAATTTCTCAAAGACCTTCTGAAATTTCAGAAACAATTTTAGCACAAGTAGGAACATTCATTGCATTACGCTTGACTAATTCAAGCGACCAATCAATTGTGAAATCATCAGCACCCGACAACTTAATTAGCTTAATTGATTTACTACCTTCATTGCGGACAGGCGAAGCAATTATTGTTGGTGAAGCAATTAAAATTCCATCAAGAGTAAGAATCAGTTTAAATATTCCAAGACCGACAAGTGACGACCCTAAACTAATTGAAGGTTGGAGTAAAGAACATAAACTCGACCCGAAAAATTATAAAGAAGTTGTTACAGCAATTCGTGAACGAAAAAATCAAATCAAATAAACATGGAAAGAAATCCAGTAAACTCAACTATGATAGCCAGTATTGGCTACGACCCATCAACAGGAACTTTAGAAGTTGAATTCAACAACGGAGGAGCAATTTGGCAATACTATGATTTTCCAGAACACATGTGGAATGAATTTGAGTATGCAGAATCTCACGGAAAATATTTCAACGCAAATATTAAAGACCAATACAGAGGAGGAAAAGTAGGCTAACATGAACGACACTGCAAGAAATGCCAACGCATTTGCAAGCACATTTTTATTTTTTGCTACACACAATGCCACCGCAGAAAAAAATAAAAAAGAGCTTGCAAGCAAACGCACGGGACACAGCGGACAGTGCGACTTTGACACGACACGACTTCGGACGAAAAGAAAGGCAGCCGATAACAGCACCTCCTATGTAAAGCACTCCAAAGTTTTCCACAACTTTCGAATCAAGATTTCTATATTTTGTTAATTAATTGATTTTTAATCGTTTTTACTTCTATTATTTAAATTGTTGGATTGGAAATAACGCGCT
>Ga0209491_10004040_pt1 | contig 23299 bp, 30 predicted proteins | sample BON02_FD_187213 | JGI IMG/M metagenome (GOLD analysis project Ga0209491, IMG submission 187213) | Freshwater microbial communities from Lake Bonney liftoff mats and glacier meltwater in Antarctica - BON-02 (SPAdes) (version 2) | ecosystem: Environmental > Aquatic > Freshwater > Ice > Glacier... | reverse complement strand
CGCAAAACCATCGAACAAAGGCGCTTGCATCACCGCAAGATCGCCGCATAATATCAACCAACCGGATGAGCCCAAACACTCACCTGTTTTAAACTGCCAACAGTCTCAAATTATCTGACGACGGACAGTCGAGGTCAGCGTGCCATCTCAGGCAACTGAACTGATGGATGCCTGGTTTGCCATTTGTGCCTCAGAAGCAGTTGCCGCGCATGCGAAGACCTATCCGGCTAGAGCAGATGAGTACGGAGGATATTTCGGTGATTTCCTCGCAGTTGGCGCGTCAGTGTCGCAGGAGCAAATCAATGATGCCTGGGAACTCAGACGTATCTTCTCCACTGAGTTCAACGAATTTTTGGCAGGCGTTGACACTTTGGCTCTGCCATCAGGAATTGGGCCACTACGCAATGATTACGATCTGTATCAGAACGCTGAAACGCTGCAGCCGCTGTTTGATGCCGCGCATTTAGAGTACACAGTCCCTTTCGATATGTCCGGCGCACCTGCACTTACTCTGAGGTGTGGTTTCACCAGCGATGGGATGCCATTAGCTATTCAGTTTGGCGGCGCACCCTATTCCGAAGCTACGCTATGCCGGATTGGGCATGCCTACGAACAAGCGACCAGTTGGCACGAGCGCAATCCGCCAATATAGGGTTCGGCCGGCTGGCTATTTATTGCTGCAATTCGACGCAAACGGACATTGCCGAATTTGGCATCGAACGCCCGAAACTGGGTCGTTTGAGGACTGGCAGCTTTTATCAAAACCCACGATAAACCGACTGTCTGCTTTTGGTGAAATGTGAGAATTCGCTGAATGTCTGCTTGTGGGTGGCTAGCTGCCATTCGAAAGGTGCGTTTCCAGGGTCGGCTATTGGGTGGTGGTTTCAACCGGTGGAAAGCGGCCGTTAAAGATACGCTATCCGGAAAGTTGCTTTTGGGCCGCTAGAAGTCCTTCGCTTTGATCCGCATCACCAGGGTCGCATGCTACCGCAAAAAGAACCGGTTCCGCTGCCTCCCTGCGACACGCGTCGCACACAGGACTGCCTGAATAGCTCGCCATTCGATCAGATTGCGATGCGGTCCACCAGCCAGTATGCGCCGGTTATCCCGATCGCATAAGCGGCAAAACGGATGCCCAGCTGCACGGCGGGCTCCGCCAATTGACGGGCCACGGCCAGCACTGCCAGCAAGGCGATAATCACGCAGATCTGCCCCGCCTCGACCCCGACATTGAAGGCCAGAAGTGCTGGAACGATTTCCCCTTCAGGCAGGCCAATCGCGCCCAACGCTCCGGCAAAGCCGAAACCGTGCAGTAGGCCAAACAGCAGGGCGAGCACCCAGGGAAACCGCAATGTCAGACTTGGCGCGGTGCCGGGTTTGCGGAGGATCTCGACCGCCAAGAACACGATGGAAAGCGCGATCAGCGCTTCCACCGGCCGCTGCGGCATGGACAGGAAACCCAGCGCCGCACCCGCCAGCGTTAGTGAATGGGCCAGCGTGAATGAGGTTGCCGCCATCACCACAGCACGCGGGCGGCGCAGCAGCAGGACCAGCGCAATGACGAACAGCAAATGATCCCATCCGGTCAGGATATGGTCCACGCCGATCATGAAGTAGCTGCCCAAAACCTGCCATGTGCTCGCCGGACCGGTGATGGTGGCGGCCGGCTGCACGGCAGTCAGGCGGTGAACCTGTATCGGTTGGCCCAGCGGCGCGATGCGCACCAGCATGTCCCCTGGGCCGGACAAGGCAGGCACGCCGATGGTGCTGCCAGGCAAATTGCCAGCGCACCGGACTAGCGCATTGCCAAGTATCGCCCTGTTGACGAACCCCTGCCTGACCTCGCCTGCGTAGCGGCAATTCTTCGGCAATTCGGGCCGGGCTATGTCGCCGATGGGCGGCTGGGCCAGGGGCAGCTTCCATGCGATCCGCCAATCCCCGGCGCGCTGCTCGGTCATTTCTAGATAGCCGGGCCGCAATTCGTCAGCATGTGCTGCGACAGGCAGATACAGCAGCAGCAACCCAAGCAACCCGGCCAGCAGCCTCATTTCTCCACGCTCACCTGATAGGCGCTGCGCAGCACTTCATAGCCATCCTTGCGCCGCTGTGCTTCGGTGCTGCTGCGCCAGTCAGACTCCACCTGATCGCGGATGTCCGCCAGTTTCGGCGGGGTGCCGACTTTGCGCGCGCGAAGGCGAACAAGATGCCAGCCAAATCCCGATGCAATCGGACCGGCCCAGCTTTCGGCAGGTGCAAGATTATCCAACGCAGCAGTGAAAGTCTGGCCCAGCCGTCCCTCAACCTCGGTTCGGGCGGCATTGTCAAATGCCGTAGGCAGCGAAATATCCTCACCGGCAGTCCGGCCACTTGCCAGCGCGGCCTCAGCCGAAGCGCGTTCGGTGAAATAGAATTGGTCGAAACTATAGCGGACGTCCGGGGCGAAGCGTTCGGGATGCTTCGCAAGCCAATCGGCCAGCGTGGCATCGGATACCGCTGTCGTTTCGACCATGCTAGCGGCCAGATAGTCCATCTTGTTCGACAGCCGTTTGCGTACCACCGGATCATCGCGGTCCAGCCCAAGGCGGATCGCCTCGCGGTAGAGCACTTCTTCGCGAAGGAAAGTCTCCACCATACTGTCCAGCTCGGCATCGGTGGGCGGGCGCTGCATGGTGCGTTCCCATTGGAGCGCCAGTGCCGCCCGGTCTTCGCGCGTTATGGTAATCGTTCGGCTAGCCGGATCGGCAGGCTGGCCCACCCATCCGAAAAACAGGAACAGCGCCGTCGCTGCGGCCAGAAAATGAACGATTGGCTCGCGCGTCCAGGCGGACAGGGTCATCTGACGGCAGGTCCGATCCAGATGGGCGAACTATAGGCCCGTTCCTGCGCCACCGCATCGGCCATTGCTTCTGGCGACAGGGTCATCTCGAAGCGCAATGCGTCGAACAATGGCCAGCGCGGGGTCGGAATTTCCAGTACCCTGACATAATAGAACGCCCGCTGGCCCTTGCGGTAATCGGGATCGGTCCAGACGGTGCGCAATTCCGCCGCGCCGATGGAATTGGTGTAGCTGGCTGATTTGCGGTCTACTGTATCACCCACCGCAGGCACTTTGCCGTTCACCGGGCGGCGCGTGTCACTGTCCGACCAGGCAACGTCGTAGACTTTCTCGTGCGTGGTCCCGTCAGCCTCGGTCCACCCCTTGATGATCTGCACCCGGTCAAGATGGGCGCCGTCCGGGTCTTTGATGGCTGACACCAAGAAGCGCGGTGCTTTGCCGTTCTGCGCCAACTCGCCGCCCATCGGTACGCCGGTCTTGTAGCCCGCGCGCACCCAGTCTCCGTCAAATGCATTGTCGGCAAAGTCGAACCCGCCAAAGAACCGCACGACCATGCGCGGTCCGGTAGTCGCATAGACTTCGCGCCGCATCATCGCGTCGAAAATCTCGGCGCGCGTATTGGCCCGCGCCCATACCGCTGCATAACCGCCCGCGAGGTAGTTCCAGCCGAACCGGCCAACCCGTGTTCCAAGGTTCTGCGGGGTATTTGCGCGGATTGCGCTTGGCTCGTTACCGGTGTGTTTGCCGAAGAAATTATCTTCGTCACCGGTTGCCAGCGCGGTGTGGCTATCTGTCGCTCCGATCATCCCGAATTTATACGGATTCGCCCCGGTTCGTTCTTCAATCGACAGCCCGCGCTTCAGCGCTTCGCGCAGATATTCGCCAGCATACATCGGATCGGTCTTGGGGCGCGAGAGCGTGAGGTTGCCGATTTCCCATCCCTTGATCCCGAAATCCGCAAATTCATCGTTTGGGGAAAGGAACGGATGGGCCTCGCTGTCCCCCTTGATCTGGGTTGCCTCAACCACCGGCTCGCGCTGCGCGCGCCGGCGAGCATATTCGGCGGACATTGGTCCGCCCTTGGAATCCGTCATTTCGAACATCAGGCCGTTGGACAGGTTCGAATTATGCGGAATGGCCAGAACCTTGCCACCAGTCGCCTGCTCATAGGCGTCCATATAGTCGAACAATCCGCTAATCGTGGTCGTTAGTCCCGGATAGGGCAGAACCTTAGACGTCCGCTCGATGCCGTCGCGGAACATGACGACACGGTGCAGATTATTGCCGTCTGGCTGGAGCGTATATTCAAACCCGGCGAGCGGGGTAAAGGTGCCGGGATTGTAATATCTGTCGAGCGTCCGGAGCTGCGCGTTCCAGATTTCGGTGGCAGCCTCTTTCTGGCGCACGGGGTCCATCATCGCCTCTGGCAAGGTCCCGGCGCCCGCTGCGGTGATCAGTTCTGTCGTAGCGCGGGTCGATTGTTCTGGCGATTCGTGCATCATATCATACCAGCGACGCAGCGTTTTATCGCGGATTGCAATGCGCGGCGCATCGTAAATTCGCCGCATCACACCCAGCCCGTCGCTGTGATCGGCAATCACAAGAAAATCGAGCGGGCGGGCAAGCTTCGCCTTGATCCCGGTGGTGGAGGTAACTTCATCACCGCGCGCGAATTTCAGCGCATCTTCGGGGCCGAGCCGAACCCCAAAGCCGAATGCGTCGATGGAATTGTCGGTATGCAAATGGGTGTCGCCCCACAGGACGGTTTCAGGATATTCGGTCAAGGGAACCGCCGCCTCTGCATTGACCACTTCAGCAGGGTCGACAACTTCAGGCCGGCCCAGCCAATAGGCGCCCGCTCCAAGAACTACCGCAGCCGCGCCGATTGATGCAAATGCTTTGCCTTTGCCCATTCCGTCCCTCTCCATCCCGCCTGTTGTTCCAGCGTGCGGCAGAAATGGGCTGCAGGTCAATACTGGTCGGTGGACACCTTGCGCTTTAACAAGCCGTACTTGCAGGCATCCATCCCTAACGCAGGAATAGGGACGTCACTACTTCTACAGCGATGCTGCCGAAAATTAATATCGTTTGGCTGTGCTGCGTTCTGCGGGAATCCCCCGCGGAGAAGAAACTGCCGTTTGGTATCAGGCCACTAGCTACTACCGGCGCACAAATATCGCCTTAGCCGCCTCCTTGCGACAAGCTGACAGTACTAGCGGAACCGGCTAACGACCCACTAGCGGACATTTAGTGTGCGACCTCACGTGGTGCTGCACAATGGACGTTCATCAATCTAGCTAGCGACGTTGGTCGCGGCACCATTGATGCAACGATAACCGAAATCGATATCGGCTGTCTCTGGGGCCGCATTGACAAGAAAGAATATTCGGCGATTATTCCCGTCTGGGTCGCGCCAGGAATCCAAGGTGGGGTAAATCCGATGAGCGGCGCAAGCAATGGACAGGTGCGGCCTGAAAGAATTGAATTTGTCGATGCCCTACGCGGTTTTGCTTTGTTTGGCTTGCTTATGGTGCATGCGGCTGAAGCATTTGGCGTTGGACTATCGCGAGGGACTGACGATCCGTGGGGGCAGGCCGTTTTCTTCCTCTTCGGAAGCAAGGCTTTCGCAATATTTGCGCTGCTTTTCGGATTCAGTTTCGCAACAATAATGGCCAACCAGCGCGGACGCGGCGTCGATTTCACGGGCCGTTTCGCGTGGCGACTGCTGCTCCTCATGGGGATCGGATTTGTCCACTCGCTGCTGTATTCTCCCGAGATACTCCGCTTGCTCGCGTTTCTGGGCCTTTTGCTGATCCCGCTCGACAGGGTTCGCAGCAACTACGCACTGCTGGCCATTGCGGGCCTGTTTTTCCTTCAGATACCGCTGCTTATCCAATGGCTGTTGGCCCATTGGGGCAATGCCTTTGCCGCGTCGCAACCCTATTTTTTCCGGTCCGACCTTTGGGATATCTTCAGGAACGGTAGCTTGGGAGAACTCATCAAGGCGAATGCGACCGAGGGCAACCTCGTCAAGTGGTCGATAAACTGGTCGTTTGGCAGGGTAAGCGAGATCGCCGGACTGTTTGCTGTTGGCGTTGTCATCCAGCGGACAGGTTTCTTCGCCCGCATCGCGAAAGATCGCGGGATAGCATTGGCACTGGTTTTCATTGCCGGTACCATCTTCGCGATCCTCGAATTTTTCGTGAAGCCGATGGTGCCCGGATCACCATCAGGCGCCGAGTTTGCGATCGGACCCTTTACCGAGCGCGCAATCCTCTTCCAGTGGATAGGAATCAGCGGAATAGTAGCGCAAATCGGGCTTTTGGCGCTCTTGTGGAATTCGCCAGTGCAATGGCTCGTTGGCCTGTTCAAGGGGCCCGGCCGGATGACTCTCACGCTTTATGTCGCGCATTCATTTATCGCCGTTCCCATATTGTATCAGTTCGGGTTCGGAATGGCTGAGGTGTGGGACACGCAACAGAGAGTCTTGCTCGCCATCGCGTTTTTCGGATTGCAGATCCTGTTCGCACATTGGTGGTATGCGCGATACCGCTATGGGCCTCTGGAATGGACCTGGCGCGCGGCGACCCTGAACGACTGGAATGTGCCGCTGCGCAAGCATCCTCAGCCGGCGTGACCAGGATAGCCCAGAGACGGCTGGATCTCACAGCAGTGGATTGATGGCGTAAAGCTGCACGGAACTCATTCCCCGTTGGAAATGGGGCACTCTGGTTGTGATCGGAATGACCGCTTTCCACCCAACAGCGGGAATAACTTGTAGGCCGTTCGAAGCGAAAGGATGCCATGCTTTTAAGGAAAATATAGCAGGCTGACCGAGCGTAGGTTTACGCCTACAGTATTTGCGTGCTAGCATTCCTCTGGGTCGGCGCATTGGGGGATGGAGCGATGCCATACAAATACGGCCACTATTTCGTCGGTTTCGTTTTGCTGGTCACTGTGACCGGTTTTTGGGCGAGCTATTTCACGATGATCGGCAAAGTCCCGCTCGCATTCCACGTTCATGCCGTCACCGCGACAAGCTGGCTGCTGCTGCTTATCGTTCAAAGCCTCGCTATTCACCGCCGTAAGAATGCGTTTCATAAGACGTTGGGCAAGGCGAGCTTCGCCATGTTCCCGTTGCTAATCGTGGGCTTCGTGATGATTATCAACGTGTCGGCGGCGCGCTTCGCGACGCTGGAAAGTCCCTTCATCGCAGTTCTGGGCCCGGCATTCGGGATCGGCATGGCTATCGCCATTACCGCTTACCTGACCCTGTTTTATCTCGCCCTGCGCAATCGGCGCAATATCAAACTCCACGCCGGGTATATGCTGGCGACACCGATGATCCTGTTTGAATCGCCCTTTAGTCGTTTGATGGACCAAGCATTTCCCTGGATGAATGTGATCGGCAGCGAGGGTCCGCGGCAGGTTCTCGATACCATCGCTATTAGCGACGCAATGGTCGCAATTTTCGCGATGACGCTGTATTTAATGGACCGCAAAAATGGCGCCCCGTGGTTGGTCGCAACGTTCTTCGTCCTCCTTCAGGCGGTCGTGATGTGGTTTGCACCCGATATAGCGGGACTGAATGGGCTCTTTGCCGCCTATAGCCAGATACCGCCGAGTTTGACCGTCTTGCTCGGTCTGCTCGCGGGCGGGCTGGCGGGCTATTTAGGCTGGACAAGGGGCCATTCGCCAACGCGGTCCGCAGCGGAAGCCAGTCTGGCCTGACGGTTCGGGGGATCGCCCGCAAAACGTTGATCGGACTGCAAAGGCATTTAAACTGCACCTCGATCCATCCGCGCCAATAAGAATGAATTGGGGCGTCGCCTTGTGTGAATTGCAATAACCGCGTTAAGAAAGACTAGTCAGCGATTGGCCTGGGGGCATAGTGAAAATTCTTATCGCACCACTTTTATTGTTTCTTGGCTCCGCAACCACTGCATTGCCTGTCGGTGATGAAGCGATATCCGGGGCGCCAAGCTATGATGTTTCGGTCGAACGTGTGCAGGATCAAATCTACAATCCATGGACGCAGCAGATGGATGCGGTCGAACTACGGGCTTTCCGCGGCGAAGACGTTGACCGGTTTATCGCTCCCACCATGAGGGTTTCACCCGGCGAAGTTCTAAGGCTAGGCGTGCAAAACAATCTGCCGGCCTGCGAGCCGGATGAAATCGAGCGTCATGAGTACTTTAATTCCACCAACATTCACACGCACGGCCTGTGGGTTTCTCCGGGCGGGAATAGCGATAATGTAATGGTCTCCATCAATCCGGGCCAGCGGTTTGATTATGAATTTGCGATCCCGGAAGACCATCCTGCGGGGACGTTTTGGTACCATCCGCACATGCATGGCTCGACAAGTGCACAGCTGGGATCTGGCATGGCCGGCGCGCTCATTATCGAAGGCGACCGTATACCAACACTGACTTCGCCCGGCGATGTGGACATTCTGTTCTCGCAGCGCTCGGGCCAATCCTTTACGGAACAGATCCTCTTGTTTTCCCAGATCCAGTATGGCTGCTTTAACGAGGCTGGACAGCTCAAGGCGCCAAGATCGCCTGACCCGGATGCACGGCCTTGGGAACACCCCGCATGGGTATGCGACGCGGGTGATATCGGCATGGTGGAAAGCTGGCGCCAGTTTGGTCCGAACAGCGAGTTTGGCTCTCGCCGCTTCATCGGAATTAATGGCGAGATCCAGCCGACCATTGCCGGAATCGAAACCGGGCGTTTCCAGCGCTTGCGGATGATCCATGCGGGTCTGCGCCGCTCAGTCAAAATGAGTATTCGCCGGCTCGCCGACGGCGCGCCACAACTGCGCGACATCCCGGCCGAGGGCCACCGCGCTTGGATAGCCGAGTATTGCACTGGCGAACCGATCGAGCAGTTTCATTTCGCCGATGACGGGCTAACCCGCGATGCTGTCAGACCGGTGACGCAGGCCATTATGTATCCGGGATCCCGTTTCGATACGCTGGCATACTTCGAGCAGCCCGGTTCCTATTGCATGGTCAATGACCAGGCTTGGCGAATGGAGCCCGATGACCAACGCGTACTCGGCATTCTGGAAGTGACCGGCGAAGCGGCACCGGTTGAAGATGTTGCCGCGCATCTCTCCGAGACCCTGATCGAGGCAGCGCAAGCGAAAATAGCCGATGAGCAGGTAAGAGGCCGGATTGTCGCCGAGCTGGTGGACGGAATGCAGCTGGGCGCTTTTTCCTGGCACAGCCCCGTTCTAGACGAGGAAATAACCGGATACCAAAGCGCCAGCATGAGCAGGCTTCCGCAAGAAAATGGCCCGACGCTCTTCGCCATTGACGGGGCAGAGTATGAACATGGACGCATCGACCGCACTCTGACCTTAGGCGATGTCGAAGAGTGGGAAATTACTTCAGGTAGGGGTAGCCACCCGTTTCACATTCACGTGAACCCGTTCCAAATCATCGCGATCCGTGACGAAGAGGGGCGGGATGTTACGCTTGAAGGAAGCGAGGCATTTGATCCCGAATTTGCGGGAATGATTGGCGGCTGGCGTGACACAATAATGGTCAAGACAGGTCACACGGTGACGATGCGCACTCGCTACAGGCGCTTTATTGGTGACTTTGTACTGCACTGCCACTTCGCCAGTCATGGGGACGAGGGGATGATGCAAGGTATTCGCGTGGTGATGCCCGGCGAACATGTGATGCCCAATATGGCCCACTGAGATAAATGGCGCTCCTAGGAAATGAATATCGCGGTCGCCAAGAATGTCCGCTTCCCACCCAATAACTGCCGTTCGATAGCGCATTGAATGCCGCCAAAAGCGGACTGGTACGGCGAATGCCTGTTATGCTGAAAAACAGCCCCTGTTCCGGTGATTAATTCCCCTGTTATCGCCGAATTAGTTTCCTGTTCCTTCGAATATCAGGGAATCGCCTGTTTCACGCACTTACGGCGCTGAAATTAAGGTATAATTTTTGAGGAAAATTGCTGAAATTACACGAAATAGGCCTGTTTAGTGGCCAAAAAGCGATATTTTCCCTGTTAATTCCCTAATAACAGGGAGATCACCTTAGAGACGAGTTCGCGGCGGACTGCGCCGCGCGCCAGATTTTCCTACATTCAATACTACCGCTACAACGTCCATGGTTCTTTGACATGGTGAATGGCCCGGCACGCGCCCGCGAAGTTTCGCGCGCGGGAATTTGTGTCCATTGGCCGAAATCTGAAATTAATTATTGAAAATAAATGGAAATCACGCCCGGACACCAAATGTTGGATGTGTCACTTGTGTCACCTTTTTGTAGGGTTTGGGCGTTTGTGGGGTTTGGACTATCCGCGCAGCACATCCCCTAGGGGTTCGCGGGTTACGGGATAGCCTGCATCATCGGGGATACACAGCCAGCGTTGACCGTCCTGTTCGGCGATATGCGGGGTGATCGTCTGTACCGGGAAGCGGGCGCAATCCTGCGCCGCAGCGGCGAAATTCGGGAATTGGGCCAGCCGCTCGAGATTCCGCCAGGTCGGATAGATGATGCTTAAATCGCCGCGTTCGGCTGCGTTCAGCGCGCCTTGGGCGGTGATCCAATAGAGCTTGGTATTTTCCGTTTCGTCCACCGCAATATCAACTGCGCCGGTGCCTAAATCGGCCAGATAGAAGCGGGTGTCGAACAGGCGGGTGAGGCGCTCGTTCTTGGGGAACCAGCGGGCAAACGGCAGAACCGTATCCAGATCAAGTTGCCAGCCCATTGCTGTCAGAACCGGGGCGAGTGTGCAGGTCTCCAGCAGCATAGCCCGTGCCTCCACCGCTATGGCTGCATCAACTGTGCCGGTGATTCCAATCGCTAGTCCGGTTTCCTCCAGAGTTTCGCGAACGGCGGCGATGCGGTGCGCGGCTTCGTCCAATGGCAGCGGCGTATCGAGCGTGGCGGCGAGATCGTAATCCGCCGGATCAACCCGGCCGCCTGGAAACACTGCCGCGCCGCCTGCAAAGGCCATGTTCCGCGAGCGGGTTACCATGAGTAACTCGGGCGGATTATCTCCCTTCGCCTTTGTTCGAGCATTGCGAAAAACCACTACGGTCGCAGCGGGAATTTCATCTTGCGGGGCAGAGGGCTGAGCGGTTGTTCGAGGTTCTGACATGTGCAGCCTGTGTGGACAGATCGCCGCCAATTGCCAAGCAGCAATATTTCCGCAGCCTGACTGTCGACAAACTTTACATTCAGGTGGGCGGTAAGCTGGTTTTAACCATCAATACCCCAGCAATTCTGCGGTTGGGTAAAACTGGCACGGCCCCTGCATAGAATGGGATACCCCGAATGTTCTTCGATAGAGGCGGGACCACTGGTCTCCCGGTCCCGCCTCCCCGAAGATTTTTTCTCCGAAAAATTATAGGATTTGTGTTCTCTCGCGGCCAGTCCGCTACGCGAACGCCTCCGAGGGGCGGGCTAACCGCCCGGCGGCCAGTCGGCCTTGCTGTCCGCTGGTCGCGGACCGGAACATTCCAAGCTTTCAATGAAGCAACATGTTCTTGGTCGCGGCAGCCAAAGGGCGACTGCCCGCCGCGCGGTTAGCGCGGAAGCCTAAGGGGCCGAACGGCCCCGCCGGCGTTTGAGGCTAAACAAACAACGAGCGCCTTAGCTCGCAGGCTGTACGTTCTTTTCGTCCATCAGCTGCTTCAATTCGCCCGCTTCGAACATTTCCATCATGATGTCGCTGCCGCCGACGAATTCGCCTTTAACATAGAGCTGGGGGATGGTTGGCCAGTCGGAATAGGCCTTGATTCCCTGGCGGACTTCCATGTCCTGCAACACGTCAATGCTGTCATAGCCAACGCCGCAATGTTCGAGGATGGCGACGGCCTTGCTGGAAAAACCACATTGGGGAAACAGCGGTGTGCCCTTCATAAATAGCACAACGTCATTGGCGCTGACGATTTCGGAGATGCGTTTATCTGTATCGGACATGGTTTTGGCCCTAAGTTTATCGGTTGATGCCGAGGCGGCAATTATATCAATTCAGGTGGGAACGGCGGTGGTGAGTTGCAAGGCGTGGAGCACGCCGCCCATTTTGCCGTCCAGCGCATTATAGACCAATTTGTGCTGCTGGACCCGGCTCTTGCCGGCGAATTCTGCCGAGGTAACCTTGGCTGCCCAGTGATCGCCGTCACCTGCCAGATCAGTCATTTCTACTGTGGCATCGGGCATGGCGGCTTTGATCATGCCTTCGATTTCAGGACCGGACATTGGCATAAATTCAGGACTCGCTCATCAATTGGCGGCGGGCCTCGACAGCGCGGTCTTCCAGCGCTGAACGAATGCCTGCTTCGTCAATCTCGACGCCGCTGCTGGTCAGGTCGCCAAGGAGCTTGCGAATTACGTCTTCATCGCCGGCTTCTTCGAAATCAGCTTGAACCACGGCCTTGGCATAGGCTTCGGTTTCTTCCGGAGTCAGGCCCATTTTTTCTGCTGCCCAATGGCCAAGCAGCCGGTTGCGGCGCGCCGCGACCTTGAATGCGCTTTCTTCATCATGCGCGAATTTGGCTTCTTCCCCGCGTTCACGGTCCTTGAAATTGGTCATATATGCCTCCGAATTTGAGCCAGTAAATATATCTGCCCTTGAAATAGGCCGAGACAAGCGCAGTCGCAAGCACGCCGCGCTTTGTTGGAGAAATTAGGCGGGCCAGATAAAGTGCACACCCGGCCCGCAAAAAATCACATGGTAACGACCAACTTGCCAATTGCGCCGCGGCTTTCCAGCTTGGCAATCGCCTCGCCAGCGCGTTCCAGCGGATAGATTTCGCTGACCAATGGAGCGATCTTGCCATCTTCCCATAGCTGGAACAGTTCAGCGATATTTTCGGCATTCTTTTTCGGTTCGCGCATTGTAAACGCGCCCCAGAATACACCGCGAATATCGCAGCTTTTCAGCAAGGTCAGGTTGAGCGGCATCTTGGCGATTCCGGCGGGGAAACCAACCACCAGGAAGCGGCCTTCCCAGGCGATGGAGCGCAGCGCCGGTTCGGAATAATCGCCCCCGACGATGTCATAGACGATATCTGCACCCTCGGGGCCGACGGCTGCTTTGAATGCACTGGCCAGCGCCTTGGAGGTGTCCTTATCGAACGGAGCACGGGGGTAGATGACGACATCGTCCGCACCGGCCTTGCGGCAGGCCTCAGCCTTTTCTTCGCTGGAAACCGCCGCGATAACCCGGGCGCCATAAGCCTTGCCGAGTTCCACCGCAGACAGGCCGACACCGCCAGCAGCACCAAGTACGAGCATCGTGTCGCCAGCTTTGATTTCGCCGCGATCCTTCAAACCGTGGATGGTGGTGCCATAGGTCATCAGCAGCGCCGATGCCTCGGTCAGGGAGACGCCATCAGGTACGCGGAAAATCTTGGCGGCTGGCAGGGCCATTTTTTCCTGCAATCCGCCAAATCCGGTTCCCGCCAGGATACGATCACCGATGTTCCAGCCTTCGACGCCTTCGCCCAATGCTTCGATAGTACCGGAAATTTCGCTGCCCGGTGAAAACGGGCGGGCTGGCTTAACCTGATACATATCGCGAATGATCAGCGCATCGGGATAATTGATCGCGCAAGCGGCAACTTTCACCAGCACTTCGCCCTTGGCTGGTACCGGATCGGGCACGGTTTCGAGGACCAGAGTTTCCGGGCCGCCAGTGGTTTTAGAAAGTAGTGCCTTCATGCTGCAATTCCCTTGGCCAGCCACGGCATTTGCGCCGCCTGACGAGCTTCGTATGAACCAATCGAGGCATCACGTGCCAATGTCAGGCCGATTTCATCGAGCCCTTCGGTCAGGCAAGTCTTGCGAAACGCATCGATTTCAAACGTAAAACGGTCCTGAAATGGTGTGGTAACAGTCTGGGTGCCCAGATCGACCGTAATGGGATCGCTCTGTGCGACTTCCATCAGGCGGTCGATTTGTTCTTGCGGCAAGCTGACTGTCAGAATGCCGTTCTTAAACGCATTGCTGGAAAAGATGTCCGAGAAACTTGGCGCAATTACTGCGGTCACGCCCATGTCGAGCAACGCCCACGCTGCGTGTTCACGGCTGGAACCGCAGCCAAAATTGTCACCCGCAATCAGGATTGGTGCACCGGCAAATGCGGGTTCATCGAAGACATTGCCCGCCTCTGCGCGGACGCTGGCAAAAGCGCCTTCGCCCAGACCTTCGCGGCTGATTGTCTTCAGCCATTCAGCCGCAATGATCACGTCGGTGTCGACATTCTTGCGTCCGAATGGAATGGCCCGGCCAGTGATGGTCGATACAGCTTTCATTAGTCAGTCTCCGGCGGATCAATTGGCGCTGCCTTGGGCGCATTCGCCTTCTTCTCGCGCTGTTTATTTGCATAAAGAAGAGCTGCGGCGATGGCTGCAGAACCGATAGCGGCCCCGGCCATTGCAGCCTTGCCGCCGATCGATGATGGAATTTTCTTGGTCATGATCTACCTATTTGATCGGCCCGCTGACGCATCAAACGCCGGTTGGCCAGTTCTCTCCAATACCGCCCTCTATCCAAATGCATCAGGCGTGTTGGGTCGGCGCTACCTAGCGGTGCAGGTTCTGTAAAGCTGCCTAAGCCGACAAGTCCCGTACATCGGTCAGATGACCGGTAACAGCCGCTGCTGCGGCCATTGCGGGCGACATCAGATGGGTGCGGGCGCCGGGGCCTTGGCGGCCCACGAAATTACGGTTGCTGGTGGAGGCGCAGCGTTCGCCCGGCGGGACCTTGTCAGGGTTCATGCCCAAACAGGCCGAACAGCCGGGTTCACGCCATTCAAAACCCGCATCGATGAATATTTTGTCCAGACCTTCTTCCTCAGCCTGCATTTTGACGAGGCCGGAGCCGGGCACGACGATGGCCCATTTGACGCCCGCCGCTTTGTGCCGTCCGCGCAGAACCGCAGCGGCAGAGCGCAAATCTTCAATTCGGCTGTTGGTACAGCTGCCGATGAAAATGTTCTCAACCGGTACTTCGGACAGCAATTGGCCCGGCGTCAGGCCCATATAATCAAGGCTCTTCGCTGCGGCCGCCTGTTTGGAAGGATCGGCGAAGCTGGCCGGATCGGGGACAGTGCCGCCAATCGGAACAACGTCTTCCGGGCTGGTGCCCCATGTCACAGTTGGCTGGACCGCACCCGCGTCAATCCGCACGCTCTTGTCGAATGTCGCGCCCGGATCTGTGGGTAGTGATTTCCACCATGCCAGCGCTGCGTCCCAATCTGTGCCTTTCGGAGCGAGCGGACGGCCCTTGAGATAGCTGAAGGTTTTTTCGTCTGGCGCAATCAAGCCAGCGCGGGCACCTGCCTCGATCGACATGTTGCAGACGGTAAGCCGGCCCTCGATGCTCATTTCTTCAAACACTTTGCCGCGATATTCAATCACGTGACCAGTGCCGCCAGCAGTTCCTACCACGCCGATAATGTGCAGGATCAGATCCTTGGGCGTGACGCCGGCACCGAGCATTCCGTCGACGATAACTTCGAAGGATTTGGACTGTTTTAGCAGCAGTGTCTGGGTCGCCAGAACATGTTCGACTTCGCTCGTGCCGAGACCGAACGCCAACGCGCCGAGGCCGCCATGGGAGGCGGTATGGGAATCGCCGCAAACAATGGTTGATCCGGGCAGCGAGAAACCTTGTTCCGGGCCGACCACATGGACAATGCCCTGTTCCAAAGCGCTGGCGTCGATGTAACGAATTCCGAATGCCGGAGCGTTAGCCTCCAACGCAGCCAGCTGCGCAGCGCTTTGCGGGTCGGCGATTGGGATGCGCTTGCCATCAGCATCGAGCCGGGCGGTGGTGGGTAAATTGTGATCGGGGACAGCCAGCGTCAAGTCAGGGCGGCGGACCTTGCGGCCAGCCAACCGGAGCGATTCAAATGCCTGCGGACTGGTCACTTCATGAACCAGATGCCGGTCGATAAATACCAGGCTGGTGCCGTCCTCCCGTGTTTCCACAACGTGGGAGTCCCAGATCTTCTCGTATAATGTGCGCGGTTTGTTTGCCATGGCTGCAGAATTAGCGACCAATGGGCCACAGTTGCAAGTAAAGTTGCGCGCAGGAAATGCCTAGCCATGGAAAGGAAAGGTTTGGATACCTATGTTAGGGGTATGACAGCGAAACCCTATACTCACCAAATCAATATCCTACCTGCCGATATCGATTTCATGGGGCATGTTAACAACGCCCGGTATCTTGGCTGGGTGCAGGATGCGGTCCTGTCGCACTGGCGCAATATCGCCCCAGCCGATGCTGTGGCGAGCCGGGCATGGGTCGCACTAAAGCACGAGATAACTTATAGAAAGCCGGCATTTTTAGAAGATCAGGTAATCGCCCGAACCGTGCTGGAAAGTACCAAGGGCGCGCGGGCATTTTACCATACCGTAATTGAACGCGGCGGAGAAGTGTTGGCGGAAATCAGTTCCAGCTGGTGCTGCATAGATGCGAAGACCTTGCGGCCTGCCAAAATCGGTGAAGAAATTGCAAAGATATTTTTCCCGCGGGATGAACCAAGCGAAATTTGATGCGCCTGGGGGTTTTTATTAGATTTCCCGAACTGCAATTGCTTTTTCCGACCGATCGAATGAGCCGCCTGACAATGCCATCAAGCCCTTCCGGAATCGACAGCATACCCCTATATAGTCTGCTATGACCTCGGCTCCTCCTCCTTACAGACGTGGTTCGCAATCTGTTATCGGATTGGCTTTGGCGTTTGCGATTTTCGGGTCGTGGGTAGCAATTCATTTCTACGCGATGTTTGCTTTTGAGCTAACTTGGACAAGTTTGCCGTTGGCACTGGGCCTTGCAGGGCTGCAATGCTGGTTGTCGGTTGGCCTGTTCATCGTCAGCCATGACGCTATGCATGGATCGCTTGCACCGGGCCGACCTGCCTTGAATTCGGCAATCGGCGCGACCTTGTTATTTCTCTACGCTGGCTTCGGTTGGCGCAAGATGCGCAGTGCCCATTTCGACCATCACCGGAAACCTGGATCTGCCGAAGACCCTGATTTCGATGCGGATAATCCGCGCAGCTTTGGCCGTTGGTACATGACATTTCTGCGCCGCTATTTCGGGTTGAAGTCAGTCGTTTATGTATCGAGCATTGTGGCGCTCTATTGGCTGGTTTTTGACGTCCCGGCGGAGAAAATCTTGCTGCTGTTCGGCTTGCCCGCAATCGCGTCATCCCTGCAGCTATTCTATTTCGGAACGTTTCGTCCGCACCGGCATATGGGGCAACACGAAGCCGGGAATTTTGCCGACCATCATAATGCGCGCAGTGAAGCCTTGGGGGCTCTGGCCAGTCTCGCCAGCTGCTTCCATTTTGGGTACCATCATGAACACCATACTCGCCCGGATTTGCCGTGGTGGGCACTGCCCCAAGCCCGCCGGGCAACATTGACACAGGACGCAGCATCATGAGCGTGTGGGCCATCATCGCCATAGTTTTCGCCGCCGTTGCGGGGATGGAGCTGTTTGCGTGGTGGGCGCATAAATACATCATGCATGGTTGGGGCTGGGCATGGCACCGCGATCACCACGAACCGCATGATAATATGTTGGAAAAGAACGATCTGTTTGCAGCCGTGTTCGGCACGATCGTTTTTTTCATGTTTCTGGTAGGGTATTACGTTTCAGCCGCGCTGTGGTGGACTGCTTTCGGGATCACTCTTTACGGTCTGATCTATACCGTCGTGCATGATGGGCTAGTGCATCAGCGCTATTTCAAATGGGTGCCAAAGCGCGGCTATGCCAAGCGCTTGGTTCAAGCCCACAAATTGCACCACGCGACGATTGGCAAGGAAGGCGGGGTCAGTTTCGGCTTCGTGATCGCCCGCGACCCGGCCGCGCTGAAGGCTGAATTGAAGCAGCAGCGCGACGCCGGGATCGCAATTGTCAGGGATAGTGCCGGGGCTTAACCCTCATTCGTTGCGGGTCGCGATCCAGCTGCCGGAGATGATCAGGATGGCCAGCGAAACATACACCCACGGCGCGCCCAGTGTGAACCACGTGAATCCAACCCCCACGCTCATGGCGCCAATTGCGCCAATCTTGGCCGGACGGCGGATGGCGCGTTTTTCCCGCCAGTCGCGCAATTGCGAACCCCACTGAGGGTGATTGAGCAGCCTGGCCTCCCACGCCGGATTGCTCCGCGCGAAACAGAATGCGGCAAGCAGCAGGAAGGGGACTGTCGGCAATAGCGGCAGAAATGCCCCAATCGCGCCCAGTCCAACGGCAAGTAATCCGCCCGCAAGGTATAGCGGGCGCATCTTACGCTACGGCCAGACGGGAAGCGTGTTCTTGCACCAGCGCGATCATATTGGGTACGCCTTGCGTGCGATTGGAACTGAGCTGGTTTTTCAGGTCAAACGGTTCGAGCGCCGCTGTCACATCCATTGATGCAACCTCTGCGGCTGGCTTGTCCTGAACGGCAGATATCACCAATGCGACGATGCCTTTGGTGATGGCCGCGTTGCTGTCTGCCAGAAAATGGAGTTTGCCGTTCTCGCCGGTGGGATAGACCCACACGCTGGCGGAGCAGCCGCGTACCAAAGTTGCATCGGTTTTGAGCGCATCTGGCATATCGTCCAGTTCGCGGCCGAGTTCGATCAGCAGACGGTAACGTTCGTCACCTTCGAGGAAGTTATATTCTTCGGAAATGTCATCGAGTGTTCGCATGGCCTTGCATGTAGTGATCCGGGCCTACAAATCTACCCCGCTGGCGATTGCTTCCAATTTGCGGATGCGTTCCTTCAAATCGGCAATTTCGATCCGGGCAATGCTGATGCCCGCAGACCCGTCCGCGCTGCGGTCTTCGATTTCGCTCAGATTGCTGTGTGACCGGACGGTCAATCGCTCCAATTCGCGTTCCTTCAGCGACAGCCAGCCCTGCCATCCGTGCAATGCGACAAGCGCTACCAGTCCGAGGCCGGTCACCAGAGTTGTTGCAATGATAATCTGATCATTCATGTCCTGGTCCTCCTGCTGAACCTAGCTGCCAATTGAAGTCTATTTGTCGCGCAATTGTTCAATTTCGTCGGCAATTGCTTTTGCTTCGCGGCTGCCGCTGCTGTTCGCGTCGGTGGCGATTCGTTCGAGAACTTTGATCCGTTCCCGCAAATCAACCACTTCGCTCTGCAATTCCTGTTCGCGCTGCGAGACGGCGGGCCGCTCCGTACCATCACGCTCGCGGGTGATTTTATGCTCGGCCCGGCTGCGAGAGCGCATGACCCCGGCAATCGCGGAAATCAGCACGATCAGAACGGCTGCTGTCCAGAAACTCATGGCCGGCTCCCCTCCGCCTCACGCTGCCGCAGCGGGACGCCATTTGCCCGGTCATCGCGCAGCTTGTCGATCTCTTGCGTCAGCCCGTATCCGCCATCGGTCACGATTCGTTCGACCACCGCAAGGCGGTCTTTGATCGACCCCATTTCGGCATGTAGCTGGGCATTTTCCTTGGTTAAACGTCCGACCCGCTCCTGCGCCTCTGCATCGGATTTGGGATAGACTGCCTGCCCCCAGGCGCCGTCAAGCGGGTAACCGTTCTTGACCCTGATCCAAGTGGTTAGCACCCAGCCAGTCATTGCGGCAACGCCGAGGATGGCGATAAGTTGAGGGGTGAATTCAAAAGGCATCAGATGCGTTCCCTGTTTTTTGTTTCGAGCGGTATCCCGCTGTCCTTATGGTCGGCCAAGCGCTGGTCTCTCAGTGCTTCGATCTGTGTTGCGACATCATACCCGCGATCGGTGACGATTTTTTCCAGCACGATCAGCCGGTCAGTCATTTTGTCGATCTGGTCGTTGAGTGCCTGTTTCTCGTCGCGCAATTGCTTAACCTCTTGGGAGTTTGCGCTGCGTGCGCCTTGGTGATCGGTCTTGCCGCCCCATTCATCTTCCAGCGCATAGCCATGCTTGGCGCGGATCCAATTGTTGATGATCCACGCGCCGTAGCTGATTGCAATAATCGCGAGGACAAAGCTGGGACTACCCCAGTCCATCAGACATTCTCCCGCTTGGAAACATTCAGCGGCACGCCGGTATCTCCCTCGACAGCGCGGGTGTCGCGCAAAGCTTCGATCTGGGTGGCGATGTCATAGCCGCGGTCGGTGACGATCCGTTCGAGCACCTGAACCCGCTTTTCCAGTTCGGCGGTATGCGACACATATTGCGCGGCCTTCTCGGCGCTGCTTTCAGCCGTGGCGGCGATGCGCTTTTCTTCCAGCTTTTTCTGGCTGCCGATCCAGACAATGCCGAGCACCATCAGGAACGGGGCGGATACCGCGACCAGTCCAATCAAATCACCCATTTTTCAGTCCTCCCAAAATCAAGTTTTTAGCGCAGTCGGTCGATCTCAGCAGACAGGCGCGGATTGCTGGTGACGTAGTAGGTTTCCACATCGGCCAGGCGGCGGTCAATATCGCGGAAACGCGAGCGTACTTCGCGGGCGGTCCGGGTCGGTGACTGACGGACGCTCTGCCAGTATTTCTGCTCTTCCGGTCCGCTATAAAGATGCTGCGGCTTCTTGTTCAGCAGCAAGCCTGCAATGAAATAAAAGGGAATGGTCGATCCGCCGGTCATGAATGTCAGTGCGATTGCACTAAGCCGAACCCACAGGGCATTGACCCCGGTGTAATCGGCAATCCCGGCGCATACGCCCATCAGTTTAGCGTTCTGCTTGTCCTTGTACAGCGTGGTGCGTTCACCGGTCATTTGTTTGTTCCCTTCTGTTCGGCCATCATGCGTTCCAATTCTCGTAGCGGCTGATTGTCCACGTCCCGGTCGTGCATGATGCGGGCGGTCTTGAAGTCCGGATTGTCCGAGGCGACGAGGCGTTCGACGGTATCCATCCGGTCATCCAGGCGGCGGGCGAGCTGGTATAATTCTTCCAGCAGATTTTCGTCGTCTGGAGTTATCGTGGCCATTGTTTTCCACTTGGTGATGTAGTGAAAGATGATCCACGGCAGACCGATAAAAATTGCGGGAATAATGATGATTGATTCGTCCATCGGTCAGTCCTTCTTCTCAGCGCCGCCCATGGCGCGCTTCATTGCTTCCAATTCCTCGTCGACCTTATCCGCGCCTTCCAGCGCGGCGATCTCGTCGGACAGGGTCGGCTTCTGAGTTCCGTCAGCGATGCTCAGCGCATCGGCGCGGCCTTCGGCATAATCGACCCGGCGTTCCAGTTGATCGAAGCGTGACAGCGCCTCGTCCACCCGCTCCGTGCTGAGCAAGGTCCGCAGCTTCACGCGGTTTTCAGCGCTTTCCAGACGGGCCGCGATGGCGGTCTGGCGGCTGCGGGCTTCGCGCAGGCGGTGCTGCAACTTGCCGATATCCTGTTCATACGCACGCAGGGCATCGTCCAGCACGGTGATTTCCGCGGTAAGCTGATCAGCCATGTCGGTGGCTTTCTTCTTTTCAACCAGGGCGGCGCGGGCCAGATCTTCGCGATCCTTGCTCAGCGCCAATTGTGCTTTCTCGCCCCAATCGGCCTGCAATTTGTCCAGCTTGACGGTGTGGCGGTGCATTTCTTTCTGGTCAGCAATAGTCCGGGCCGCGCTGGCACGAACCTCGACCAGGGTTTCCTCCATTTCGAGGATGATCATCCGGATCATCTTCGCGGGGTCATCCGCTTTGTCGAGCATATCGTTGAAATTGGCGGCAATTATATCACGTGTACGGCTGAAAATTCCCATTAAGGGTACTCCGGAAAAGTTGAATTCGCCCGACTGTCTGGCAGTGCCTTGGTTCGGGTGACTTTGAGTTGGGGTGGGGCTGCGGCGCAGGCGCTCCACTTCGCTTTCGAAGCGGGATGAAGCGGTACGCTCCGGCCCGAGGGGGTTGGTATCGGACTGATCTGTCATGCGAGCTCCACTGCCTCACAATTGATCGTCGCGGCCTGCGCCGACCCAAAGACGGGGGCCATCTGCATCTGCGTGCTCATCGCTACGAAAGCGACCATTGCAAGCATGCTGGCAGCTGCGGCCTGGCCGAGCTTGGTCTGGAAAAAGCGACGATCGTACATTGTGTGGTCCTCCGAATGTTCTTGTTCACCAATTAGCAAGGAGCGTGCCAAACTGCCAAAAACGGGCGAATTCCGCCGTTTTCTTTGGCTCCGCACATTTCTTGTCTGGCGGGACTTGCCAACAATCAGGAAATTTTCCTATAGGTTGGGATCATGGAGCGCGATAATCAGTTTATTGGCCAGTCGGGGGCCTTTCTCGACGCGGTGGAGCGGGCCAGCCGTGCCGCACCGATGCGCCGCCCGGTGCTGGTTGTGGGCGAGCGCGGCACCGGCAAGGAATTGATTGCCGAACGGCTGCACCGTCTGTCCGAACGCTGGGGCGAGCCGCTGGTGATCATGAATTGTGCCGCCCTCCCGGAAACGCTGATCGAGGCTGAATTGTTCGGCCACGAAGCTGGGGCCTTTACTGGCGCTACCAAATCCCGCGTCGGCAGGTTCGAAGAAGCCGACAAGGGTACGTTATTTCTCGACGAACTGGGCACTTTGTCGATGGGCGCACAGGAACGATTGCTGCGTGCGGTCGAATATGGCGAGGTGACTCGTATCGGATCATCCCGCCCGATCAGTGTTGATGTCCGGATTGTCGCGGCGACCAACGAGAATTTGCCGAAGATGGCGCAGCAGGGCACTTTTCGCGCCGATCTGCTCGACCGGCTGAGTTTCGAGGTGATTACCCTGCCGCCGCTGCGGGTGCGCGAGGGCGACATCGAGGTGTTGGCAGAATATTTCGGGCGGCGGATGGCGGCGGAAATCGATTGGGAAAGCTGGCCCGGCTTTTCCGAGCACGTTGCGCGCCAGATGGAAGAATATCCGTGGCCGGGCAATGTTCGCGAATTGCGCAATGTCGTGGAACGCGGCGTATATCGGTGGGACAATTGGCAGGAACCGATCAGCCATCTGGTGTTCGATCCGTTCGACAGCCCGTGGACACCGTTCGAGCCAGCCAAAAAGGCGGCCCCAAAGGATGAAGTCGCCAAAGGTGTTTCTGCTTCTCCGTCATCTGGCGCTCCATTTGATCCGGAGAAAGTCGACGATCTGCGCAGCGCAGTTGAGGCGCATGAGCGGTCCATCGTCGAGCACGCCTTGGGCAGGCACCGCTGGAACCAGCGCCAGACTGCCAAGGCGTTGGGGCTAAGTTATGACCAGTTGCGGCACTGCATCAAGAAGCACGGTTTGGCCGATGGCGGGGCACAATCGGACTGAAGTGTTTTTGGTCCTTGCATTGCGCCACCGGCTCACCTAATCAGCGGCCATCCCGACATTGTCTTGATGAAGTGGGGCTGGCGCCAGACGGGGCCGGCGCGAAACTGCTTTGTCATTTATGTCTGACACAACCGGAGAATGAATGGCCGATCTGGCACGCCTGACACAGATTATTGAACCCGAAGCGGCTGCGCTCGGGTATGATCTGGTGCGCGTGATCATGACC